>TBL_comb47_HYPODRAFT_10005694_pt1 | contig 13802 bp, 3 predicted proteins | sample TroBogypolimnion_40_FD_10682 | JGI IMG/M metagenome (IMG submission 10682)
GGAGGGGATGGTCCAAGCCACGCCAAACCTCGGCGACGTGCCAATCCTGGGACGGCTCTTTCGGGCCCGAGAAGGTGAGCCACAGGACCGCGTCGGAGGCCCACCGGCGGCTGAGGAGGGGAAGATCTTGCTGAACGGTATCACCAGCCTTGAGCGCGACAAGCGGACGCTATTGCGAAGCTCGTCGCCGGGAAATCCTCCGGTGTCGCAGGCTGGTGTGCCAGCCGACCAAGGCCCCATCGCTCCATCCGGAGCGAACGTTTACAGCGTCAACACGGCTGGATACCTCAGCCTCGGGGTGACCAACGGCCTGAATTTCATCGCCGATCAACGGGAGTCCCATGGCTCGAATCCCGTGGCTTCCAACGATTTCGCTGACCCGTCTCGGCCGCTCTCAACCGCCCCTGGCGGCGACTCCTCCGACCGCTATAGCTATTACCGTTGGCAGGATCAGTCCGCGACTGACGCGGGTGCCGGAACGGCCAGGATCAACTCCGACGCCAACCACGCACCCATCACTGGGGCGGGCCAGCCGGTGACCAGCTTTTCTCTGGTTGAACCTGAGGTGGTCGGTGGTCGGGGAAAGCCCTCCGCCGCGGCCGCCGGCAGACCGGAGCCCGCGGCGATTGGCCAGCCGGCAGACACCCGCGAAGCCTTCGCGCGACGGTACGGGATGAGCAGCCGTGGCCCAACCGCCGGAACGCCGGCCCAGTTGGGGACAGACACAAAACCAGCGCCCGCGCAGGCCATCGCCATGGCGGAAAAGCAGCTCGCGGCTGAGACCATCGACCAACTCCTCCCCAAGACCTCGATGGTCGAAATCCTCGATAAGGCTGTGCCGCCAGCGGAGCCCCCTGGGTTGGTAGAACGTCTGCGCCGGACACTTGGCGGAAAAGTCCAAAGCACCGCCCGCATCAGGCTCGATCGAGATGAACCGCCAACGGCTGGGCTTGCCAGCACCTCCAGCAATGCGTACGACCCTTACTTCATTCAGAGCGAATTCGAAGCCATCCGGTCGGAGAAAATCCTGGGGAAGGTGGTAGACGATTTGAAACTGAACGAGACTTGGGGCGAAAAGTATGGCAAAGGGAAGAGCCTCACGAGGGCAGAGTCGATCGCCTTGCTCAAGAACAACTTGGACTTGGCCACCGTGCGCAGCACGGATCTGGTGGAGATTAAGGCCAAGAGCGACCAACCCGAAGAGGCCGCGAAGCTGGCCAATGCCGTGGCCGAGGAGTACACCAAATACCGTCGGGAGGAACGGAGTCGTTTGAGTTCGGGGGGGATTCCGGGCCTGACCCAAACACAGGGCGCGTACGCGCGGCAGATCGCCGAGGCCCAAGCCAATGTGGAGAGACTCCGCAGAGAGTTGAACATACCGGACTCGTACATGACCGAAAACCCTGCGTCTCCCTTGCTTACCTCAGAGAGTTTGCAGGCTATCAACGGTTTGCGCCTCGAGACGCAAGCGGAACTCGTTCGTCAGAACACCTTGCTCAAGGAGTTGAAGGCACTCAACCCCGAAAAACTGCTACAAGTCCTCCCCGCGGCAGTGCAGGACTCGCAACTCGCTTCGTTGCTCGCACAAAAGAGTGCGGCCGACCAGAAGGTGCTGACGGTTGCGAAGAATAACGCACCTGAAGGTCCGGAGGGGACCAAGGCCCAGAACGAGGCTAAAAATCTCGACCACGAGATTGGGCGGCGGGTACAGGGCATCATGACCGGACTGGAGGCCAAAGTCAATTCTCTCGAGGAAGGCTTCACGAACCTGGTGAAGGTAATCGAGAAGGCGACCCAGGATGACATTGCCAGAGCCAACCAGATCCAACCGTATTTGGAGGCGAAGCGCCGCCTGGAAGAGATGAAGAAGTTTCGGTCAGTGCTAGAGAGCAAGATCGCCGCGGAACGCGCCCAGGATCAGGGAATGGACGCCCCCAAGCGCCCCCGCCCCACCGACGCTCCCATCCCCCAGCCCGAAGTCCAGACCAGTGAAAACGCCTTTTCCACTTTCTCGCTCAACGTGAGCGATGTTTCGTTCAAGCTCGCGGCGGCCAGCCTGGAAAAAGGTGTCATGCCCGACATTTCGAGTGTGCGGAGCGAGGAGTTCATCAACGCCTTCGATTACCGCGATCCCGAGCCGGCCCCTGGCGTGCCGATCGGGTTTGCCTGGGAACGGTCCGCCTATGCCTTCGCCCAAAACCGGGACCTGCTGCGCTTCTCGGTCAAGACGGCGGCCCAGGGCCGGCAGGCGGATCGGCCGCTCAATCTCGTCCTGCTCCTGGACCATTCGGGTTCGATGGAGCGGGCGGACCGGGTGGCGATTCTCCGCGAGGCCCTGCGCATCCTGGCCGCCCAACTGCAACCCCAGGACAAGCTGAGCATCGTCACCTTCGCCCGCACCGCCCACCTGCGGGTGGATGGCGTGCCCGGCACGCAGGCCGCGGAGGCGACCGCGCGGGTGAGCGAATTCACGCCGGAGGGCGGCACCAATCTCGAGGAGGCCATGAACCTGGCCTACCAAACCGCCCTCCGGCATTACCTGACCAACGGTGTCAACCGCGTGGTGCTGCTGACCGACGGCGCGGCTAACCTGGGCGATGTGGACCCGGAGGCGCTCCAGAAGAAGGTGGAGAGCCACCGCAAACAGGGCGTGGCCCTCGATGGTTTTGGGATCGGCTGGGAAGGCTACAACGACGACCTGCTGGAGACGCTGACCCGCCACGGCGATGGGCGCTACGGGTTTGTGAACACGCCCGAGGAGGCCGCCACCGGGTTTGCGGCCCAGCTCGCGGGCGCGCTCCAGGTCGCCGCCTCGGACATGAAGGTGCAGGTCGAGTTTAACCCCGACCGGGTGAAGGCCTACCGCCAGATCGGGTACGCCAAACACCAGCTCACGAAGGAGCAGTTCCGCGACAACACCGTGAACGCCGCCCAGATTGCCGCCGCCGAATCCGGCAACGCCTTGTATGTCATCGCCGTGGACCCGGCCGGCCGGGGTCCGCTCGCGATCGTGCATGTGCGCTATCGCCTTCCCGGCACGTCGGATTATCGCGAGCACGAATGGGAGGTGCCGTTCACCGGGAACGCGGCGCCGCTCGAACAAGGCAGTCCGGCCATCCGGCTCGCCGCCACGGCCAGCGCCTTTTCCGAATGGCTCGCCGCCAGCCCCTTTGCGGACGAGGTCCAGCCCGCCCGGCTCCTCGGTTACCTGCGCGGTGTGCCCGAGGTGTATGGCGCGGACGGACGCCCCAGGAAACTCGAATGGATGATCCGCCAGGCGCAGAGCCTGAACCCATTGAACCCCCATTCCCCGTGAAAGTCTACTCCACCGTCCGCCGGCTCGTCGATCTGTACCCCGCCACGGGATGGGGATGCGCCTCGCCAAGGAGAAGCAACAATAACGACTATGTCACCGATACCCATGGCTCAGTGGTGTAAACTGCCCGCGCTCGTCTTTGGCTGGTTTTGCCTCTCAGTCAATCCCGCGTCCGCCCTCATCATGACCGGGACCGGCAATCAACCGGTCTCGGACGCCGGCTGGCCGCAGGGTGCGCTGGCGGTCGCCAATCTCCAATCGCGAGCCGGTTGGTGGGAAGGACCTCCGTTCGGCGGCGGCGAATGGCATTTCATTTATCAGGGCGGCACCGCAGCCCTCGGCGAGGCGATCGAGGCCTTCGCCGCCATCCGCGCCCCCGCCCTCGAGGTCGTACTCCATGACGGCCCGGGGTTGGATACGTTCATCAAAGGGGCGGTGGACTGGACCTTCACCGTTTGGGTGCCCGCCAGTTGGCATTTTCTCTACAACAACCCGAGGCTCGTCCCGGTCTCGGCCGACACGCCGCATTTCCACCAACCCGTGGATCCTCCCCGCCTGGAGGTTTACCTCGGCCAGGCCGACGGAGCGGACTGGTCCAAGGTGAAACTGCCCGCCAGAGTTCGGCTCCGGGACGAACGTGCCTCTGCCTCCGCGGTTCACCCTCTCGGCGGCAGCTTGCTAAGGGCAGACGTTTACGACATGGCCACCGGCAAGACTTTGGAAGGAAGGGTAATCGATGACGAGGGCAAGCCGCTGAAAGGCGTCGAGGTCCACACCACGACCCTCCTGGGATTGGACGGCCACGGGTACAGGTCCCCAATCGAGCCCTGGGTGGAGACCAATGCCGCCGGGGCACTGGTATTAAGGCCAGTCGTCGAAACGGACGACGCGGGGCGGTTCACGATGACCGATCTGCCCAAGGGATTTGCCCTCCTGAGCGCCCAGGCACCCGGTCATTATTTCACCGATCACTTCACCGTCTTCGACGTGCCGGGAACGAACGTCGTCCTGCACCTGGGCTCCGGCGGCACCATCCGGGTCCGCGTGACCGACCACGACGGCCACCCGGCGGTTCGGGTCGAAGGCAACGAACTGTTGGTGACGCTGGAGCCCAAAGGCGGGCCCGTCCTCGGCTCCTGGGGCGGCGGCGCCACGGTCAAAGCCGACGGCACCTGTGAGTTCAAGACCGTGCCGGCGGGAGAATATCGCCTCACCTGTCGACCCAATCCATCGCACTCCGGTTCAGTCAACGTCCGCGACCAATTCCTTTCCGTCGTCGCCGGCCAACCCGTTTCAGTCCATTTTGTTTATGAATAACCCTGCCAACTTTCGAACACTCTCCGAAGGATCTCCCCTTTGCGGTTGGGTGGCGTCTCGGCTCCTCCTGCTCTCGACACTCCTCTCGCTCCCGGCGGCGCCGGCGCCGGCGCACACCAACTCTCCGCCCGCCGCCGTGATCCTCGATGATTTCAAACTGGCGGCGGACCTGAGCGCCACGCGCGCCTCGTTCACCCTGTCCGCCACCGCGCGCGTGGAAGACCCCAGGGGCGGTTCTTTGCCGCTGATCGCTGGCGTGATCGCCCTCACGGAATACCAACCCAATCCGCTATGGCACGTGCGGGCCGAGCAGAATCGTTTCGTGGTCGTTTTCGACCGCGCGGGGAGATTCCCCTTGCAGTTCAAATTCGATGCGGCGGTGCATCAAACCAATGGGTGGAATCTGGTCGAACTCCAGGTTGCGCCCAGTTCCCTGCAACCCATCCTCCTGCATGGCCTGGCGGCGGACACCCAGTTTGAATTCGTCGGCGCCTCGCGCCCCAACCGCACCGGGAGCGACTTTCTGAGCTACCTGCCGCCCGATGGCGCCGTCAAACTGGCGTGGAAGGAGGCCCGCCCCGAGGCCGAAGGCAAGCTCTTCTATGCGGCCGAGATGCTCTCGCAAATCAGTGTCAGCCCCGGTCTCATGCGCCAGGTCAGCCTGTTCGACTTCAAGATCATGCAAGGCGAGTTGAGCCGCGTCGCCCTGCTGCTGCGCGGCGCGGGTGAAGTCACGCGGGTGCAGGGCGACCAGGTGCTCGCCTGGAATGTCGAGCCCATCTCGGGGACCGAGGATCGCCGGCTCGTGGTCCAATTCAACCAGCCCCAGAAAGATCATTTCGCGCTGCAAACGCAGGTGCAAACCCCGCTGGCCGCCTTCCCGCAGACGGTGGAAGCCACCCTGATCCGCCCGGAAGCCGCCACGCGGTTTGCCGGCTATTACCGCATCCTCAACGAGGGCGCGGTGCGCCTGGAAGTGGCGCAGGCTACCGGTCTTTCCCAGATTTCCCCCGAGCAATTCCCCGAGAGCGATGCGACGCGTGCCCTGCTGAAACCCACCGGCAGCCAGCGGTTCGCCTACCGTTTTTCCGGGGTCGATTTTGGCCTCAAGATCCAGGCCGACCAGATCCTGCCGGAGCTCTCGGTCTCCGAGATTGTCGTCTATCACCTCGGGGAGAACGAACTGGCCATCGACGCCGAGATCGAGTTGGACATCCGGGAAGCGCCGCTGCGGGAATTGGTCCTGCGCGTTCCGAAGGGCTACGCCGTGGCTCAACTCAACGCCACTGGGCTGAACGACTATTTCCTGCGCGAGCCCGCGGAGCAAACCGAAGCCGAGTTGCGGTTGGTGTATGGGCAGCCGATCACCGGCCGGCAGGTGGTGACCTTGCGCTTGGAGCGGAACAAGGCCGAGGTCGGGGCGTCGTGGTCCCTGCCTCGCCTCGAGGTCGCCAAAGCCAAGTCGCTCCGCGGCCACGTCGCGGTCGCGGCTGACGCCGGCTTCCGGCTCACCCCGGAACGCAGCCAGGCGCTGACCGAGATAGCCACGGCCTTCTTCCCGCGCAAAGTCGCCGGCATCCAATCCGCGTTCCGCCTGAGCGACCCAGCCTGGCAAGCGGCGATGAGAGTTGAACGACTCCCCCAAACCGTGCAAGTCGATGCCCTCCACCTGTTCTCGATCGGCGAGGGCATCGCTTACGGCAGCAGCTTGTTCAATTACGTGGTCTCGGGCGCGCCCGTCCCCGCCTTCAAAGTCGAGCTTTCCGCCGAGTACTTCAACGTCGAGTTTACCGGCAAAGACATCCGAAACTGGCAGAAGGTCGAGGGCGGCTACGCGGTCCAGTTACAGACCCCGGTATCCGGGGCGTACACCCTGCTGGCCACCTACGAGCGGCCGTTCAAACCGCAAGGCGAGACGCTGACCTTCACCGGCGCGCGCCCGCTCGACGCGCAAACCGAGCAGGGCTATACGCTGGTGATCAGCGATCACCAATTCGAGGTGAAAACCGAGTCTGCGTCCCGCGGCCTGCTGCGGCTCGAGACCGGAGAGGTACCGCCCGAATACCGCCTTTTTTTCGATTCCCCGATCCTCGCCGCCTACCGATACGCCTCGCGACCATTCGATCTGAAGCTGGCCCTGAGCCCCCTGGCCCAGGGCGAATCACTCAACCAGGTGGTGGACCGCGCCTCCATCACCAACCACATTTCCAAAGAGGGCCAGGTGCTCACCGATGCCCGCTATTTCGTCAAGAGCCGGGGCAACCCCAACTTCCGGCTGACCTTGCCGCCCGGCACCAGCCTGTGGGCGGTCTCTGTCAATGGCGCCCGCGTCGTGCCGGTGCTCGACGCCAAATCCCATCTCATTCCGCTGCCCCAGCGCGCGGATCCGAACGCGGTGCTCACCATCGATCTCAAGCTCGCCGCCAAGTCGACCGACCCCGAGCGGCTCACGGTGGGCGCGCCGATGGTCAGCGCCCCCGTCATGCTCGCCGAATGGCGACTCGAACCCGATGCGGGCCAGCGCCTGGCTTACGTGCGCGGCTCGTTAGCCCCCGCCGCCCGCCCGACGGACATCTCCGGTTTCGCGGCGTTCAGGCCGCTCGGTCCCTTGGATCCGAAGCAAAACCTGATGCTCAACTTGTGGGTGATGCTGGCCCTGGCAGCGGCGGCCATGCTGGTGGCAAAATGGGCCGGGCAGGCCGGCGTGTTCCGCTTCAGTCCCCGGCATCTGGTCGGCTCGGTGGCGGTCCTGGCGGCCCTGGTGGTGGCCGGCCTGTTGTTTGGCAACGTGATCGAACCGGCTACCCGCGAGCATCGCGCACTGGACCGGGATCTCCTGTTCCTGGCGCCGGTCCAACAAGCCGGCAGCGCGCTGAGCATTGAACTCTTGAACCTCCCCGACAAAACCACCAGCGCGGAAGTGCTGGCAGATGCCTGGCCGATCCTCTTGGCGTTGGCGGTCTGGGTGGGTGGCTGGCTTAGCCAGGCCTCCGCCGTCAAACAGGTTTGCCGGGTCGCAGGTTGGCTGGTAGTGGCGTGGACGGCGCTGCGCTGGCCCAATGGCACGCCGCTGTTCCTGGGCGTGGTCGCCTTGTTCCTGCTCCGCCACGCCGTCTTCCCGGCGGTAAGGCCGCTCTGGGGATTGCCTCGCCGCCCTACGGGCGCGCCGGCTTCGCCTCCCGCGGCGCCACCCACGGCCGGGGCCCCGGCCGCCACGCTCCTCCTGGGGGCCGGCCTGGTCTGGTGGCTGACTGCGGTCAGCGGGCTCGCCGCACCGCCCCCCACACCGGTCGCCGACTCGGTAACCCACGACCTGCGGGTCGAGGACAAATTCGCGCTCGGAACGGCGAAAATCCGATGGGACGCCAAGAAAGGGGAGTCCTTGCCGCTGCTGTTGGAACCGGCCGTGCTGACGCAGGTGAAGTGCCCGACCAACGCGTTGCGGCTGCAAAAGAGTCCGCCGGGATCCAAGGACACCCACCGGCTCCTAGCGAGCCGGGCCGGCCAGTACGACATCGAGGTGCGTTACGAGCTTCGGATTGCCTCCGGCGGCCGGGAGAGCGGGCTAGCCCTCCCGGTGGCGCCCGGTCTGGTAAACCGACTCACCCTCACCCTCGTGAACTTGGATGTGGACGTGTCGTCGCCGCAGGCGGTTTCCACCGAACGCACCACCTCAGGCAGCAACACCCTCGCCACGCTCGTCCTGGCTCCCGCCGGCGAGACCCAGGTCACCTGGAAACCGCGCAGCCGTGATGTCAAACGGGAGAAGGCCGTATTTTATGCTGAGATCACCCAACTATCCGTTCCGGCCGCCGGGGTAATCGAAGGGGCGCACCTGGTGGCCATCCGGCCGGCCCAAGGTGAATTGGGCGAATTGGTCCTCAATGTGCCCCCAGGGGCGACCATCACCGATGTCACCGAGGCCACCCGGGCCGCCCCGCCCGCCGAAGGCACCCCCGCCCCCGCCTCGCCAGCAGTCTCCGTCGTCTCGCTCTGGCGTTTCGATCCGGACACCCGGAAACTCCGCGTGACCCTCAATCCGCCGCAATCCCGGCCCTTCCTCATCCTGGTCCGCTCCCAGATCGCGACGGGTCCCCTACCCTTCGAGCACGACTTTGGCCTGCTGAGCATCGACGGCGCCGCCGGCCAGATCGGCCTGCTCGGCGTGGCGACCGGCACCGAGGTCCAACTTGATGGTGTCACCGCCTCGGCCCTCGCCCCGATTAATTTGGAGGATTACCCCGCCGAACTGCTCTCGACGTTGCAAGCCAAGGTGCCGGGGATCGCGGTCCGCCGGGCCTTCCGCTACTCGGACCCGAAAGTGACCGCGACCCTCAAGGCCTCGGCCGTGGAACCGGATGTCCGGGTCGAGGCCCGGGACACGGTTTCGCTCGGCGAGGACCGCACCGTGCTGGCCGGAAAGGCCACCGTCACCATCACCCGTGCGGGCATTTTCCGGTTGAGCTTTGTGATGCCCGCCGGGTTCGACGTTGAATCAATCAGCGGTCCGGCCCTGAGCCACTGGACCGAGGCCAAGAGCGACACGGCCCGGGTCATCACGCTCCATTTGACGGGCAAAACCGAAGGCCAGCAACAGTTCGCCATCACCTTGGCGGGCCCGGGGGTTAAGGCGGCCAAGAACTGGCCAGCGCCGCAGTTGATCTTCCGCGAGGCCAACAAGCAGCGCGGCACGCTCCTGCTCGTGCCCGAACAAGGTTTGCGGCTGCAAGTGGCCGCCTCCGAGGGCGTCACCCAGTTGGACCCGCAGCGCGCCGAAAGCCCCCAGAAAGGGGTCCTGGCGTTTCGGGTGTTGCAGGTCCCGTGGAACCTGACGCTAGCCATCGAACAGGTCGATCCCTGGATTCAGGTCACCAGCCTCCAGCACGCCTTGGTCAACGAAGCCCAGGTCAAGGTCACCGCCAATTTGCAATACCAGATTGACACCGCCGGGTTGAAGGCTCTCCACGTCTTTCTGCCGACCAATGCCGAGAGCGTTCATTTCCAGGGGGATCAGGTGGCCGATTTCCTGCCGCTGCCCGAGGCGCTCACCAACGGGCTGCAAGGCTATGAGATCAAACTGCATCGCCGCATCATCGGCGCCTATTTCCTCCAGGTCACCTACCAGACCCTCATCCCGGAACAGGCCGCCGAGATCCTCATTCCCGGCGTCCAGGCCGGGGAGGTCAACCTCCAGCGCGGGTTCGTCACGGTGCAATCCGCCGGGCGGCTCCAACTGCGCGTCGACGCCCTCCCGCCGGGCCTGCAACCCGCCGAATGGCAGAGCATCCCGCGGACGCTCCAGCAGGACCTGCCAACCGCCGCCGCCAACTTCGCGTATCGGCTGGTCGAGCCCTCCTTCCAACTCGCGCTCAAACTGGAACGTCACGAAGCCGCGCAACTGCTGCCGGCCCGGGTCAATAACGTCACCTTCACTTCGGTGATTTCGGACGAGGCCGTTATGCTCACCCATGTCCGGATGGAGATGCAGCCCGGCGACAAACGCCTGCTCGCTGTGACCTTGCCCAAGGACGCCCATTTCTGGTTCGCCTTCGTCCACCAAAACGGGGTCTGGCCCTGGCGCGAACAGGACCGCATCCTCATCCCCATCGAACAACCGGCCCAGGACGGCAGCTCGGTTGCGGTCGAACTCTTCTATACCTGTCGGGTCGGGACGGCCGGGGCCTCCACCCTCGATCTGGAGCTCCTGGCCCCCAAGTTCGATCTGCCCCTGGAGAACGTCACCTGGCGCGTCACAATGAGCGACAAATGGCAGGTCAAACATGCCGAGGGCTCACTCCAATTCCAGCGCGAGGACCTCGCCGGGGCTTCCGCCACGGTGGACATCCAGAATTATCTCCAGAACGAGGCCGCCATCCAAGTCGAACGCACGCGGCAGGCGGAGAGCCTGCTGGCCGCCGGCAATAGCGCCATGGACCAAGGCGACCCGCAACAGGCTCGCCGGGCCTTCCAAGCCGCTTACGGTCTCTCGTCCCAAGACCCCGCCTTTAACGAGGATGCCCGGGTTCAGCTCCAGAATATCAAACTCCAGCAGGCAGTGGTCGGCCTGAACGTCCGCCAGGCCACCTCGGCCGGCGGCCCCTCCACAATCGCGGCGAAGTTCCACGAACTCCACGGCCGCAAGGAACTGGGCTTCACCCGGCAAGCGGCCAAGGAAATGCTCGACCGGAACTCCACCGACGACAACGCCGCCCTGCTGCGGCTGGCCGAGCGGCTCATCCAGCAACAGGACGCCGCCATCACCACGCCCGCCGCCCTCCGCGCCAGCATCCCCGAGCAGGGCCGGGTCCTGACCTTCAAACGCTCGGTGGTGGTTGACTCCGCCGCCGACCTTCGCATCCGCCTGAACGCCTCACCCGTCAAAGTGGCCTCCGGCGCGAGCCGCGCCCTGGCACTCTTGATCATCGGCCTGGTGCTGGTGATCTTCGCTGCGCTGGGCGGAACGAGGAGAGCAGCGGTGGCTTAGAGCGAGCCGGGGGGGAACTCATCGTCTTGCGGGCCGCGCGCAACCGTGTGCCCGTAGCGCAGACTGAACGTCCAAAGCCACTAGAAATTGTGGGGGGGCAGCGTTCGTTGCTGTCCCGAAGGGACGGTTGAGATTCAGCCCTACGAATGCGGTTCGTCGTCATCAATCTGGTGTTTACTCAGCCGTCCCCTCGGGACTAAAGCAACCCCGAATTGATGCCACCCAACGTTGAAACGTTGGGCTATTGTCAAGAGTCCCTTCGGGACAAAGGGGATGTCCAGACATTCAAATGCTAGTGGTATTGGGTTGGGAAACCTGCGACACGAGTTGGGGGCTAAAGGTTACCTTCAGAAATCACCCCTGGCCCGCCGGCCGCTCAGCGGTAACCCCAGCCAAACCGTTCCGTAATTGGCCAATAGACGAAGAAGGACTTGCCGATCACGGAAGAGGCCCGGAAGTCACCCCAGTAACGCGAGTCGAGGCTGTTCATCGTGTTATCCCCCATCACGAACAAATAATTCGTCCGGATGGTGAACTCCCGCGAGGCCGCAAGGTTTTCGATCATCGCGTGCTCGAAATAGTGGTTTTCGAGGTAGCTCAGCACATTGGTGGGGGACTCGCCCCGCGCGCGCTTGGCTGCGCCGTAGGGGGAATAGACATTTTCGAAGTGCGGCGTGGCCGCGGACAGGGGTTTGCCATCCACCAGGAGGTGTCCGATCGGCACGTCGCCACCCGCGGCCGGCACGCGAACCTCGAAATCCTGCTTGAGACACAAAGTCTCGCCGCCCAAGCCCACCAACCGCTTGATGTAAAACTGGTCTTGATCCAACCGGGGTATGCCCCGGGTCTCAAACACCACGATCTCGCCGCGGTTCGGGGCCCGGAAGTTGAAGGAAACCCGATCGACGAACAAGTGGTCGCCGGCGGCGACCTTCACGTTGACGATGTCCTCGCCCTTCTTGAAGGATTGGCGGGGCATCAACTCGGCCCGAGCCTCGAGGGTGCCGCTGGGCGGCGCGCCCCAATCGGGCGGGAACCAGAGGGTGTAGGCCCGGCCACCGACGTGGATCGTTTGCTTGATATTGAAGATGAGCAAACGCACGGGGGGTTCGGCCCCTTCGAATTCGCCGTCGCTTTCGGCCACCACGCGGACATAGGAAACCCCGGCGAACCACTGCCGCACACGCTCCAGGCCGGTGGGGATTTTGAAGTCGGGTTGGTTTTTCAGGTTCACCGAGGTGACGCCGTAAAGGGTCGGCTGCATCGAGCCGGTGGGGATTTTGAACGGCTGCAGGAAGAAGGTCCGGATCCCCATGGCGACGGCCAGCGCCACCAGGAGCACCTCGAAATTCTCCCGCCAGACGGCATTGGGGTAAGGCTTGAGCCACTGGTTGGCGGCCTCCTCGAGCTTCTGCATCTCTTTTTCCAGGTCCGCCTTGGGCAGGTTGGCGGCCACCGCCTGGCAGGTGTTAGCGATCGCCGCGTCGAGCTTCTCGACGTTCTGCGCCGGCAGGATGTCGCGTTGGTGGTTGAGCAACTTCTGCACATGCTTGCCCATCGCGGTGGCGTGGCGAACCGTCGGCGAGAAAAACCATTGGAGTGTCATGATGCGGATGAGGGGCTGGTCGTCGGGGGGAACTCGGTCAGGCCTTGAGCACCTCAATGAACGCCTCCTGGGGGATGTTCACCGAGCCAAAAGCCTTCATGCGTTTTTTGCCTTCCTTTTGCTTTTCCAGGAGTTTGCGTTTGCGCGAGATGTCGCCGCCGTAGCATTTGGCGGTGACGTCCTTGCGGAGCGAGCCGACGGTTTCGCGGGCGACGACCTTGCCGCCGATCGCGGCCTGAATGGCGACGGCATATTGCTGGCGGGGGATGACATCTTTGAGCTTGGCGGCCAGGGCGCGTCCCCGCGTCTCGGCTTTGTCCCGGTGCACGATGCAGGAAAACGCGTCTACCGACTCGCCGTTGACCAGCATATCGAGTTTCACCATCTCGGATTCCTGGTAACCGGCGTATTCGTAATCCATCGATCCGTAACCCCGCGTGATGCTCTTGATGCGGTCGTGAAAATCGATCAGGATCTCGTTGAGCGGCAGCGTCGTCGTCAGCATCACCCGGCGGGTGTCCAGGGTCTCGGTCTGGCTCACATTCCCACGCTTTTCCGAGATCAAGGCCATCATGTCGCCGATGTATTCGTTGGGGCAAATGACGAAGGCCTTGACCATGGGCTCCTGAATCGAGGCGATGTAGGTTGCCTCCGGCAGGAACGCGGGGTTATCCACCTCCTTCAGAGTCCCGTCGGTCATTTTCACCTGGTAAATGACGCTCGGATAGGTGGCAATGATGTCCATCCCGTATTCCCGGCGGAGCCGCTCCTGGACAATCTCGAGGTGCAAGAGGCCCAGGAAGCCGCAACGGAAACCAAACCCCAGGGCTACCGATGTTTCCGCCTGGTACACAAAGGCCGAGTCGTTCAACTGCAACTTGCCCAAGTTCGACTTCAGGTGCTCATAGTCCGCGGTGTTGATCGGGTAGATCCCGCTGTAAACCATCGGGTGAATCTCTTTGAACCCGGCCAGCGGCGGCGACGGGTTCCGGGCGTCGGTAACCGTGTCCCCCATCCGCACCTCTTTCGGGCTCTTGATGTTGGCCGTCATGTAGCCGGTTTCGCCCACCTCGAGCTTC
>TBL_comb47_HYPODRAFT_10005695_pt1 | contig 13797 bp, 10 predicted proteins | sample TroBogypolimnion_40_FD_10682 | JGI IMG/M metagenome (IMG submission 10682)
GCTCGCCAATGGCTCGTCGCCCACGCCCATCGCCTCCACATCCCCCTCCCGGGCACCGAGCCGCCAGGCCCGCCTGCAAACCCGCATGCGGCCCCCCAGGGAGCCGCCTCACTGGCCCATTAAAGAAATCCTCGGCGAGTGCCTCACACCTATGAAAGACAAGCCACCAACTGAGAATGACCTCAAAGACCAACTGAACGAGTTGCGGGAGAACTTTCCAAAACTGAAGGAAGACGAGCTCTTTCTGGTCTGGTTTCTCCGGGCCTTCATCACCGAAAGCGAAGACGAGGCCGCAAAATCCTTGACCGGGATCTCGAGAGACAAAGGGATCGATGCCGTCTTCATCGACGAGCCAGCGCGCATTGTCTTCGTTGTCCAGAGCAAGTACCGGCAAAAGTTCAACGAGAAACAGGAGTCACGCCAGGACATCATGGAGTTTGCACAGGTCGCCGGCCAGTTGTACGGGGACCACGGGGAGTTTTCGAACTTCACGAAGTCCATTGATACCGTGGTCCGTAAGCGTCTGGAGGAAGCGCGCGAACGACTGCTCAAGCGGAAATACCGGCTGCAACTCTACTACGTCACCTCTGGCAAAATCAGCAAGCCACTTCGCGATGAAGCTTACCATCTGGTCCGCTGCAAGGACTCCGCCGCATCGTTCGACGCCTTCGACGGCAAGCGATTGATTTTTCTTCTCCGCGATTACCTGGACGGTGTCGCGCCACCGGTCCCTTCCCTGGACCTGGAGATTGAAGCGGGCCAGGGCGTCCGCGTAACGGGCATCCTCAACCGGTTCGACGCGAAGACCGAAATCGAATCTTGGGTTTTCCCCATGTCCGGCGAGGCGGTCGGACAACTCTACGAGTTTGCCGGCGTTCGCCTGTTTGCCCGGAACGTCCGTGGCTACCTCGGCAACTCAGATATCAACCACGGCATGGATACAACTATCGAGAAGGAGCCCCAGTTCTTCTGGTATTACAACAACGGCATCACCATCATCTGCGACCGCGCCGAGCAGATCAGCAGTAGAGGCAGGGGGATTCTGCGAGTCGATAATCCTCAGATCATCAACGGCCAACAAACCACGCGCACCCTCCACCGCAATCTGCCCCAGAGTGCCAAGGCGAGCGTGGTTGTCCGGGTAATCCGTGTCCCTCGCGATAAGCATGAGCACTCGAACGGTTTCGACGCGCTGGTCTCCCGCATTGTCGCCGCCACCAACTGGCAGAATGAAATCCGCCAGTCCGATTTAATGTCCAATGACCGGCGGCAAATAGAGATTGATCGGGCGCTTCGCAAGTTCGGCTACTGCTACGTCCGCAAGCGCCAGACCAAGGGCGAAATGCTGCGCACGTCCGGCATGCGGAGTCACTACTACATCAAGAAAGAACAGTTGGCTCAAGCAGTCGCCGGCTGTGACCTCGACCCCGTCATCGTCCGCGAAGGCAAAGACAACCTCTTCGACGAACAATACTACCCCCAGGTCTTTCCCACCGCCGACCCCTACTACTACCTCACGCGCTACTGCACCTTCGCCGCCGTGACTTACGCTGCCCGCGGATTCCCCGAGCGCGGTTACGCGAAGTGGGTGGTGCTGAACTTCGTCTGGAGCCGCGTCGCCCCATTGGTACGTTCCAAGCAAGCCGCCGAATGCTATCATCAAAGCTGGTTCCGTAGTTGGGACTCGACGTCCTTTCTTCTCTCCGCCGTGGACGTTGTTTTCAAAGCCGCCCTCCACTTTTATCGCCACCGTCGCGGCCAGGGCGCCAAGGCCATTGACCCGTCATCATTCTTCAAACGCAAGAACCTCCACCTCGACTTTGAACGCTACTGGGAAGGTTCCGGCAACCAACGGAGAGCCGCGTTTAAGCGTTCGTGGACCCGATACGAAAACGCCTTCCGCCGGGAAGTCGAATCCTGATCCAGGTTGCCGCGCAACAGACCTTGGCATGAAACCGCAGAACAGAAATTGCCGATGAACACACTACCAGGCCCTAATCCGCAAGCGCATATGCCGAAACCGGCTCGCCCTCTGATAGGTCAACTGCTGACCATCACTTTCGCCGCCGCCGTCGTCGGGAATCTCATCTTGGTCGGGTTGATGATCATCAGACTGGGTCATTTTGAAGACACGCAGAAGCGCGCCGAGGAAGCCGGCCAAGAGCTCGCCAAGACCCGGGATCAGATTGCCACGCTGCAACAGGATCTCAAAACCATCGAGGAGAAGAAGGCTGTGCTCGCACCTCTGGTCGAGGATTGGCAAAAGCGGGTGCAGGAGAAGGCGAGCGCTGAGGCAGCCCTTGCGTCCGCTCAGGAGCGCGAGCAACGGATCTCCTCTGATATCAACCAATGCTCCAACCGCATGCAAGTCCTCACCGCCGAGGTTACCGCCCTGGTTGGCCAAAAAACGACCACCCAGGGGGAGCTCCAGAAAATGCAGGTTGACCTCGACATTCTGACCAGAAGCAACGCGGACGTCCGGGCGATTCTGACCCAAGCTGCGGCAGCCGAACGTCGCCGAGCGGAGGCTCAGGACGCGACCGAATCGGCCACCGCCAGGCTTAAACAAGTGGAGGCGGACAACCAGGAATGGGCGCTAAACTGCGGACTCGCCTACATTGAGAAGCTGGCGCGCCACGCCTCGACAGATCATCGCTCGGCCGTCGCCAACAAACCCGACCCATATCAATCTCCGTGGGAAAAAGTCCTTGCTGACGCTCTGGAAACAGCGGGGATCGCTGTTGTTCCCCAATACCCGATCGCCGGGAGGTTTTTGGATTTGGCGACCACCAGCCCGAAGAAGGTTGATATCGAGGTCGATGGCGAGTCCGTTCACCGAACCGCAAGAGGCGGTCGGAAGGACGACGACTACTGGAGGGATCTGCAACTCCAAAGCCTGGGATGGCAAGTCTGCCGTTTTTGGGTATATGAGCTCCGAGAAGACCTCGCAGCCTGCGTCAGGAAGGTTAGGAAAATGCTTGAAAGCTGACCATGACCGCTGGACTAAACCCTAACTCATTTCCACGTCCCCTCTAAAGCCAGATACTGGCCAGAACCCATGCCATGAAATCAAAGTGCACCAAACCTGCTCCCGCGGGCACACGAGAACCAGCCGCCTCCCGCGGTCGCCGGGTCCCGAATCCATTCCCACCCGCCACCCGGCGCCTAGCCAAACGACTCCTCAAATTCGCCGAGCTGCCGGAGCCAGACCGCACGCGCGCCTACAACACCTGGCTGAACTCTGCTGGCAGCCCCAAGCGCAACGCCGCCCGCCAACAGCGGGTCCGGGAATTCTACGACCTGATTGAGGCCATTGGGAAGAAGCTCACCCCCAGCGAACGCGAGTCGATCCGCTCATTGGGCAAATCGATCCTCGCCAAAGCCTCCCGTGCGTTGCTGGCCAACTCCGAGCCTCAAGCCTCCCGTCCCCGCGCTTCCCGAGGCTGATTTCGGCGGGCCAGCAAAGCCCAACCTCTAATTCCAACCTCCCCATACTCCGCCGCTCGCCCTTATGCAACCCGCCATCCTCGGCCTTAACTGGAACCAACTCCTCGGTGCCCTCCTGGGCGCTGCCGCGGTGGTTGCCATCATCTTCGGCCTGTTCTACCTTGAGCGCCGCCGCCGTGAAGCCCGCAAAGAGCGCCCGCCCCAAAACGAAAAGCTCCTCCGCCCGCCGGGATACTCTGCCATGCTCAAGCTCGACGATCTGGCGGACAATGGTCCCTTCTCCGCGTTCCAAGCCATTGCCTCTGGCCTGGTCCTTGGAGTCGGGGCAGGGTCATTCTACCCGGTTGTCGTAGGAATTCTCCTCGGCCGCTTCACACTGGCTCAGATTCTCCACTCAGATCCCCACGGTGTCATCTACTCCGCCGTCCTCTTGTTACTCGCCGCTCTCCTCTGGTTTATCCGCTCACTCATGAGCTTCCTCAAGATCATGAAGGAAATGAGAAGTTGGCGCTTCGGTCTCCGGGGCGAACAGGCCGTCGCTGAAAAACTTGCCGATCCTGGCCTGGCTACCGCTGGCTACATCGTATTTCACGATGTCCCGGGCAATGAAAAGTGGAACATCGACCACGTCGTCGTTGGCCCCGGCGGCGTCTTCGTTCTCGAAACCAAGGCCCGCCCCCGTCGCAAGCCTACCCGCGAGCAGAAAGACTCCGAAGTCTTCTTTGATGGCCAAACGCTCCAGTTCCCATGGTGTGACGACCGCAAAGCCGCCGGCCAAGTCGAGCGCAACGCCCGCTGGATACGGGAATTCCTTGCCGCCTTCCCACCCAAAGGCGCCCCCGTCCAGCCGGTGATCGTTGTTCCCGGCTGGTATGTCAGCCCCCGCGGCAACTACCCGATCAAGGTGATGAACGCCACGTACCTGGTCGGCTACCTCAAAGGCATGAAACCCCTCTATTCCCGCGATGATCTCAGCCCCATCATCGCCCGCCTCGACGAGCGCTGCCGCACCCTCGAGTTCTAGCCGCCCATTTCAGTTTTTCAGCTGGTCATGCGGCGCGCCAGAGGGGGAGATCGTCAAACCACTGGCGGGCGGGCTTCTTGGGCTTGGGTTTCGGTTGGGCGGCCGGGGCCGGGATGGGGACCGGACTTCGCTCGGAAGCCTCGGCCCGGCAAGCCGGGACCGGGGCGGGCGGCTTGGGAGGGCGGGCGGCTTCCACGGCGGGGTCGATCGGGCCGAAGTGGACATAATCCTCCCCGTCATCCAAGGGATAGGGGGCTTCCGCCTTTGCCACGGCGGCTACGGCGGACGGGGCCGCTGGCGCGATGGGCTCTGGAGCGACGCGGGGCGGCGCCGGGGAGGCAGCCATCTCAGGAGGCGCCACGGGCAGAGGGAGGATGTTTGATGCCACGCCCCAGGCGCGCATAGCCTGGGCCAACTGGGCGCAAAGGGCGGGCCATTCCTTTTCGAGGTCGCGCTCATCCAGGGTGCCGCCTTCCTTCATCTCGGCGAATTCCTTTTCGGCGATTTGAAGCAACTCGGCGAGATTGACTTCCGAGGGGTCTTCGCCAATCAGGCGGCCGTCGAGGACCAGGTCGGCGGCATCGCCCTTCTCCTGGATGTTGCTCTCAAGTTTCCGATCAATGGAACCGTCGGCGATGACGGGATAGACGTTGACGGCCTTGACGGAGTTGAGGCGCCAGATCCGGTTGATGGCCTGAACGAACTTGTCGAAGGCCCAGGAGTAGGCGAGCAATACGACGTTGTTGCACAGGTGGAAACTGTGCCCCTCAGACATGCACTCGACGCCGGCCAGCATGACGGGGACGCCGCTGTCGAGGCCTTGCTTGAACAGGGCGGCGGCGGAACCGCGGCGACTGGGCGAGGTCCGGCCATCCAGGAGGACGTGCTTGACCCCGGCTTCCCGGAGGCGGTCGCTCAGGGCGTCCAGGGAATCATGGAAGGCGCTGAACACGATAACTTGTTCCTGGCGCTCGAGGATTTGATGGACGAGGGAGAGGCCGCTGGCGAGCTTGGGGATGAACGACAGGCTGCTACGGGGGGTGCCTTGGGTGAGGCCGTCAGTCTCGGGCCGCTTGAGCAGTTCGCTCGTGGGGTTGGCGGCGGCAATGCGGAGGGCCTGGAGCTTGGCGCCCAGGGCGGGCTTGCCGTTGCAGTCGAGGTATTCGGCCTGGAGGTGGAACTTGTAAACTGCGGCTTGCGCCTTCCCCATAGGCACGCGCACGACCTGGCGGGTCATGGAGACGAGGTCTTCGCCGCAGTCGGTCTTGCGGCGGCGGAGGATGATGGGGGCGAACAGCTTCCACAGGCGGTGGATGTTGCAGACTTGGGGGGTCTTCTTGACGTAGCGGCGGCTGGTCTCGGAGCGTTCCTCGGCGCTGAGGTTGCGCTCGGTCACCAGGAATTCATCGGCGAAGGTGCCGGCGTCATCGTCGCCAAAGGGGAAACGGGGATGGGCGGTGCGGTGCGAACCGGTGGCCCAGTGGGCGAGCCGGAAAACATCATTAAGACGGTTCTTAATAGGGGTCGCCGTCAACACCAGACGGAACTTGGGGGCCATTTGGCGGACGCCTTTGCCGACCAAGGTATCCTCGCCCTTGAGCTTGACGCCCTCGTCGGCCACGACCACGGCGAAGGTGTTGGAGCAGAGATCGGCCAGTGAGGGGGAATAGACGCACTTGATGGGGCGGCCGCTGCGGCTCTGGTAGCGGGACTCGCCGATGTTGACGGACATGGCGATGTGGGCGATGGCGACCAGGCGCCCGGCGACGCCGCGGCGCTGGTTGCAGGTGAGATCCTGGACGGAGACCTCGCGGGAGGGGACGGTCTGGGGGGCGAAGTCCTTGAGGATGTTGAAGGACTCGTCCAGTTCCATCTGGAAGTATTTGTTGGCGTGCTTCCGCAAGGTGAACCAATGGTCGCTGAGGTCGGCCAGCGATTCGTTGGGGTCGGACATGAGCCGGGTGTAGTGCTTCTCGTAACGCTCACGGCGCCCGGCATAGAACTCCTCCAGGTCACGCTCCGACAGGTTGAGCAGGTTGAGCATGGCGATGGGGTCCGCGAGGTTCAATTCTGGGAACGGGGTGACGCCGTTGCGGGAGAGTTGGGTGTAAGTGGTGAGGTAGTAGCCGGGGGCCAGGACGCGGCGGCCGGTGGTGGCGTCGAGGGTGGCCAGTTGGAGGAAGCTCTCCTGGGAGTCGAGGATGGTGGGGGTGACGTTGAAGTGCTTATGGCCCTCGTCAATGATTTGGGCATGGAGGTCGCCGCTGGCGATGATGAGGACGGGTTCCGCCGGGCAGAGCGGGCGGACGGGTTGGCCGCCCGCGCCTTTGAGCAGGCCGACCTTGAGGAGCGGCCAGGCGTAGGCACAGATGGTTTTGCCCAGGCCGGTATCGAGGCCCAGGATGAGGCCGTCATGGAGGGCGGCACGAGCGAGGTCTTCGCGTTGGAAGGTTTTAAGTTTCATTGATGATGGGATGATTACGGAAGCAATAAAGCGCGGCCCGTGGTTTGACAGGATTCGGCTGCATGAAATTCCGACACACTTGTGGCGAAAACACGTTGCTTTGGTTTGGAGCATCGGTAAAATGAATGAAAATGGAACGTAAAATGAGAACTATAAGAGGAGTTTTTTCGGCATTGATTATTATGCTTGGACTCGGTCGGCCGCAGGCATGGAGTGCGGACATTCCGGTGGATACTTTTGACAAACCGAATGAGGGCGCATCATCCGTATCTGTCTCGTTAAACCAAACGTTCGGTTCCGCTGGCAATTGGAAGGTGGCGGGCGGTACAGTGGATGTTATTGGCGCAGGCTATTGGCAATCGCCTGATGGTCATCAAACCATTGACATTGATGGCGTGTCCGTCGGATCTATGTCGACCACCATTGATGTTCCCGTGAGCGGGACGGTAACTGTTTCATTTTGGCTGGCTGGGAATCCACAGAACCCTCCTACCGTGAAGCATTTGAGGGTGAGTTTAGGGGCCGTCGCTGCCGATTTTAGCTTCGACATCACGGGCCATGCTTTGAACAACATGGGCTGGGTGGCTGAATCGGTGGTTTTCACCAACCAGTCCGCAGGGTTGACTCCCCTCACTTTCACAAGTGAGGATGGTGCAATCGGGGATTCTCATTACGGCGGGGGGGCGGCCGTCGGCACAGTCAGCGCCTCTGTGGTGCCAGACTCGATCCCGACCTTCTCTCAGCAGCCATCGAATCAGGTTGTTCTAGTGGGCAGCACAGCCGCGTTCTCCGTAAGCGTGAGCGGGTCGCAACCGCTGAACTACCAATGGCTGTTCAACGGTGTGCCACTATCCGGGGCGACCAGAGCGTCATACACCTTGGCAGCAGCGAGTGCCGCGAATGTGGGGACGTATTCCGTGGTCGTGTGGAACGGGGTCGGCACCAACACGAGCGCCACCGCGAGCCTGTGGCTGGATACGCTCCAGATGTACGCAGGGGTGAATGTGTACGGCCCGACTGGAAGCACTATTGTGGTTCAATACGCTACGGATCTGAGCTCGCCCGTGACTTGGACACCTCTGCAAAGCGCCACCATCATCACCAACCCCATGGTGATCATCGATTATGATTCGCCGAATAAGCCCAGGCGCTTTTACCGCACGGTACCGCAGTAGGGCAGCGGTTCAAGCTGGACATAGGGCTTCGATCTGCCTGAGCAGGGCGAGGTTGTCTTGATAGCCGCCCGGGTTGACGCGGGCCACGTCGGGGACGTCGGGGATGACGAAATTGTCCACCAAGTCTTGGAGGGTGAAGTCAATGGCGCAGGTTTCCAGGTTGCGCTCATCCTGACGGCCGGGCTTTTCGCCGGGCCGGAGGATGCTGAGGCGGACATTCTCCGCCCGGAGGCGGGCGTCCATGAACACGCGCTCGGTGGTGAACTCGTCGGAGATGTAAAAGGCCAGTTCCTGGCCATCCCATTCTACGTCGTCGGCGTCGCCCTGGAGGTTGAGCTTGGTACCGGAACGGTTGACGGCGATGGTGGTCGAGCGCAAGGCGTAGGAATGATCGGCCTTGAAGAGGCGCTGGCCGCCCTCGGCGCACAGGTCCTTGGTGCAAAGGACGGTGTCGCATTCATCCAGATAGCCCAGGCGCTGGATGGGGGACAAGGGATACAGCGGAGAGCGGACCTTGTGGTATTCCTCGACGGCGCTCCGGACGGCCGCCTGCAGGCGGGGATCGACGCGCCAGGTCTTGCCAAAGGCGGCGCGCTCCAGGTGGGCGCGTTGCTGGCGCTGCATGACGAGTTGCATGGGCTGGCGGCCGTTGAGACTGAACAGGCTCTCGGCCTCGGCCTTAGTGACACGGGAACTCTTGGTGTCGAACAGGGAAAGGTTGGTGGCAATGGTGTCATCGGGACCGAGCGAGATGTTCCACAGGGGATCGGCGCCCGACAGATGGGTGCGGTTCCACTCTTCGGTGAGGGCCTGCCATTTCTCGGCGCTATCTTCGGTGCGGGCGTAGGTCTTGATCTCGGGGCCGTTGCGAAGTTCCAGGCGGTTATCGTAGATGGCCTTACAGGCGACGCGGGCGGCTTCGAGGTTGGCGATCGGCCTTCGCTCGGAAGCTACGGCTGACAAGCCGGGTTGGGCGATGTCCGCGAGCGCCGACCCGGCTGGGGGCAGGCCGTCTTCGTGGCCGGCGGCGAAGTAGATGACGCCGGTATGGAACTGGCCCGCCTCGTGCTCAGAGCCGTCGAGGCCGGTCCCGCCTTCGCCGAGGCTACGGCGGGCAAGCATGGGGTTGCCGCGGATGACCAGGTGAGCCCAGATGTGGCTGGTGAGGGCGGTGTGGGGCGCGCCTTCCGCGAACAGGAGGCGTTGCAAAGTGCTTTCATTGGCGACCAGAAAGCCTTCGCCGCAGAGCGACGAACGGTCCAGGGCGAGCAGCAGGGCCACGATGGTGGAGTCAATGGTGTCCTTGCCGGTGCGGCCATCGTGGGCAGCGAAGGCGGTGCGGACGGTAGGCAGCCAGGATTCCGCCAGGCCGGCGATCGGCGCGCGGTATTGATGGAGATCCCAGGGCGGGTTGAGCACGAAGCAATCGGCACTGAACTCGACGGCGCGCATCAGCGGGAAGAGTTTGCAGACATCGGCGATGACGCGGACGCCACCGCCATAGCCGGGGCACCGCGCCGGGGTGGGGTCAATGTCGCACCCCAGAAAGTGATTGGTGGAAGCGCGGGCCGCGCCGTGAAGCAGATGCCCGCCGCCGCAATGGAGGTCAACGAGGACCGGGCGGTAACGGGGGAGCGGTTGGGCCAGGACTTCGGCCCACTCGGTCGGAGTGACCCACTGGGCCTGGCCCTTCTCGCCCGCATTGGACGCGGACTCCATGAAGGGCTGGTAGCAAGCGGGATTGATGTTCGTTTTTTGCATGTGCGAGATGAGGTGGTTGTAGTGATAGTTCGATATGGAAAATAAAATCGTAAACCGAACCTGCGATTCCGTTCGCAGTAGCCTATCGGCACCGGCGCGACTGGTAACGGTCGGGTCGGAAGCTGCCGAGATAAACGTTTCTCCGTCTCTGGACGAGGAAGCCGCCGCGAGGTGGTTTTCGCGACTACGAGCGTCAATGTGGTCGGAGAGATGAGGCTGGATGAAATGCCCAATGTAAGTGAACTGCCCGAGACATCGTAAAACCGAAAACGAGCCAAAGGCGCTGACAGGCTCGAGCCAAACGGCAACGCAGCCAGATGCCCCAGCATGCAAATGGGGTACACGGATACAAAAGGCTGCCGGTGCATAGGCAGGGGCTGAAACATCCATGTCATCACAACCAAACATCGTAAACCCGACGCTCCGCCGCCCAGAGGCGGCAGGCGAGTCCGCGAGGAACGCTGACGGAGTAGCGGGCAGAGGATGCTGGAGAAAGCGAAAGCCGCTCTGTAACGGAGCGGACAGGGACTCCGATGTTCCACCGCGAAAGCGGGCAGACTTCCAGCGGGTAGTACATGGCGAGAAAGCAGGCAGAACCTTCGTAGGAGGGAATCGCAAATGAACGCAGAGCAATCTACGTGTGCATCCTCCGGCAAAACGACTCAATGGGAGCAGCTCGACTGGACCCACTGTGAACGGAACGTCAGAAGGCTGCAAGCGCGTATCGTCAAGGCAACACGGGAAGGCCGCTGGGGCAAAGTTAAATCTTTGCAATGGCTGCTGACCCACTCGTTCACGGCAAAAGCCTTGGCCGTGAAGCGAGTGACGGAAAACCAAGGCAAAAACACGCCAGGAGTGGACAGGGTAAGATGGAGCACTCCGGCAGCCAAACTCAAGGCCATCGAATCGTTGCAGCGTCGGGAGTATAAACCGCAACCCTTAAAGAGGGTTTATATTCCAAAAGCCAATGGGAAGTTGAGGCCGTTGGGGATTCCGACGGTGAGTTCATATTGCACCTGATGCAGCAGGGGTTGGGGATTGAGCGGGTTTGATTCGATTCGAGTTGGCTACCCAGGTTCGAAGCTGGGTTTCGGTTTCCGGGCCGAGCCGGATCCAATGCGGAGATCCTGGGCTGAGTTTGCGCGCCGTAAGGTGGCCACGTTCAATCCAGTAATAAACCACGCCGCGACCGACGTTCAAGCGCTTGGCTACTTCCCCGACGGTCAGTTCCTCGGGCTGTTTTAACGATGGCGCCGGGATCGCATGCCGGTGCCGGATCCATTTGATCATGCTTGGCGTGAAGGGTTTGCCCTTGGCGCTCAATACCTTCTCCTGATTGAGCGCGGCGGCGATTTGCGGATCGGTCAGCGATGAGGCTAAAGCCCGTACCCGGTCCACGACCGCTTGGGGATAGCGGACCTTATCCGGCGCCGGCAGCGGGATATCGACGCTGAGATCTTCGACCGCGCCGCCCTGCCAGCGAAGGTGCAGCAGGGCTTTTCGTTCGGCCGCCGGTCTTTCCACCGTGATGTCCTTGATGAGCAGACGCAACATCCGCTTGCGGTCCTGGCCGGACGTCGAGGGGCTTTTCCAGAGTTGAGGCAGATCTTTAGCCAACGCCAGCAATTGGCTCTTTTGTTCCGCGGTCAGTTCCAGACCTTGTTGCTGTCGCTGCCGGTTGAGTTCTTCCTGGGCGGCTGACTTTTCCTGGAGTGCCTGGTTCCACCGCTGCTCCAAGGTGGCCGCCACCAAGCGGTTGGAGGGATCCACTTCTTCGTAGCGGCGTTGAGCCAATTGCGCCTGATATTCCAAACGCTCCAGTCGCAGGCGCCATTGCTGATCCACGGCCTGGCTGCGCCGCTCCAGTTCTTGCACCGCGCGGAAGGCGATCTCGATTTGATCGGGCTGGAGGATTTCCAGGACGCGCTGACTGACAGTCTGGTCAATCGGGTCCGCGGGGACCCGGATGCAGGCTGAGCAATAATCCGTGTCCTGTTGGCGCCGGGTGCATTCGTAAACCGGGTGGATGCCGCCGTTGCCGGTGTACCGAGGGGACAAACGCCGGCCACAGCGCCCGCACAAAAGCAGTCCCTGCAACAGGGCGCGACCTTCCCGTGCCGCCCCGCTGGAACATTGCTCAGGTTGATTGGTTTGGTTTTGTTCGAGCATCTGCTGGTTTTCTAAATACTCATCCCAGCCGAGGTAACCGGGATGATGCTCCTGGATCAAAACCAGCCAGGAGCCGATCGGCTGTTTCTGGATTTTGGACTGGATCTGGCCGTCGGTCGATATGGATTTGAGGCCGCGATATCGCCCGAAAACGTAGGCCCCGGCATAGCAGGGATTGCTCAATAACCCCAGCACGCGTCCGTGTTGGAGCCGTCCCCAAAGGATTTTGCCATTCCACGCTCCTCCGTAAGCGCGCCGGGGAAAGTTCAGTTGGTGCTGGAGGAAGTGGCGCACGACCCCGTAAGCGCTGCCGGTTTGCCGAAATAAGGTGAAGACCAGTCGCACGGCGTGTTGGACTTCCGCATCGGGATCCAGCAACACGCTGCCGGGTTCCTCGCCATAGACAAAGCCCACCGGCAGCGGAAAACGCAGTTCTCCCCGCTGGGCTTTGTTGCGCTTGCCGCCCTGGAGGCGCCCGCGCAGAAAATGCAGTTCGGCCTGGGACATGGTCCCTTTGAAGCCGAGCAACAACTGGTCGTTGAAATCGGCCGGATCGTAGCAACCGTCGGCATCGACAATGAGGGTTCCGGTCAGGGAACAAATCTCCAGCAACCGGTGCCAATCGCTGCATGAGCGTGATAAACGCGAAGCTTCCAAAGCAAAGACGGCGCCGACTTTGTCCAGCGACACATCGGCCACCAACGTCTTGAAATCCTGGCGGTTGTTCATTTGCGTGCCCGAGATCCCCAAGTCCGCGTCCAGGACCCGGATCTGGTCGGGCATCCAGCCCAGTTCCAGGGCTCGCTCCTTCAATGCATACTGCCGCTGAGTGCTCTCCTGGTGGTGGTAAACCTGGGCCATCGTGGATTGGCGCAGGTAAACGTAAGCCATCTTCTGGCGGTGGTGAGGTTGGATGTTCGAGATCATAGGCCGGCGATGAAGAGGGTGGCGACACTGGGGTTAAAGCCAAGCCCGACCGCCGCCAGCTTTGCAGGAAATTGGCGACGAGCATTCCCGCGGAGTCGAGATCCAGCTGGGATACGGGTAAGCGCTCCATGAGCGTTGAAGGTTAGAACTTGGCTCGCCGGCGTAACAACTCCCGGTTGATATTGCAGATCTTCTCCAAGAGTTGGCGGACCTCCTGGAAGTTGCGCAGGTAGTCGGCGACCGGTTGGGAATATTCCTCGGGGACGTAATCCATTTCGGGTCGGCTGCCAGCCTGGCTGACTGACAAATAGTACTTGGGCCCGTGTCCCCGTCCCTGCTGGCATTTGCAGCCGGGATGGCCACAGCGCTTGTAGCGCTCGATGAGGGAGCCGCGCAGGATAAGCGGCTCGAGCCCGGCCAGTTTCCCAACCAGGGTCTGGCGCCGGCGGAGCAGGGCGGCGGTGGATTGGCTCATTAGCAGACCAGTTAAATAACTGGTCTGAGTATAGCTCGCTATTTGGCATCGTCAACCCCCTTTCGAATCAATTCCACCAACTCTCTCAATTGGAGCAGGCAGCGCACCTCGAGCCGCGGCGGAGTTGGCAGCACGGCAACGTAAGGCGAGGGTGGGCCGTCATCGGTCCACTCGCGCGGCAGGGCGATTGTTCCGCGGCCCTCATCGAAGAGCGAGAGGACTTCACGCCCGCCAACTCGGCGCACCTTCAGGATCCGGAACCGTTTTCCAGACAAAGGGTGGAACGGGTGAGTGACCGTAGCCCATCCCGAAGGGTGGAGGGGACGAAGTGCAGTTTGCCTGGGGTATTCCGACG
>TBL_comb47_HYPODRAFT_10005696_pt1 | contig 13797 bp, 11 predicted proteins | sample TroBogypolimnion_40_FD_10682 | JGI IMG/M metagenome (IMG submission 10682)
AGCATTATTGAAAATTGGAAATTAGCTGAGCCTAAAACAGTTGAGTTAATGAAATATTACAACCAAATTGTCGGCAAGTATCCGTACAATCAATATTCTGTTATACAAGGAGGCGATGGCGGCATGGAATATGCCATGTGTACCTTAATACTTGGTACTGGAAAAGCAGAAGGATTGGTTGGCTTAATTGCTCATGAAATGGGACATTCTTGGTTCCAACATGTGTTGGCCTCAAATGAAAGCGAGCATCCATGGATGGATGAGGGATTTACTTCCTTTATTGAAGATTTAGGTGTAAATCAAGTATCAGATAGGAAAACAGAAACCCCTTTTTTTAGCGCTTATAGAAGTTATATTAGTCTTGCCAATTCTGGTAAAGAGCAACCTCTTTCTACTCATGGCGATCGCTATGATGAAAATAAAAGCTATAGTATTGCTTCCTATAGCAAAGGAGAAGTTTTTCTAGCACAATTAGAATACCTTATCGGAAAAGAAAATCTGATGAAAACTTTGAGAAGGTATTTTTATGATTTCAAATTTAAGCATCCTACTCCCAATGATATCAAAAGAAGCGCCGAACGAGTTTCTGGAGCTAATTTAGATTGGTATTTGACCGATTGGACGGAAACCGTGAATACGATTGACTACGGAATAAAAGAAGTTGCTCAAGAGGGTGTTTCAACTAAAATTTTATTGGAAAGAATAGGAAGAACTCCCATGCCTATTGACTTATTGATAGAATATAAAGACGGTACAAAAGAAAGTTTTTACATCCCATTGCGTATGATGAGTTTTGAAAAAGAAAATCCAACGCCCCAGATAAAGAGGACAGTTTTGAAAGACTGGGCATGGGGAAATCCAAAGTATCAATTATCAATTAACAAACAAAAAGCAGAGATAAGAAAAATTACTATTGACCCAAGTGAATTAATGGCAGATGTAAAACCTGAAAATAATAGTTATGAAATAAAGTAAAAAACTCATATTCATTAATATAAAAAAGCCCCTAAGAGTATCAACTTTTAGGGGCTTTTTGTAAAAGATATAATCTGTTTTATTTTGTTTTCTTAACGTATTGCGTTAGAATATAAATGCTCTGATTTTCAACCCTTCCTTCAATTAGGTTAGCATCATCCCAAACTAATTTAATATTGTGAACTGCAGCACCTCGTTTTGCAGTAAATGTTGCTCCTTTTACATCCAAATCTTTTACTAACACAACTGAATCGCCATCTAAAAGTACATTCCCGTTAGAATCTTTGTGCACAATTTTTCCTTCATCATCATCTGCTTCGCCTGTGGCTTTTGCCCATTCTAATGCGTCTTCATCTAGATACATCATTTCTAACATATCCATGTTTTTTAAACGGGCATGCATTCTCCAAGAAACAATTTGTACCGGTAGATTTTCGTTCCACATACTATCGCTTAACCCTCTCCAATCATTGGTATTGGTAGTTTCTGGATTTTCAATTTGATCTCTTAATGCTTTTGTGATTAAAATACAGTTTTCAGGTATCGCTTCAGTTTTCGGTTCAACCAAATATACTACTAAATTTTCATCACTCCCACTGATTTCACATACGGAACCACTTCTGTCTTTCAATCTTTTTTCTGTTACTACGCTCATAATTGTTAAGTATTATAAATTGAAAGAAGCTCCAATATTAAAAGTAAATTGATTGTTTAAGTTTTTAAAACCATCAATATTTGAATTATAACGAGCAATTGGATTTCCAGCTTCTGCAAAAACACCAAACCCATCTGTAAAGAAATATCTAAAACCTAAGTGAGCCCCAAAATTTCTTAATCCTAAATCTAAACCAGGATAAATATCCATCGATTTGTCTAATTTGAATACATTTCCTAAATTGGCATTGAAACGTGCTTTCAAATCAAAACGGTCTTCAAATTTTGGTTTTATGTCTAAAATAGTAGCCGTAGACAGTAAATAATTGGCTGTAAAACCATAAGACATGTTTTCTCCAATTCCAAAATCGGATGAAACAAAGATTCCAGAACCACCACTTTGAATAGTAGCTCCAACTTGACCTTTAACATCTCCTTTTCCTTTATAAGCTTGTGCATTGGCAAATCCTACAAAAAGGACTATTGCAAGGGTAATAATTTTTTTCATATTTTTTCAGTTTGTGGGACAAATATAATTAATTTCTCCCTTTTTCAGTTGGGTATAGGGTTGGTAATGGTTCACTTTGCCAAAATTGCTTCGTATCAATATCCATTATTGTTAAAGGGCCTTTAAATCCAGCTCCAGTATCTACGTTCCAAACACATGCTTTTTGAATCGGAATCGTTTCTCCAATGCGAGTTACAGGCGTATGACCAATATAGATTTCGTCATATAAAGTCAATCGTTTTGGATAGAAAACACTTTCTTTTTTGATATTTTCATTCAATGCCAATGCTGTTTCCCACAAAGTTCTGTCCCAATAAAATAATTTTGGAAAATATTCGTAGGTAATGCCATTCATATTGGTAAAACCAGCGTGAATGAACAATCTATTTTTTTGGTCTAAATAATAATTTTCTAATGCTGAAAGAAACTCAATATGTTTCTTTTTAATGCTATCAGAAACCTTGGAATAAGCCATTACAGTGGCTTCACCACCATGTTTGAACCACATGCTTTCGTCAAAGTTTTCGAATTTACCCAACAACCAATCCAATAACAACTCATCGTGGTTTCCACGAATGAAGATGCAGTTTTGTTTGTTTCCTAAATCAATTAAAAAATCTAACACCTTTGGAGATTGACTCCAACCATCAACATAATCTCCCAAAAAGAGTAAGGTATCTTCTGCAGTGACGTTAGCCCGCTCCATGATTTGATGTAAAGCCCGCAAACCACCGTGAATGTCACCGATTACTAATGTTCTATTCATTATATTAATAACTATGACGCAAAAGTAGCGTAAAACTAAGTTATAGTACAAAAAAAGGTATCATAACGTTTATTATTCCCAACAAATAGTCAATGTGTCTCTACCACAACTTTAATTTCTATGAAAAGCTGTGATAAACAAATTAAGTAAATTTTTGAACTCTTGATTATTTCCAATTTTCAGATGTTTGCTAAGACTTAAAAAACATGAAATGAAGTACAATGCATCAATATTTTTTATGTTGCTGTAAGAAAAAAAAGACTTTTGTTCTTACTTTTAGTTCTAATAGGAGTAAGAGACGTCTCGCACTCGATATTTTTTTAGAAGTAATAACAAATAACGTTCCTTACTAGCCTTGAGGATAAAAAGTAGGAGCAACTAACGTTCTTCAATAGCCTTGAGGATAAAAAGTACGAGCAATTAACGTTCCTTACTAGCCTTAAGAATAAAAAGTAGGAGCTACTAACGTTCTTCAATAGCCTTAAGGATAAAAAGTAGGAGCAAAAGTCTTTTTGAGCTTTTTATGTTTTTATAAGAAGAGATGGTATCTTATTTCATATTTTTTGGTTTTTCGGTTAGTAATAATTTTATTTATATCTTTGAAATGTCTTCATTTGAAGAAATATATATTTTATAGATTCCCTTATGTGTATAAAAATTATTTCAGTTCGTTTTTTAGTTATTGTAGTAATAACTTTTTCTCTTCCTTTGTTTGCTCAAGAAGCCAAACCTTTCAAAGTTCGATACCAAGGTAGGGTTAATGGAGGTATGACTCTTATTGCAAATAATATTGTCAACCGAGAAGAGGGTGGTGAAGTAGCTAATTCTCCTTATAATGAAATTACTACCCGTGGAAAATTGAACGATGAATTTGAAATGAAATACATTGATGTTGACAATGATGCTGTAACATTTTCATCAAGTAGTGCCACTTTATCTTTAGAGAATCAAAGTACAAAAAAAATAGTGTATGCTGGATTGTATTGGTCGGCTACTTATCTTTATAATAGTGGAAAATTGGTAAAGAAAGAAAAGTTCAAAGCAATTGATAACAAAAGAGAAGCCTTTGACCAAATCAAAATAAAACTTCCAAATCAGGAGAATTATACTAATGTTTCTGGAGAACTAATTTTTGACGGCATTGACACCCCAAACTTTAAAGGAAGTGCTCCTTATGCAATGTATGCAGATATAACCCAATTAATTTTAAAAAATGAAACGCCATTTGGAACCTATACAGTTGCTAATATTAAGGCAACACAAGGGAAGATAAGTGGAGGGGTTTCGGCAGGTTGGACTATTTTCTTTGTCTATGAAGATAGCAGCATGAAAGGGAAGTTCATTACTACTTATGATGGATTTGCTGGTATTCAAGACCATCCAGTAGATATTAAATTTTCGGGATTTCAAACAGTAGCTCAAGGAAAGGTAAATGCTAAGATTGCATGCGCGGCACTAGAAGGTGACTTAAAATTAAAAGGTGATCAACTATTGTTTAAAGCTTCTGACGGAGAAAAGTTTATTCAATTATCGAATTCTCTTCATGATAAAACAAATATTTTCAATAGTTCCATTACTATTGATGATACGGTTTTTGATAAACGAGTACCAAATAGCAAAAATACTTTAGGATATGATTCGTTTATCATGACTATCGATAACCCTAATAATAGTGTGATTGGAAATAATACGAATGGGGCTACAGTAAGGTTAAAAACTACGGACGAAAGGTATTTTATGTTTTTTAATGCCTTTGAAGTTGAAGATGTAAAACCTGTGGAAGCGACTACCGATACTATAAAAGAAGTTGTTCAAAATAAAGTAGAATCAGCCGATAAAAAGTTGATTGACACAAAAACAGTTGAAAGTAACAAAGTAGAAAAAGAAGTTGCCTTGCAAGAAGAGAAAGCTATAAATAAAAGTATTTCTGAAAAACAAATTATAAATAAAGAGATATCAAATTCTAAAACAAACGTAATAACTAATAGTAAAGAGAAAGCAAAACAAACAGTTATTGATACTAAAAAAGCAAAAACTAATTTATCTAACTCAAGAAGCACAATGCAATTCATTCGAAAAAAAGCAATTGATAGCCCAAGCGTTTCGTTGCCAAACAGAAAGAAAGGATATTATATTGTTGCGAATGTTTTTGCTAAAAAGTCGAATACTGTAAGATTTATTAAATCACTAAAAGCGAAGAAGATTAAGGCTACTTATTTTTTCAATCCGATAAATAGATACCACTACGTTTATATAAGCAGCTATGACACTTTTGAAGAAGCGTCAAAAGTATATGATGCTAACATCAACGGAACTTATTTTGAACCTTTGTGGATTTTGACTGTTAATGAATAAGAACGTTAGTTATTATATTTCATTTTTCTTAGAACCCTCATGACTTCTTTAAAGTTACTATAAACAGCAGTATTTTGATGTTGTTTTAATACTGCTTTCGCATCAATTAATTTTTGTTTTGCATCATCAAATCCGTTTAAGAAGCAAATCATTAATGTGGAGGGTACATTTTCTAAATCGTGTTCTTCACGATCAGTTAGTGCCTGAGATTTTTGCAATTTAGACAATAAAGAAAGAGTAGCATTATAGATATGAAACAATACTTTTCGATTGTATTGTGGTGGCTCGAAGAGCATTTCAGTTTCAATTTTATAATATCCATTGTCAAAAAAAGAGATTTTCTGTTGTTCTAATGGATAATAACTTGTCTTGTCGTTCAATCCAAGAGGGACATATTCAGTAATCGTAAAGGTATTTTCATCATAAAATATTTCAACTTCGTCTTGTGCCGAATAAAACAGTTTTACTTGTTCGTTGATTAATTCAATATCTACACGAGAAAAAAAAGTTTTATCTCTAATTTTCTTAGGGATTCCAGACCAACAAATTACAAATAATTCTTTGAAAACTCTATATTTAGAAGGCATGTCTTTGTGACGATTGTTTACAAAATCAATAACACCGTCAAGAGTGTGTGCAATGCTGTTTCTAGAATTATTTTCGATACTAATAACCGTTTCAATATTTTGTTTGGAATAGGGGATTTTCTCCTCGGTGGGAATAGAATTGCTTCCTCTTCTCACAAAAACAGTATTCGCTAAAATAGTGTGGATATTTTTTTTGAAATAAGAAGTTTTAGATTTTGGTTTTATCGTAACCAAACCTACCACTTTGTCTTTTGGTAAATTTGGAAAAGGCACGTTTTCATATTGAATCTTTGGAGGATTTTCCAAAAAAGCATTGACTAGATTTTGAATGCGACTGTCGTCGAAAAAATCGTCACCAGTAATTTCATTATCTTGATCTTCCACACCCACAACAATATAGGAATTGTTTGAAGGATTTGAATTAGACAAGGCACAAATATGTTTTAAAAACTTCGCTTTTCCTTCTTTAGAATGCAAATTTAGCTGTCTCTTCTTGTCATAAAAACTACTCTCATCATTGTGAGCTAATAAGTTCTTAATAAGTAGACGTTTGTTTATCATTTTTTAGTGATTAGTAAAAAGTAAAAAGTGATTAGTAGAAAACCTAGTTGCTATTTACTAATCACTTTTCACTAATTACTATTGTTAAGGTACCTTAGTCCCCATGCTTTCGGTCCAAATAGCAAACCAATCTATTAGGTCAAGTTCCAATTCTACAGCTTTGAGCAACGATTGAATTCTTGCTATATTAACAGTTCCAGCAACCGGAAGGATATTAGAAGGATGTTTTATTATCCATGCCAATAAAAGGGTATCTGAACCAACGCTATATTTTTCAACCAATTGCACCAAAAGCTTTTTCAATCGCCTAGTTTGATCAATGTCTTCTCTAAAAACGGTGCCAAGAGGGTTCCAACACATTGGAATAATATCGTGAATTTTCATATAATCTAAACTTCCGTCCAACATTGCTTGGTGGTGTGTTGCAGAAAACTGAATTTGATTGTAACTAATTTCTGTTTTTTGAAGAATTAACTCCGTTTGAGATGAAGTAAAATTAGACAACCCAAAATCAATTATTTTTCCTTCCGATTTAAGTTGTTCTACCGCTTCTGCAATTTCATCTGCCACCATTAAAGGGCTTGGACGGTGTAATAGCAAAACGTCTAAATAATCAGTTTGTAAATTTTTCAGTGAATTTTCAACAGACCAAATGATGTAGTCTTTAGAGTAATCATAATGTTTTATAGGGTTTGGTCTCCCTTTTGTATGCTGTATGCCACATTTAGAAATAAGTTGTAATCGATCTCTGGAAATTTTACTTTCGGTAAATGCTTTTCCAAATTGCGATTCAGTAGTATAATCTCCATAAATATCAGCGTGATCAAAAGTGGTGATTTTATTTTCAATACAGATATTGATTAAGTGACTCATTTCGGAAGTGGATAGGGTTTTATCCCAAATTCCCCAATTCATTGTTCCAGCAATTATCGGTGATAAAGAAGTTTTCATGTGCTTTCTATTAAAAAGCCTAAAATTACTAAAACAAAATCATAAATCATCCTTAAAAATTGGAATTGAATGTAAGTTTTAACGCATTATTAACATTCTATTAGTGTTAAAATCTTCAATTTTGAAATGTTAAAATTTGGAACCTTTAAAATACTATAAAAATAGAATTTATGGAAGAAAATGTTGCTGCTTTAGACATTAGAGCAATTAATGAAAAGATAGAAAGAGAAAGTGCTTTTATTGACTTACTTACTATGGAAATGAACAAAGTAATTGTGGGTCAAAAACACATGGTAGAACGATTACTAATTGGACTTTTAGGACAAGGGCATATTTTGCTTGAAGGAGTACCTGGTTTAGCAAAAACATTAGCCATAAATACATTGTCGCAAGCTATTCACGGAAGTTTCAGTCGTATACAGTTTACGCCAGATTTATTGCCAGCGGATGTTATTGGAACCATGATTTACAACATTAAAGCCAATGAATTTTCCATTAAAAAAGGACCAATATTTGCTAATTTCGTTCTTGCAGATGAGATTAATCGTGCGCCAGCCAAAGTGCAATCTGCTTTGTTGGAAGCTATGCAAGAAAAGCAGGTAACTATTGGAGATACAACGTTTAAATTAGACCGTCCATTTTTGGTTCTTGCCACTCAAAACCCAATTGAACAAGAAGGAACTTATCCATTACCAGAAGCACAAGTCGATCGTTTTATGCTTAAAACCGTTATCGAATATCCAAAAATGGATGAAGAACGTATGGTAATACGTCAAAATCTTAAAGGTTCTTATGAAAAAGTAAATCAAGTAGTTTCTGTTGACCAAATTCTTCGAGCTCAAGAGGCTGTTCGTGAAGTGTATATGGATGAAAAAATTGAAAAATACATTTTAGATATTGTTTTTGCTACTCGTTTCCCAGAAAAATATAAATTAGAAAGTCTAAAACCATTAATCAGTTTTGGAGCTTCTCCACGTGGAAGCATCAATTTGGCTACCGCTGCAAAATGTTACGCTTTTATCAAACGTCGTGGTTATGTTATTCCAGAAGATGTTCGCGCCGTGGTGCATGATGTATTGCGTCACAGAATAGGAATTACTTACGAAGCAGAAGCTGAAAACATCACTTCTGTTGACATTATCAACAAAATTGTAAACGAAATAGAAGTACCTTAAATTTTAGTTGACAGTTATCAGTTATCAGTTGGCAGTAGTTCTGCTAAACTGACAACCAACAACCGACAACCGACAACTGAATAAAAATGGAAACAAAAGACCTACTTAAAAAAGTTCGTAAAATAGAAATCAAGACCCGAAGATTGAGCGATCATATCTTTTCGGGAGAATATCACACATCATTCAAAGGACGTGGAATGACCTTTTCTGAAGTACGTCAATACCAATTTGGCGATGATATTCGAGCTATTGATTGGAATGTTACCGCACGTTATAATGAGCCTTATGTAAAAGTTTTTGAGGAAGAACGCGAATTAACCATGATGTTGATGGTCGATATTTCGGGTTCCGAAAGTTTTGGTACTAAAAACCAATTAAAAAGCGAAATTGTAACCGAAATTGCAGCAACTATGGCATTTTCAGCAACTCAAAACAATGATAAGATTGGTCTTATTTTGTTCTCTGATGAAATAGAGTTGTATATTCCGCCTAAAAAAGGGAAGTCTCATGTTTTGCGAATTATTCGTGAATTAATAGAGTTTAATCCCAAAAGCAAAAAGACCGATCTATCACAAGCATTAAAATTTTTGTCAGCAACACAAAAGAAAAAAGCAATTGTGTTTATGATTTCCGATTTTATGGTGGATGATGATTATGAAAAAACATTAAAAATAGCTGGAAAAAAACACGACATCACAGGAATTCGAGTATATGATATCCGCGAAGAGAAGATGCCAAACATTGGAATGGTAGAAATGGAAGATGCCGAATCGGGAGAAATTCTAGTGGTTGATACCAGCTCTAAGAATGTTAGAATGAATTATGAGAAAAATTATCATGAAAAAGTAAACTACTTCAAAGATATTTTCTCAAAATGTGGTTCGGGAACTGTAAATACAAGAGTTGACGAAAGTTATGTAACCAAATTGTTGGGTTATTTTAAATCGAGATAAATAGAATGAAATTTAAATTATACATAGTATTCTTCATTATAACTACGTCGCTTTTTGCTCAAAAAGTGACGACTTCTATTGATTCTACTAAAAAGAAAATAGGCGCTGAATTTAAGTTGACGCTAAAAGCATCTGTAAATAAAAAAGATAAAGTAGTTTTTCCGAAAAGCAAAAATTTTGGTGCTTTAGAAGTCATTGATTCCTATAAAATCGATACCGTTAAGTCCAATGATAAATACGAATTAATTAAAAAATATGGTCTTACTCAATTTGATTCAGGAAAATACACTATCCCAAGAATTCCAATTTTAATAAACGGTAAACCAATATTTTCAGATAGTTTAAAAGTTGAGGTTAATGCCGTTAAAGTAGATACATTAAAACGCAAAATGTATGATATTAAAACCATTGAAGAAGTTGAAACTTCAAGCAATTGGTGGAAATATCTTCTAGGTATTTTACTTTTAGTTGGTATCGGTGCCTTGGTTTATTGGTTGATTAAAAAGTATCAAAATAGAGAAAAGCCTGAAGAAATTGTTTTTAAATCGCCGATTGAAAAAGCAACCTCTTTGTTACAATTATTAGAAACTAAAGAACTTTGGCAACGAGGCGAAGTAAAATCATATTACTCGGAACTTACCGATATTGCTCGAAATTATATTGAAGAGGAAATTCAAATTCCGGCGATGGAAAGTACAACTTCTGAACTTATTGCAGGCTTGAGAAATGCTGCTAAAAAGAAAAAATTAAAACTTTCTCCTGAAACGGTAGCCAATTTAGAAAAGGTTTTAATGCAAGCTGATTTAGTAAAATTTGCCAAAGTAAAACCATTAGATTTTGAAATTGAAGAAGACAAAAAACGAATTTCCAGCTCTATTGTAACCATCCACAAAGCGATTCCTACAATTGTTGAAGAAAATGATGAGCTGCAAGCTTGGAACGAACAACAAAAGGAGTTAGCTAGAATACAAAAACTAAAAAAACAAAAGCGTACTCGTATTATCTCAACTATCGGAATTGTCTTGGGAGCGCTAATGATTTCATTGTTTGCACTAATTTACATTAAAGGGTTTGACTATGTGAAAGACAACATTATTGGTCATCCAACCAAAGAATTAGCTGAGGGGGAATGGATTTATAGCGAATATGGAAATCCAGGAGTAAAAATAGAAACGCCAAAAGTTTTAAAAAGAATGGATGCGACTAAAATCCTTCCTAAAGATGCTTTTGCCATTTTAAAAGAAATGCAAATGTTTGGCTATGGTAGTTTGATGGACTCTTTTAACATCGTTGTTTCTACAGTAAAATACAAACAAGACCCTAAAGCAGGAGCGGAGAGCCAACCAGACGTTAATTTTGACACTGTTCTAGAAGGGAATACTAAAGCATGGGAAGCCATGGGAGGTCAAAACATCATTTTCAAAAAAGAAGATTTCAATACCCCAAAAGGAATTACGGGTGTTAAAGCGTATGGTACGATGACGATGTTAAACAAGATTCAAAACAAAAGTCAAAAGCTGTATTATGAAATTTTGTTGTTCAAACAAGACGGAGGTTTACAAGAAATTGTAGTTTCTTATCAAGAAGAGGATGCGTATGGCAAGAAAATTTTGGAACGAATTGTCAATTCAGTTGAACTTAAAAACACGGCTGAATAATGGAAAAAGTAACTTTTTTAAACCCAGAATTTTTTTGGTTGTTTTTGCTATTACCACTAGCAATAGTTTGGCTTTTTTGGAAACGCAAACAGCAATCAGCCACTTTGAAAATAAGTTCGGTGAGCGGTTTTAAAACCTCTAAATCATTTTTAGCAAGGTTAAAACCCTATTTAAATATTTTAAGATTATTGGCAATGTGTTCTTTGATAATTGCATTGGCACGACCAAGAACCGTAGATATTAGTAACCAAACTAAAACCACTAAAGGAATTGATATAGTAATGGCAATTGACCTTTCGAGCAGTATGTTGGCGAAAGATTTAAGACCAAATCGAATGGAAGCCTTGAAAGAAGTCGCTTCTAACTTTGTGGACGCTAGACCTAATGATAGAATTGGCGTGGTAGTGTATACTTCCGAAGCTTATACAAAAATTCCAGTGACTAGTGATAAAGCGATTGTAAAAGAGGCTATTAAAGACATAAAGTATAATAGTGCACTACAAGATGGAACCGGAATAGGAATGGGATTAACCACAGCGGTAAATAGGTTAAAAGACAGTAAGGCTAAAAGTAAAGTGATTATTTTATTGACTGATGGTGTCAATAATGCTGGGTTTATCGAACCAGAAACAGCGTCAGAGATTGCTAAAGAATACGGAATTAAAGTCTATACCATAGGATTAGGTTCTAATGGGATGGCAGAATTTCCATATGCCTATGCTCCCAACGGGAAAGGGTTTTTATACAAAATGATGCCTGTTGAAATAGATGAGCAATTAATGAAAACAATTGCAAAAAACACAGGAGGGAAATACTTTAGAGCCAATAGTAATAGCAAACTAGAAAGCATTTACAAAGAAATAAATAAGTTAGAAACAACAGAAATTCAAGAATTGAAATTCTATGATTATGACGAAAAGTATAGACCATTTGTATGGATTGCAGGAATTTTATTATTGATTGAAATTTTATTAAGAAATACTGTTTTCAGAAGTTTTATTTAGAGATTGAGCATAAAAAGAATTTAGTATTAGAAAAAATATCTAATATCTGAAATCTAAAATCTAATATTAAATGTACGAGTTAGAAGAAAAAGGTTATTTATATCTACTGTTTATCATTCCAATCTTGGCAATGCTATTTTTGTATGGTCAATATTGGAAACGAAAAAAACAAAAAGAATTTGGTGATTTGGACTTAATTAAAAAATTAAGTCCAGAAAAGTCTACGTTTAAACCGATTTTGAAAATTATTATAATTCTTTTAGGGTTGACCTTTCTGATAATTGCTTTGGTCAATCCAAAAATGGGGACCAAAATGGAGAAAGTAAAACGCCAGGGAATTGATATCGTTTTTGCCATTGACGTTTCCAAAAGTATGTTGGCTGAAGATGTTGCCCCAAATAGATTAGAGAAAAGTAAACAAGTAGTTTCACAATTAATCAATCAATTGGGAAGCGATAGAATTGGAATAATTGCATATTCTGGAAGTGCTTTCCCAGTGTTACCAATGACTTCCGATTATGGAGTGGCGAAAATGTTTCTGCAAACAATGAATCCGGGAATGATTTCTTCGCAAGGAACTTCTATAGATCAAGCTATTGATTTAGCCGCAAACAATTTTTTTGATAAAAAAGACAAAACCAACAAACTATTAGTAATAATTTCTGATGGAGAAGATCATTCCGATAACGCTCAAAACGCAGCTGAAAATGCTCAAAAATTAGGATTAAAGATTGTTACGGTGGGTGTAGGAACTGAAAATGGAGGGCCAATTCCCTTGAAAAGAAACGGAATTGTTGAAAGCTATCAAAAAGATAAAGACAATCAAGTGGTTATTACCAAAAGAAATGCCGCTGTTTTATCTGCCATTGCAAAAAGCACTAAAGGAGGGGGTTATGTTGATGGGAATTCCACTAAAGCTGTGTTGGATTATGTGAAAAAGGTTTTAGACAACACCCAAAAAACAGAATTTGAAGGAACAATGATGGCCGATTTTAAATCGCAATTTCAATGGTTTTTAGGCTTTGGTTTCTTTCTATTGTTTTTGGATATTTTCTTATCAGAAAGAAAAACAAAATGGGTAAGAAAAATGAATTTATTTAATGAGGAAAAAGAAAGTAGAGAATAAAGAACATAGATAGTATTCTTTATTGAATTATAAAAAAATGAAAAAAATACTCACTTACATAGTAATTCTACTCTCATTCGTTTCAAAAGCGCAAGAGAAAGATAAATATTTGCCGGAAGGTAACGATAAGTTTGCTGCCAAAAACTATGTCGATGCTGAAGCCAACTATAGATTATCGCAAGCTAAATTCAAAAAAAAATCAATAGCTTCTTATAATTTAGGAACAACAATTTATAAACAAAATCAACCGGCAGAAGCAAAACATCAATTTGAAAAAGCGATAAAAGAGGCTAAAACCAAACTAGAAAAACAGCAGGCCTATCACAATCTTGGAAATTCAATGATGAAAGAAAAAGATTATTCAAATGCTGTAGAAGCCTATAAAAATGCTTTGCGAAATAATCCATCTGATGAGGAAACACGTTATAATTATGCTTTAGCCAAGAAAATGCTAAAAGAAAATCCTCCTAAAAACGACAAGAATAAAGATAAAAATAAGGATAAAAACAAAGATAAAAAAGACG
>TBL_comb47_HYPODRAFT_10005698_pt1 | contig 13793 bp, 13 predicted proteins | sample TroBogypolimnion_40_FD_10682 | JGI IMG/M metagenome (IMG submission 10682)
TAATCAGCAAGGATATATCGTTCTTAAAGGGTGGTCAATTTGCTCCGGCGGACACCGGCTATTCGCACCGGCAGAGGGTGGTCAATATACTCCGGCGGAGACTGGTTTTTCTATCCGGCTTTTCCATTATGTGAAAAGGGCACTACGAAGATTAAAGGCTAACACAGTAGTTTCAGATTTAATCACTTTTGTAGATGGCCTTAATAGAGATACTATTTTTGATGAAACAGTAAATGAAAGTTGGGAAGGTTCTCCCAATATTTTAATAATAAACGTAGATGAAAAAGCCAGCCACTAACATTTCATTTAAGTAATTATTGGGAAGTGCGAAACATCAAAATAGATAGCCCGCTCAATCTTCATTACAGTTCGACAGGAAAGAACCACGCTATCTGCTACTTCCCATGCAATTTGCTGGTAATATCAATATTGAGGTACAGTTCGATCTTCAAAGTGATTGCAAGAAATTTACGACAAAACATATTTTACAGACCAACATGAAAGTTCAGAAAATATCATCTCAAGCCCTAATAGCACTCAAAGAAGCTTTAGCAAATGTTTACTGGCGCAAAAAAGAACTAAGACAGTTTATTGAGCTGACAATGGAAAACCCTTATATTGTTTCAACCATCGATTGGCAAGAGAATCCTAAATATGAAAGCGTTTCGCAATTAATTGATAGAATGGCAGCACGACAAGATTTGTATCAAAATGACCTTTTGCGACTGCTACAAGAAACATCAAACATTATTGACTTCAGCCATTTAAAATACTGGGACGAAAAGGGCGACCTTACGAAACGAGCAAAGGAGGCTGTTGCAAAGTTGAGAGCACAAACCATAGGATATTTTGACACAATGCAAGAAATCAACAAAGCAGCTGAGAAACGAATTGAAAACATTGAAAAAGTTAAACAGACCATTTCGTTTGCAGAGAAACTTGACGAACTCAAAAATAAATTCTTGGCGATTGCAATAGGTTTAGACCATCAACAACGAGGTTTCAACTTGGAAAAATTGCTAAACGAGCTATTTCACCTTTTCGACTTATTGCCGAAAGCTCCTTTCAAGTTGGTTGGTGAACAAATTGACGGTTCATTCACTTTTGATAATGACGATTATTTACTTGAAGCAAAATGGCAAAAGGCTCAAGTGAATGCCGGCGACCTTTATAAGTTTGGTGGAAAAATATCCGGAAAACTTAAAAATACGTTAGGACTTTTTATTTCACTTGACGGTTATTCACCAGACTGCACAGAGACAGGAAGTTCAGTAGTTAAATCAATGATATTAATGGATGGGCAAGACTTGATGATGGTGTTAGATGGGCGAATAAGATTAAACGAAATGATGTTTATTAAACGCAGACACGCCTCAGATACAGGCGAAATTTATTACCGCATTTCAGGAATATAACTATGAAATACTTTGCCTACGGTTCAAACATGGATAAAGATAGAATGAGTGGAAGGAAGATAAATTTTACTTCACGACAGTTTGCCAAATTATCAGGATACAAACTTGTTTTCAATAAGAAAGCAAAAGACGGAGATTTCACATACGCTAATATCGTTTCTTCTGAAAATGATTATGTTGAAGGTGCCATCTATGAATTTCCGGATGGCGAAATCACATACCTTGACAAAAAGGAGGGCTATCCTGAGCATTATAATAAAGTTCAAGTAACCTTGACGGATCAATCAGGCGATCAAATTCAAGCAATAACATATGTAGCCCAAGCAAATAAAACTGTTGATGGAATGCTGCCACAAAAAAAATATCTCAAACACTTACTTGCGGGACAAGATATTCTCTCAAAGGAGTATTTTGACAGGTTAAACAAAACAATTACCTGCGATTCATAAAAGGAAAATAGTATCTAACAACTTATTTAAAATAGTTGGGGTTTCGTAATCTGCAAACCGTTTTAGCAAATTATATAATACACCCACATGCTCATTAATTCGTTTAAATTTAAACGAACTTCCGTGCCTAATTTTTCAGCACAAAACCATCAAACTCCCCCAAATCCTGGCGTCTTCCTGGCGTAAAATAAAAAACACCTACAAGTCTACCTTGTAAGTGTTTGATTCTGAGTGTGGGCCCAGTAGGGCATGATCCTACGACCCCCTGATTATGAGTCACAATTTTTCTCTTTTCACCCTTTTCCGTCCTTTTTCATATATTCTTCAACATGCTGTATAACAGCATTTAAAAGCTATTATATTTTTCATTTCATCGCATCTGTTTTCGTCCTTTCGCTATATTTGTGTGCAAATTGTGTGTACACATATACTTTAAATCGGAAGGAACCAATCATGTTTAATTATTCAATCAACGGAATTACCGTAGTACCCTTTCTTGATACTCGAAGGGAAACGTCTCAAGGCAAGTACCCTGTTAAAATCCGTGTAACGGCTAAACGAGAACGAAAATACTATTCTACCGGTAAAACTCTTACTGAGGATGAATGGAAATTACTACCCACCTCTAAAAGTAAGAAATCCATTGAACTTAAGAATGATATTCAAAGTTCCCATAGCAAGGTAAAAGAAGTTGTTCAGTCTTTAGAATTGGAAGGTCGGTTCTCCTTTGCGTCTTTAAACACCAATCTTGGGAAATGTGTAAATGATACTTTAAACAGCGCATTTACGGCTAAAATAAAAAGCCTGGAGTCTGAAGGCCGATCCGGAACTCAATTGTATTATGGTTGTGCATTAGCGAGTATCGAAAAGTTTGGAGGCTCAAACATTCAGTTTGCTGAAATTGATGTCGAATGGCTTACCCGATATGAAAAAAGCATGCTAAAAGATGGCAAGTCTTACACGACTGTAGGAATGTACATCCGGGCATTACGAACTCTTTTAAATGATGCAAAACGTGCAGGAGTCATAAAGGAACATCAATATCCATTCGGCAAAGATGAGGACAAATACTCGATTCCGACCAGTACTGGCCGTAAATTGGCTCTTAACCTACAACAAATCAAAAGCATAATTGATTACACTGATGGAAATCCAACAACTGAAATGTACCGCGATCTCTGGTTTTTCAGTTATCTGTGTAATGGACTCAATTTCAAGGATCTGATGAGGCTCAAATACTCCAATATCCAAAATGGGGAGATCTGCTTTTTGCGTGCTAAAACTTTAAGAACAACAAATAATAAAAAAGAGATCCAGGCAATTTTAACTCCTGAAATGCAAACCATTATTGATCGTTGGGGCAATAAGGACAAGAAACCAAATCACTTCATATTTCCATTCCTTACTGGGAATGAAACGCCAATGGAAGAAAGGATCAAAACACATGATCTTATTCATCGAACAAACAAGCGACTAAAAACTATTGGTGATTCCCTTGGTATTGATAAACTTCGAACGTACTCCGCACGCCACAGTTTTGCCACAGTATTGAAGCGATCCGGAGCCAACATTTCCTTTATCTCAGAGTCGCTCGGACATTCAGACCTCAAAACGACGGAAAATTACCTGGCAAGTTTTGAGCAGGATGAAAGAATTAAAAACGCAGCATTGCTAACGAAATTTTAATCCTTATTCAAATGTTTTATTATGACTATTTAGAGAGTATGATCTGTGGCGACTTAATGCCCCACAAAATCACAGAAGACCTTTTTTTCTCTTTCAGGCACAGTGAATTAGTTTTTGCTGCCAATCCGTTTGGTTATCAAATATATTCTTCTAATTGCCATAAGGAATTTATTGATGAAATACCATCAAATGAAATTGACTTGGCCAATATATCATTTGAGAATAAGGCCCTTAAGGATATATCTGGCCAAACCTGGTTTCCTCCGTCAAAGAAGGCTTACTATTTTTTAATAATGATAGATATTGAGAAATCAAAGATTTTGGATCACTATAAATCATTTTACTATGATGAGACCAACTTGAACAATACAAGTCACCAAATAAATAAAGAAATCAGAAGGATCAATGTTTTAGCCACCGAACTTAAAGAATATGCAGCCTTGCAACTCGAGAGCCCAACCGAATTTGTTATATTAAACCCAATACACTATATAATTTTTTTACTGCAGGAAACATTAATTGATTTACTTAGTTGGATTTACAAAATGTACAATGACCTATCCGGTATTAAAGTGATAAATCCAAGTGAATTACGATCTGCCTTATTTAAGGGAAGTTCAACCGAGTCAATTCATGATCAAGATGAAACCAGAGAAAAAGTACAGAAATTATTTAATGTACGACTTCCAAGCATCTATGAAGAGTTCAAGGATGACATTTTTGAACTCAATGGTGATGAAAATCTTAATGAAATGTTTATTAGCGGAATGTCAGGCACTACTTCTGTTAAACTTGCAGCAAATGCAATTTCTAAATTTGATTACTTACTGCATGTTATGTGGGATGCTGAACGAGTAAATAATAAGAAATCCCTTGGAATTACTAAGAAAATGTATTTTGAACCAATTCTTAAAAATTTTAATTGCGAGTATAGTTACTTCAAGAATAGGAAGGTAATTACCAAGATTCTGATAGAAACAAATCTTGAATTTAAAAAGAAAGTTGACATTTTCTTCAAGAAACGATAACGAATGATAATGTGACTCACATGACCCACGAAAAATAAATTCGTGGGTTTTTTTATTTACTATAAATCAGTTATATAAATAATGGACTAATGATGTGACCCACATAAATGGTCACATTATGGTACCCTATTTTTCGTTCATGATTTAACAAGAAAAATTATGAACGAACTTATAATCACCACACACGAACAGCTTGTTACCATTATTCAAAATAGTGTGGATAGAGCGGTAGACCGGGCGTTCAATCTCAAATCGGTTCAGCCCCAAATACCTGACAATTGCGACCTTAATGTCGCTGTCGAATATCTGCACCAGTTGGGATACAATATTCCAAAATCATCAGTTTACAAACGTTCGAGTACAAATGAGATTCCCTGTAGACGTATAGGAAGGCGATTGATATTTTCAAGGATAGAATTGCAAGGCTGGCTAAATAACCAGTTAGAGCAAAAACCTCGCTTCAACACAGCCCTCGAACTTTCAAAATCAGCACAAAGAAAATTGAAGAAGGGATAGCATCATGCAAGTACCCAAAACCACCATAATCCCTGCAGAGCTGTGCAATTTTGTGCTCACGTCAAAACTGATCCGTCCATTTCAGGTCTTCATTTACCTAAAATCAAAGTGTAGCGGTAAGATAAGACTGAGCAAAAGTGACATGGACAATGTTGCCTTGGATTTGGGGTTAAAGTCAGGTAAGACAATAAATAGTTGTATTAAGAAGCTGATCGAAATAAATTGGGTTGGATTCAGCCCAAGATCAGGTTTCTATTTCATTAAAGGATTTGAGAAGATTAGGAAACAGCACAAATTTTATCGAAGAAGAGGAGTTGAATTCAATTTAGATGAAATCCGAGATTTAAAAGGATTTTTAATAGCGACGAGTATTAGTCTGTTAATAAACGCACAAAAGAGACGTAAGCGAGCAGTCGAACGATCAATGTCAGGTTCCAAGACCCCTGCCTGCTTGCGCTCTTTTTACTTTGAAATAGCAAATGAAGCTCTTGCTAAAATCCTGAGGATTTCCATCTCGACGGCTTTTGAGTGGAAAAATTTAGCTGAAAAACAAGGTTATATTAAAATCAGGAAGCATTTCGCAGAAATTGATGTTAATCCAAAATTGGCCAAAGAGTTCAAAAGTCAGAAAGGGGTACCAAGTCATCTAATCCGGTTTCGTACTGGGAAATTATGGATTCAGAAATCTGACACAGTCGTTTCCTACATCAATTTCAGACGTCGAGCCAAAATCACAGAATTCAATAAAAACACCAATTCTTATTACCCGTTTTTTTGAAAATATCAGATGGAAAAAAATCGAAACATATTTCTGTCATCCTACCCTGTGTGCATGTGTACGTGTGTATGCGAGTATGTGCATATACGTGTAAGCGTGTACGCGCGAGACTTTAACAATCTAATTCTGTATTGAGAACTGAAGATTGAGATTGAAAGAATGCTAGGAATAGATTGAACAAAAAATTCATCATGAAAAAAATATTACCAATAGTTATAGAATTGAAAGGAAGCTGCAAGGGAATTTCAACTACCCAGGTTGAACGTACAGACAGAAAAGCATTATACAGTCGTTCGGATGGCTACTGGGAGTGCTTCTACGTGAAGGAGGCGAAAGAAAAAGTTTTCAAAGAAGGGAAATGGATCCCAACCGGAGATGCTGTCGAACGATATCCCAAAGATGAAGATTTCGGCAGATGGGCCTGGTGTGGAAGAGAGAAATCGATCCGTTCAATATATCAGGGTATGAATGGTAACCAGAAAGCCAATTCTGATGTAACCGTTTCAGAAATTAGCGATGATCTATACAAAGACAAGCAAAGATACCAACCGGTTAAAACAACCGCTTATTTTCTCCATTGTAAATCTGATAACTCAATCCTTCCTTTCTGACAATGAAGGAAAAATCAAAGGAGAAAAGGCACTCATTTTAGGCCCTAAAAAAACTTACAAAAACCACTGTTTTTAGGTCAATTTTGCACATGTTTTTTGTAACGTAATATGCTTGTATCTATTTGAAATACTGACATATAAAATGCTTTAAAATCATCCTCTCATAAGCATTAATAACATTACAACGTCAACATTGATGCATAAATTTGAAAAATGTGTGCAATTATGATGACTAAATTCCGTTGCCCTAGTCCATAACCAGGCATCATTCAAATCTCCTACGACATCAATATAGATTATCAGCGAGCCAATCTGATCTAAGGCCCAAAAGCCATATTCAATTAAATCAACTCGCGTATCAGTTCTAAGGCAATAGGTTCCCTCACTCGTGTAATTTCAAAATCCAAAATATTTTATTTTTTGAAAGTCAGATGACTCCTAATCCTCAAATTTTTGTACTTACAAAATTCTGTATGTACAGAATAGAAAAGAGTTTTCTGTATGTACAAAATAGGAAAGGGTATTCTGTATGTACAGATGAAATTATCAAATTTTGTATGTACAAGATCCAACCAAAACATAAATCAAAATAGTCGATGGCATTTTTTACAATTTAATTGGATTTTGAAAGTTCTGATTTCTGAAATCTCAGACCGGAAATAAAATCCAAAATATGATATCCATAAATCTTTGATTTGCTAACCGCAAATTGATTATCGAAGCTCCTTCCCAAGGGGGCTTTTGTCGTTTGTATCATATTCTCCACATATCTGGTGAGACCCACCAATTCGCTAATTATTTAAATATCAATCATTATGAAAACACAATTTTTTGAACATGTTACTACCCTTGACGAGCTTCGCAAGGAATATCACCGCCTGGCTTTCATCCATCATCCGGATAAAGGTGGTGATACAAAAACAATGCAGACGCTGAATGACGAGTATGAACGATTATCCTTCTTACTTATCAATTCAAATGAGGACTTTGATCAATCCAGAAAGGAGTGGGAAATGGAACTCTCCGAAGCAATTCAAGAAAAACTGGATAAGATAATTTCCCTGGCAGGAATTGAGATTGAGCTGATCGGAAATTGGTTATGGGTTTCCGGAAACACTTTCTCCGTTAGAAATATTTTGAAGCAGGAAGGATTCTTTTTCAGTCATCCAAAAGCCGCATGGTATTTTCACCAAGGAACTTACATTAAAAAGTCAGGTGTGATTTTGTCAATGGATGAGATGAGGAAACTCTGGGGTCAACAAAAGATCCAATCCGAAGTTCAAGAACAACTTAACTGACTTCGCCATGATTGAAATTAAACTCAATTTCTTACAGGTAGAGCGACTAATGAATGCAATTCATTGGACAATCGCACCGCACTTGGATGAAAATTCAATTCTTGACTATCCCTGGCTGATAGAACTGGCTGATTGCTACAACGAACTCTATCAGCAGATTCCTTCATCTGAAAATACTTATGAACCAATAATTTATTAAAACAATATTATGAAAAATCTAATCGATCCACGAACAAAGATGATGGAACGTGGATTATCATCATTGACTGATTGCGAGGTACTTAGTACCTTTTTTCGCAGAGATAAATTGAGCAATGCTCAGAAAGTTCTTGCTGGAGCTGAATTCAATCTTCATTCTTTGGCAAGGATGTCCGTGCATGAAATGATGACTAACTGCGGTGTCAGCGAGGCCGAAGCTGGGTATGTTGTTTTAGCCTTGGAACTTGGCCGAAGACGGAACTTTCAAGAGGTAAAAGAAAAAGGGCAGATCACTGGAAGCCGGGATGCAGCAAACTATATCCGTCCGTTGATTGGAGACCTGCACCATGAAGAATTCTGGGTTCTGTTTCTTAATCGAAAAAATGGTGTATTGAATTCAGAAAGATTAAGTCAAGGAGGGATCACTGGTACAGTAATCGATGTTAGACTTGTACTTAGATCGGCATTGGAGAAACATGCAACCTCTTTGATTTTCTGTCACAATCATCCATCAGGAAATTTGGATCCGAGTGATGCTGACAAAAAGATCACCAAGCAATTGAAAGATGCAGCAGCTCTGATGGAGATTCCGGTAATCGATCATCTGATCGTGACTCAATCCGGCTACTTCAGTTTCGCTGATGAAGGGATGTTATAGAATTGAAATTTCTTACCAAATGAAATCAGGTAATTGCATCTGGCCAGAAGGAGACTGCTCATTATGCTCAGCTTACAATGAGTTTATAGATGAATGCAATCAAGATGAAGATCTTGGTAGGACCGGACATGGTGATGAATCTTATTCAGACGCTGATCCGGGACTGTAAAGAAGATTGGGGGGTATCTCCCTTTCTTTTTTGTGAAAGTTCAGCAGATGATAAAAGTCTATACAATTTATTTTCCCTAGAGAACCAATTCTCAAAATTTTAAATATTTTATTATCTATTATTAAATCAATTTGTTATGGATGCTTATGTAAAAAATTTTATTGGGAAAGGGAAAAAGCTGAAGGACTTGGAAATTGTACGGGTCACCATCAACCTCGATGACATTGAGAGGTTTATTTATCAATATGGTTCATCGCAATTCTTAACCTTTGAACTGGCCAAAATGAAAAATCCTGATAAATATAATCGGGATTATACTGCCTATGTGTCAACTCGTGAAGAGACAACAGATGCAAATAAGCAAGTTCCTGAGGCTTTCGTAAGTACAGTTGTCACCGCTTCAGTTGAACAATCAGCGCCAATTGAGGAAGAATGTGAATTCTTTTGAGAAGAACATTTTCGTAAAAGGAAGGGGAAAGGGTAACTCCTTTTCTTTTTTTTATTTCAATCAAGATTTATTCTGTGGGAAAGGTTTATTTCGGAATGAATATTTACATTTGAGGTAATCAAACCATAATGCCTATGATTTAATCATAATTAAAAGAACGTATTTAAATTTATAGAGGCGTAAGCTTTTATTCCTGCTTCCGAAAACTGGTAATTTTCAAAAATCATGCAAGAATAATAAGTGAAACGCTCACGTCACGGCGTGGGCTTAACTTATTTGCATGATGGGTATACCAGTACCTCGGAGGCGAATACGGTTTTGTTCCACGCTCTTTTTTGTGATTTACTTTTAGCCAAATGGATTTCCCTAAAATGATAATGTTTTACCAAAAAAATGTGATGAAGATAATTTCGAGGAGAAGCAATTTAGAATGCTAAACCATTTGAAGTTATGATCAAAGTTTTAGACAGTGCAACAATATCTGTAGGTTCAATGAAATGACCCCCCTAATAAAGAATTAGTAGAGAAAATCTTACATACAATCAATAAAATTTAATCCTTTAAAACCTATTAAAATGGAGAATATTATGACTTTTTTAACACCTGCATTGCTTATGACAATTGCTTTTCTTTTGATCCTTTTGATTTGGAAATTTACTTCATTCACAAAATCGATCAACGTTTTCCTTGAAAGAAGGATGAAAGAAATTAAAGTTGAAAATGAAGCAACCATTAGAAGTTTAAATGAGGTAAAAATCGGAGTCGAAGCCATGGATTCATCAAATCAAAAAGGACTTGATAAAATCATTGATACTCTGAATGAGGTTACAAAGATTGATTAAGTACAATGAAAAACTACTCAAATTTTTTTAAATACTTTAAGGATTGTACATTTGAAGATGGATCCGATGCAATATTTGCCGAAGTTAAAAAGGATTCAGTAACCTACATTAAACTTGATTCGGAGAAGTCCGAACTTTCAAGAAGAAATTTTGAGTTTACAGAAACTGAAATATCTGAAATCAGGGATTTTCATTTGGCTACTTTAAAAAAAATCTCTAGTGCTTCTTTCTGGTATGGATATCCTAATGCATTAATTAAGAGTTGGAACTATAAGAATGATTGCATTAAACCACTTTTTTATATACCCTTAAAATTCAATTCATACAAGGTCCCTGAAATTGATTTAATGTCTTCACCACGAATTAACTGTGATGCATTTGAATCTTTGGGAATTGAAAAAGAAGGAATAAAAAAATTTGCAGAGAATATAGGATTATATAATAATCAATTAGAAGAAATTGATTTCACACATTTAGGAAATAAAATAATTGAGAACTATCCGGATTTGCGGAATATCTTTTTTAAAGGTGTAATTTTTTATTCTGAATTATCAATTTTTACACGAGGTCTTGAGAATGAACTTAAAATGTTAGTTGATCTAAATATTCAAGATTTTGGTAAGTCCTGTTTGAACTGTTTTTTTGGAGATCAAGATGTCTCTAAAATCACAAACACAAATCCTCGTTTGTTGGAAGTTTTTGATTTGAACGAAAGCCAGAAGAGGGCAGTTTCATCTGCTCTCAGGAATAGATTAACAGTAGTACAAGGTCCTCCAGGGACAGGAAAATCGCAAGTTGTGGCTTCCATTATTATAAATGCAATTCTTTACAAGCAAAAAGTGCTTTTTGCCAGTAAGAATCAAAAAGCCATTCAAGTAGTTGAAGATAAACTATCAAAGTTAAACAAAAATCCATTTTATATCAGATTAGGAAAAAAGGATGGTGAAAACAATGATCTAAGGAAAGAATTATTGGATTATTTAAATTGGCTTTATAGATCCACTGCGGATCCGGCACTAAAAGTAAGATTAGATGAAAACAATAAAACTCTGATTAAGTATTCGAGTAATAGAGATGAATTAATAAAAAAAATAGAAGATTTAAGATTGAAAAGAAATTCATTAATCAACATCTTAATAAATACAGAAAAAGTATTTGAATCTGAAATTGAGTTTAGTGATTTTCTCAACAAGCTAAAAAAATCAAAAAAGTTATCAAAAAAGCATTTCTTAATTAGCCGATCAAGATTAGCAGCTAAATATATTAAGGAATTAAATGCTATTCACACATCAAAACCACTTGAAGAATTGCTGGAAATTTTTGAATCAGTTAACAATAGCGTAAAAAATGCTTCTCTAGATCAAATTAATCTTTTTCTTGATTCTCAACCATTAACATTAGACAATAAAAAGAGAAATGCATTAAATAATTACATTTCAGTTTTAGGGGATTTGGCTACCCCTGGTCTTTCCCCAACTGTTAAAAAAAGTTTAATGATTCAAATGGAAGAAACTCAAAGAGAAGTCTCAGAATTCCTCACTGCATGGTGTGTGACAAATTTGAGTATTAGTGGGGAATTACCTTTGGATGAAGGATTTTTTGATTTGGTTGTCATTGATGAAGCAAGCCAATGCGATATCGCTTCAGTAATACCATTATTATTTCGGTCCAAAAGAGCAGTTGTCTTAGGTGACCATTTTCAATTAAAGCACATAACAGCAATGGATAATGCTAGATCCCTTGAGTTGCTGAAATTTCACAATTTGGAAAGCCGATTTAATTATGTAAAAAATTCATTTTATGACTTCTCAGAAGCTGTAGAGACAAAAGAGAATATTATTCGTCTTGACGAACACTTCAGATCTCATTCCGAGATTATTTCCTTTTCAAAAGAATATTGGTATGAAGGAAAATTAACGGTTTCAACTGATTACCGAAATCTACACCCAAAAGTGAATGATGGTGAGAATGCCGTTAGCTGGCTTAATGTTGTCGGAACCTTAAAGCAGATCAATTCTTCTGGTGCCTATATTGAAGAGGAAATAAATTGTGTGGTTGAAAAGACGATTGAGATTCTCAATGATAAAAATTTTAAAGGTGAAATTGGAATTGTAACGCCATTAAGATTTCAGGCAAACAAAATAAGAGTAAAGTTAAATGAGAAACTTAGTGAGAAAAATCGATTAAGGTTTTTGGTTGAAACTGCAGTCAGATTCCAAGGTGATGAAAAAGACGTAATTATTTTTTCCCCAGTAGTTACAGATAATTTGCCTAAAGGAGTTAAATATTATTATCAAGGAACTGAAAATCTTTTAAATGTTGCTATAACCCGAGCAAGGGCTAAACTATATGTAATCGGTAATTTTGAAGCATGTCTAAATTCTGATATATCACATATCAATGCATTTGCAAAATATGTACAAGGTCTATCAAATGGCATAAAAGATCCCGTACCTACTGAATCAATATATGAGCAAATATTATATGATGCAATGAAGGATTCAGGTCTAAATCCATTAAAGCAATATGTAGTTGGTCAGTACCGTCTTGATTTTGCAATAATTCAAGATGATATAAATTTGAATATTGAAGTTGATGGGAAGCAGTTTCATACTGATTTAACAGGAGAAAAACTAAAATCAGATATTATCCGAAATCAAAGAATGCAAAATCAGGGCTGGAAAGTCATACGATTTTGGGCTTATGAAATCAGGGACAGTCTTGATTATTGTATTGAAAGGATTAAAACTGAGTTAATAGTTGAGAAGAGCAGGAAATAAGGTATTCGCTTGAATGCTCACATTTTTTCTTTGTTGGTTTGCAATGTCAGGCCCTCTGGGTTTACTCCTTCGTCGTAAAACTTGCAAACCAAACAAGCCTCATTCCGCTTAATCGCTTCATTCGGCTCTCAAAGAAAAAACTGTTACGCATCCTTCGCTCATTAGCGTTCTCTTCAATCCCTGAGACCCTGCCAGGGAATTCGCTTCGCTCAGGGGTTTCTTTACAGGGATTGAACCACGCATGTTGCCTGGGCTCGCCTGCTTGTCGAGTTTGTTCCGCTCACAGTTCCTCGTGCCCGAAATGGCACTTCGTCATCGGTTCGCTCAGGTCGGCCTGCTATTTTGCCTTCGGCTGCAATAGCTCCCGGCCTCCCACCAGCTCTTAACTCGCAGACGGCTCGCGCCGGAAGAAGGAAACAAGGCCGCAAAACGGTTTAGCAAGATAGATGGCGGCAGGAAGAATGATCGTCAAGGTCAGGGCCCTTCAGGTTGTCGCAAGTGATTCTGGCTAAGTCGTTGTTGCTTGCTCCAAACCTGTGACAATCATTAGCCGCCATTCTGGGAAGGTGCTTAACCGTTTTACACTCTTATAGTATTTCTGCAAAGAAGGGAATCTGGATTCGAAATGGCTTACATTTTGAAGCATGTGATGTTATTGTGCGAACAAAATTTCAGTGCGGTAAAGTTGGATTTTTGAGCAATAGAAATATTGCAGAGTTCACATTGTTGGACATTTTGTATTAATGAGGGTATAAATACGATTTATTTATTCATGATGCCAGTAGGGTGTAGTATAATACTCCCCAATAATAGGGCCAACGGGTTAGTTAAAAATTCTTTTAATTTTAATACCCGTTATGACAAAACAAACACGACGCAAATTCTCGCCTGAGTTCAAGGCGAAAGTCGCTTTAGAA
>TBL_comb47_HYPODRAFT_10005700_pt1 | contig 13792 bp, 15 predicted proteins | sample TroBogypolimnion_40_FD_10682 | JGI IMG/M metagenome (IMG submission 10682)
TGCCATCGCGCTATTGAACGAGTGCCGCAAGGCGTGGAACGTGCGGCGGGACAACTGGCGCACGCCCGCCTTTTTCACCTTGCCCGCGTCCAAGCCGGCGTCTCGCATGATGCGTTTGAAGGTTTCGGAAAGTCCCTTCCGCCCGCCGGATTTGAGATTGGCCGTGTGCGGCATCAGGAACACTTCCGGCTTGTCTGTCCCCGCCAGCGTGTTTAAGTGCGCCAGCAAGTCCGCGTGAATCGGCATGGTGACTTTTTCGCCGGTCTTGGATTGCGTGTAGGTGAGCGTGGCCGCGCCCAAGTCCACGTCCGCCCATGCCATCCGGCAGCAATCGCTCATGCGCGCTCCGGTGAAGTAGGCGAGCAAAATCAGCGTCTTCCATTCCCCTGCCGCCGTGTCCACCAGCATCTTGACTTCCGCCGGGGTGAACGTGCCGCGTTCCATGCTTTTGCCTTTGGGCAGTTCCACCGCTTCCGCCGGGTTCGTGGTGATGATGCCTTGCCGCCGGGCATGGTTCAAAGCCGCGCCGATGATCTTGATGTCCAAGATTAGGGTTTGCGGGGCGAGTCCCTTGTCTGTGCGGTAATTCAGGAAACGCTCCACGTCGCCCGTTGTTAGGCTGGTAAGCGGCTTGGCGGTGCGATTGCCCAGCGAAGCCAAAAAGTCCGTGACAGCCACGCCGTAGCGCGTGGAAGTGCCTTTTGATTTACGCGCAACCTTGCCGGTAAGCCACTGGTTCAAGAAATCATTCACGGACGGGGCGCGCAGCGTTTCTTCCCCGCCCGCCCGCGCCATGATGTCCGCCACGACCTTGCGCGCCTGGGCTTCCACCAGATTGCCCGCCCGTCCAAGTCTGGCGGCGCGTTCAAATTCGAGCGCGACGGACATCGCCTTTGTGTGGTCTTCGCATTTGGTGGAGCACAATTTCCAGCGGCCATCCGGGGCGAGAAATGAAGCGTGCCAGTAAGGTGAGCGGGGGCGTTTGTGTAGGCTTGCCATAACAGTGCTAAAATAGTGGTAAAGTCCCGCTATGTCAAGCGTGTTTGATTATATCATGTTTGCAAGCGTTTTGGCGTGTCCGCCTTGTGGAATGGTAGCCCGGGTTCGATTCCCGGTAGGGTCGCCATAAGTCTCTAACGCGCAACAATATGCGCGTTTTTATTTCTTTTGTTCAAGACGGTTTTTGAGGGCTAAATTCGACTTTGACCAAACGAAGCAAACATCGTTTTCGTCCTTATTTCACAGGGCATTTACGCTGTTTGTTTTTTGATTCAACACAAACTTTCCAGACCGGGATTGACATGTTTTGCTGAGATTTGCCATTTCTGACTGCAAAAAACCCCATATAATTAGGGGTTTTCAAATCTCTTATTTGCTCATTTAGGCCATTTTTAATCTCCAGACAGTTTTCCAGACAAATCGTGACATAAAATCGCAATTCCAGCATGGATAAAGAGGATTTTGGGTTATTAATTTATAAATTCCGGTTAAGCATGGTGTGGTTTTCTTGGATTTGATGACAACTTTTGACACATACCCCCTGCCCTGCGGCTGCAAATTCAAACTTTCAGGCATTGATTGATGATCTCATTAAACAATTTCCATCCCCTGATTTCATCATCGAGAATAGCTTGCATCAGCCAGCATATGTTTTGCGATTCTATCTTTCTTTGACCTGCGTCAAAGCTCTATCTCAGAGCACCACATAATCTAGCACCGCGAAAACAAACAACGCCCCGAATTGACATTCAAAATAATCAGATTGAAACTCGCCTTATGAACTTCCGCACCGTCTTCATCGCCATCGTCTTCGCCACGGGTTTGATCGTGGCGGCGTATCTGGCCAACTCGCAACGGCCCCGCCTCGTTGTGGAGCAGCCGAATGCGGACTTTGTGAGGGCCAGCGGCAAATGCGCGGAGTGTCATCGCAACAACCAGTATTCCATCGTCCATGAATATGAGATGAGCAAACATGCTCAAAAAGGCGTCACCTGTCTGGACTGTCACCAGGTGCAGCCGGGTCAAACCAGCACGAACCACAATGGTTTTGTCATCAACACCGGCATCACCTCCGCCAACTGCCGGGTCTGTCATCAGGCCGTGTATGATCAGTTTGCCCGCAGCCGCCACGCCGCGCCGTCATGGGTGGCGGTCATGGGCAACAAGGATTTCTCACCGGAGATGATTGAGCAGATGGAAAAGCTGCATCCCGGCTCGATGAAGCGTCCGCCGCACCCGCTGACCAAATTGGAAGGCGATTCTTCGACCAAGAGCGGCTGCATCACCTGCCACGCAATTGGCAAACCCAATGCCGACGGCAGCATCGGTAATTGCACGCTTTGTCATACGCGGCACACCTCCTCCGTGGAGGTCGCGCGCCTGCCCAGCACCTGCGGCCAGTGCCACCTCGGCCCGGACCATTCTCAGATCGAAATCTATACGCAGTCCAAGCACGGCATCATGTTTGCGGCGCAACAGAATTTGATGAACCTGAAAGCGCCGTCCGACAGCCTGACCACAAAGGACATGTTTATACCGACCTGCGCAACGTGTCACATGAGCGGACTCAACGGCCGCGGCGTCACACACGATCCGTCCGAGCGGCTCTCGTATAATTTATTCGCCGAAGTTACTCAAGAACGTCCGAATGCGGAACGCGCTCGGGCCAAGATGAAGGACATCTGCCTGCAATGCCACACGCCGCCGCTCGTGGATCGCATTTACAAAGAAGGTGCCGCGGTGGTTGCAGACACCAACGAAAAAGTTCTCACCGCCCGGGCCATCATGGACGGGATCAAGGCGGACGGACTGCTTTCGACCAATCCATTTATCCAGACCATTCAATTTACCTATTTCGATCTCTGGCATTACTACGGTCGCACCGCCAAGCACGCCGCGTTCATGGGCGGAGCCGACTATGTGCAATGGCACGGCAACTATCCGATCCTCCAGCACATGGTTGAGCTCAAGGAACAGGCCGCCCAACTCCGCAAGGACAATGGAAAATAACTGGCTCCGGCGGCCGCGCACCTGGATTGAACTGTTCGTGCTATTGAATCTTGGAGGGCTCGCGCCCGACATTTTTCTCGCTCACAGCGTCAACGCCTTTCATTCACGGGCAGAATACACGCCGCTGATCTTCTCGCTTGCCGCACCGATGGTTTTGCTGCCGGCATTTTGGGCGATGGCCACGGGACGACTGGCGATCTGGCGCTGGCTGGGTTTTCTGGTCGGTGGCACAGCCGTGCTCATAGGCATCACAGGGTTGGTGCTGCATCTGCAAAGCCAGTTTTTCCAGCAATGGACGATGGCCAGCCTCGTCTACGCCGCGCCGTTCGCCGCGCCGCTGGCCTACACCGGACTCGGCTCGCTGCTGATCATGAACCGCATGGTCGCCGACAAGGAAACCGAATGGGCGCAATGGGTGATCTTCTTCGCGCTCGGCGGCTTTGTCGGCAATTTCATCTTCACCCTCACCGACCACGCGCAAAACGGATTTTTCCACCGCACCGAATGGATTCCGGTCATCAGCAGCGCGGTGGCGGTGGGTTTTCTGATCATGCCGCTGGTCATGAAAACCTACCGGGCATTTCTTAAACTGTGCGGGTGGGTCATGCTGGTGCAGATGGCAGTGGGCGCGTTGGGGTTTGGTTTCCACGCTCTGGCTGACTGGCACAAAACCGGTGAGAACCTTTTTCAACGTATTGTCCATGGTGCCCCGATATTTGCCCCGACGCTCTTTTGTGATTTGGCCGTGCTGGCGGGCATCGGCCTTTGGGTGCTGGGCCGGAAACACCCGACGAAAAGAGATTCACATCGTCACTGACCATTCTTTCTTCCTCGCCCCGGCTCATCCCGGGGTTTTTGTATTTCCAGGAAGGCCGCTCCGGTGATTCAGGACAAATTCTCGAAAAGTTGACGCAGGTCAAAAGTATATTGGCTTCAACCGGCTAATATTTGCGCATGAGTAAAACATCATCATCGGTTAAAACCCCCCGTTCCTTCCGAAACCTCTGGCTGGGCTTGATCGGCTCCATGACGCTGTCATTCCTGCTGCTCGGCTACTATGGCCGGGAAATTTATTACGCCGCACCGCCCATTCCCAAGCAGGTCGTCACGGCTGACGGCGCAGTGCTGTTCACCGGACAGGACATCAAAGACGGCCAGAACGTCTGGCAATCCATCGGTGGCCAGGAAGTCGGCACGATCTGGGGCCACGGCGCGTATGTCGCCCCGGATTGGTCGGCCGATTGGCTGCACCGCGAGGCGACCTGGCTGCTCGATCATTGGGCCGCCCAATCCGGTGGCAAGACTTACCCGCAGCTTGATGCGGAAACCCAGGCCGCGTTGCGCGAGCGTTTGAAAAAGGAAATCCGGTCAAACACCTACGACCCGCAGACCGGCAACATTGTAGTTTCGGCGACCCGCGCGGAAGCAATGCAGGCGGTGGCCGCGCACTATGCCGCACTGTTTGGCAACGACCCTGAATTAAAATCTCTCCGCAACAGCTATGCGATTCCGGCGGAGACCATCAAAACCCCGGAACGCCAGCGGCTGATGAACGCTTTCTTCTTTTGGGCCGCGTGGTCCTGCGGCACGGAGCGGCCGAACAGCCACGTCACCTATTCGCAAAACTGGCCGCATGAGGCGCTCATTGACAATAATCCCACCAGCTCGATTGTGATCTGGTCGGTAATCAGCGTGATCGCCCTGCTCGCCGGCGTTGGCGCGATGGTCTGGTATACCGCCGCCAAGCGTCACGAGGAAGAAGGCGAGGACGCCATCGTGATTCCCAAAACCGATCCGCTTCTCGGCATCAAGACGACGCCTTCCATGAAGGCCGTGCTGAAATATTTCTGGATCGTGGCCGCGCTCATGCTGGTGCAAGTCGGACTGGGCGCCGTCACGGCGCATTATGGCGTCGAGGGCGACGGCTTCTACGGATTCCCGCTGGCCAAATGGCTGCCGTATGCTGTCGCGCGCACCTGGCATACCCAGCTTGGCATTTTCTGGATCGCCACCGCGTGGCTCGCCACGGGCTTGTATGTCGCACCCGCGGTGTCAGGTTGGGAACCAAAAGGACAACGGCTCGGAGTGAACTTCCTGTTCGTCTGCCTGCTCATCATCGTCGTCGGTTCGTTATTTGGCGAATGGCTGGGCGTGCAACAGAAACTCGGGTTCGTCGCCAACTTCTGGTTCGGTCATCAAGGCTACGAATACGTTGACCTCGGCCGCTTCTGGCAGATCTTTTTGCTGATCGGTTTGTTTCTTTGGCTGTTCCTGATGGCTCGCGCATTGTGGCCAGCATTCAAGAATCCTGGGGCAAACCGCCATCTGCTTGGGTTGTTCCTGCTCGCCTCGGCGGCCATCGGATTGTTTTATGGCGCGGGTTTGATGTGGGGACGGCAAACGCATCTGGCGATGGCTGAATACTGGCGTTGGTGGGTGATCCATCTCTGGGTCGAAGGCTTCTTTGAAGTTTTTGCCACGGTGGTGATCGCCTTCCTGTTCACGCGCATGGGCCTGCTACGGCTCGCCACGGCCACGGCAGCGGTGATCTTTTCCACTGCCATTTATCTTGGCGGCGGCATTCTGGGAACGATGCATCATTTGTATTTCAGCGGCACGCCGACCGGTGTGCTGGCGGTCGGTTCCATTTTCAGCGCGCTGGAAATTGTGCCACTGGTGCTCGTCGGATCGGAAGGTTTTGAAAACTGGCGTCACGGCAAGGCGCGTTCCTGGGTGTCGGCCTACAAGTGGCCGATCTATTTCTTCGTCGCCGTCGCATTCTGGAATCTCGTCGGCGCCGGCTTGTTCGGTTTCCTCATCAATCCGCCCATCGCTCTCTATTACATGCAGGGTTTGAACACGACGGCGGTTCATGCCCACGCTGCCCTCTTCGGCGTCTACGGCATGTTGGGCATCGCGCTCATGCTGTTCTGCCTGCGCAGCATGACTCGGCAGCAAGCTTGGAAATCCGGCGTGCTGAGTTTCAGCTTCTGGTCGTTGAATATCGGCCTCGTGCTGATGATTGTGTTGAGCCTGCTGCCGGTTGGTTTGATGCAAACCTGGGCGAGCGTAGAACACGGCATGTGGTATGCGCGCTCAGCGGATTTCATGCAATCTCCCCTGATGACGAAGCTGCGCTGGTTGCGCGTCATCGGTGACACAGTGTTCACCTTCGGCATTTTTGGCATCTGTTGGTTCATCCTCGGGCTGAAGACCGGCTGGTCGCTCGAAGGCAAACAGGTTGAAATAATTGACGAGGAAATTCCGGTCCCGATCCCGGTTCCGGCCAACTGATATTTAGCGCGCGGTTTGTTGGATCCCGTCCGTGTGCAAACGCGGGCGGGATTTTTACTCGCCCAAATTATGCTTTAGTAATGCCTGTAACTTGGCCGGCGAAAGCACCGTGACCGTTTTGCCTTTTACAATGATCAGTTTTTGCTCGCGGAATTTAGCCAGGGTGCGGGAAAATGTTTCGCTGACCGTGCCGAGTTCGGCCGCCAGCACGCGTTTGTTCGTCGTCAGTTCGATTTTCACGGGGGCTTCGCTTTGTGGATTCGGACAGCGTTTCACCAGCCAGTTGGCCAGCCGCGTTTCGACATCCTTCACCGTGAGATCTTCAATTTGACCCACCAGCACACGCAGATGGCTGCTCATCGAACCAAGCATGCGCAGCGCGAGTTCTGGTTGGCGCTTGAGCAAGGCGAGAATGCCGTCCTTCTGCACCAGCAAGACCTGCGTATTTTCCAGCGCACGGGCGTCGGCGGGATAACCTGTTGGCGCGGCTAGCGCAACCTCGGCGAAGGAATCACCCGTGCGAAACACATGGATGACCTGTTCTTTGCCGGCGGCGGTGACGCGATGCACATTTATCGCGCCGCGTTGAATGACGTAAAATCCGCTCGCCGGATCGCCTTCGTGAAAAAGGTATTCCCCCTTTTCCAACGACTTAACGACCGTGACGGCGGCAATGTTTGCGAGATCTGGTTGTGGCAGACCCGTGAACAGCTGACAGCTGCGCAGCGTGTTGGTGACGGCAAAGGTTTTGAGATCGCCCAGTGTTGACATGGGAGTATTTAGTTCGCCTTGTGCCAAAAGTAAACTAGCCAGTCGCTGCCCGAGCCGCGCTCAACCTTGCTGGCGAAGCCGTCACCGGCCAGCTTTTCAACCAACGGCGACGGCAGGAAAGGCGCGACGACAATTAAACCTTCCTCCGGCGTGAGCGCGTTTACTCGTTTATGGATTTCTGGGAACGGCTCTACGCCACGCTGGATCAGCGCGCGCACATCGAAGCGTTTAAATTGGGCCAGCGGTGGCATGCTCATGGTTTGGTGATGGTGGATAATTCAGCGACCACCGGCAATGGCGGTGTGAGACATTCGTTGCGGTTTGGCGTCGCGTCAACCGCCGTCGAAAGAATTTTTATTGCGGCCGCGACGCCGTCGGCGATGCGTTCGTCGGTCACCGGCGTCGACCCTTTGCGCACACCTATCTTGTGCAATTCCAGGTGGTCGAATTTATTAAAGCCGGCGAGTTTGAGCGTATGCGCGGCGCAATTCAGCGGGCAGCCATCCACAACCAGGATGCGTTCCGCCTTTTCCGCGGTTATCACCAAACTCTTGACCCGGCCGCCGATGCCAGCGAGGCAGGACATCTTAGCCGCGCCTTCGCGGGTGAGCTGCCGGGCGACACGATCGGCGATTTCACCAGCATCCGAGCACCCGGAGCAGGCGTAGACCACCGTGGTTGGTTTGTTCGGCGACGGTGGTGTTGAGTTGTCGTCGTTCATAAAATGTAGTTGTTGCCTACAGAACAATTCTCGCCCAATCCGGCGGCGGCTGACTTGACCCACGTCAATAAATACGCACTTATTTGCCGTAGAGGAATTGATCAAAATCTTTGACCTGCATCAAATGCAGCCACGAACTTGGATGCGAAGATATCGCCATGAATATGACCGCTCAACCCAGCCTTACCCACACTCCTAGCGCGTCTGCGTCGAAAATTATTCCGTTCACCAACCGGCGTCTGAACCGTGAATGGAATACGATGGAAGCAATGATGAAACTTTATTGTCGCGACAAGCACGGATCAACGGCCGCGCTTTGTTCGGAGTGCCAAGGGCTTTTGAACTACGCGAATTCGCGGCTGGATCGCTGCCGGTTCGGCGAAGAAAAGCCGACGTGCGCCAAGTGTCCCGTCCACTGCTACCAGCGCGACCGCCGCGAACAGATCAAGGTCATGATGCGTTATGCCGGGCCGCGTATGTTATGGGAACATCCCATCATGAGCCTGCGCCATTGGCTTGACGGGTTCCGGAAAGCACCGGAGATTTGACCTGACGGTTAGCTCCTTTTGAAAACAAAAACGGCCTTCATTTCTGAAGGCCGTTTGTCTTGCGGTTGTGGATTCAATGCCCGCCGCAGGCGGACGCTACCGGCTCCGCCGGCGCGCCAAGCGCTTTCAGTTTTGTTATCTTCACGCGGGCCTCGCCGGGGATGTTGACCAGATGCTCCCAAGTAAAGGTGTCTGGCCATTGGGCGGCAAACTGGTAACGAAGCGGCACGGGATCATGGTCGTTAAACAGAATAAAGTGGTCGCCAACGTCCAGTTGGAGCCAGGTCTGAACAATGAGGCCATGTTTAACGGAACAAGGAATGGCACGCACGTCCATGACTTTGTCTGGGCCGATGATGTTTTCAGTTGATGTATTCATAGTGTTGTTGCCTGTGTTGTGTTTTGGTAGCTGGTTAAAAACTGCGGACGCCTGCCATGGCACGGCCGGTTTCCGTCATCATCGAGGGATGCCACGGCGGATTCCAAACGACTTCGACTTCCACTTCGGTCACCCCGTCGAGCGTCAGTAAAATGTTTTTCACGCCCTCGGCGATGCTGTCGTGCATCGGGCAACCGGGAGTCGTGAGCGTCATCGTCACCGTCAATTTGCCGGCCTGAAAGGCATAGCGATAAATCAATCCAAGATCCACGATGTTGCAGCCGATTTCAGGATCGATGACCTGACGCAGGGTTTCGAGGACGAGTTCGTCGGTGAGGGGTGTGGCAGTCATAAAGTGATTAGCGTAAGGTTTGTTTTTTCGCAAATGGTTCCACTTTGGGCCGCACGAAATGGGTGAGCATTTTGCCCATGTTCAGCGCGAAAATGGCCAGGCTCAGCACCAGCAAACCACCGCCCCAGCGAATGCCGGCAGTCTGCGACCAAGCTGTGGCCACGCTCAGACAGGCGAGTCCCGCCAGAAAGGTCCAGTAGCCCGCGATTTGGAGCCGCACGGAATACATGTCCGCCAGCGCAGGAACTTTGGCCCGGCCGATGTGACGACTGTAGCTGTGGAACCAAACCAGGAATGGCACGATTTTGTATAGCATCCCAAGGATCGCCAACCCCACGAGACCAAACAACCCGAGCAGACCATAAACGCTTTCCAACTGCATTGTCACCGCGTTTACGGGCAATCCCGACCAGGTCAGCGCGAGCGCCAAAATGGCCAACGGAACGAGCAGTCCAATGGCGGTCAGAAAATATTTCATACCCCAATCTAAAACGCGCCGGTTCCGAGCGCGCAAGATGGCAACCATTTCCCATCCGTATAAAACAAAGCCGCCGATCGTGACCAAGGCGAACAATGGCTTGAATGATTCTTGAAACCAGACGGTGATGAACGTGCCGACCAAGCCAATGTTGATTAACGCCACCGAAGCCCACGCGCGTCGTTCGCTTTGCAGTTCGCTCAAGGTAAACATCGGCACGAGTTTGTAGCTCACCGTGACGATCATCAGCACAAACACACCAATCACACCAAGGTGGGCGTGTGCGTGCATCGCCGCCAGCGGCTGGAAGGCGAAGAAGGTCCAAAATTTCGAGGCCGTTACAAATAGTCCGGCCGCAACGGTAGCCGACAACCAAATGAGCGCGGAGGTGATGCCGAACTTAATGGTGTTCCAACGTTTCACTTTCGCGAGCGTCCAGGCCAGATTGAAAACAAACAGTCCAACGCCCAAGGTCAGCACCGAACCGAATACCCCGACCAGCGCCAAATTGAAATTCCAGAACGCCCAGACCATGCCAACAAAGCCGATGACATGTGCCGCAAATTGAAACAGCACCAGTTTTTCACTAAAGAGCTGCGTTTCCAAAGTCACCGGCACGAGTTGATACATTGCGCCCATGACGATGGAACAGATGAATCCGAGCACGAACAGATGCGTGATGGCGATGAGGTGCGGCGTGTAATGATACATCGCCAACAAATCCGGCTGCGCCAGCAAAACCGCTCCGCTGACCAGCAATGACAACACGCCCGTCAGGACAAAGCACAGCGGCAGCCGAACCGCTTCGGCCCGCATGCCGGCAAGATTAGGCGTCGCCGCCGGGCGCACCAACTTCTGCGGCGAAGGTTTGGATTCAGCGGCGGCGGATTTTGGTAATATAACTTCCATCATTTTGCTCCTCAGATTCACCGGCAAATCCACGTTCTTCGAGCTGCGCGTAAAGATGCATCGGCCGCCGCTCCGTGTGGGCGCGCAATTCAGCGCCAGCGGGCAGGACCGCGACGGCTTCAAGAATTTTTACCATCGGCTGCGGCGGTTCCAGGCCGCGTGCATCCACATCGATGATTTCGGTCGGCTCGGTTTTAGCCGCGCTACACGGCGGACGGATCGGTGGAACGAAAGCGATCGATTCCCCGCTGCGGCGTGTGAACAGGATTTCCCAATCCCCGGATGGAATTTGTTTCGATTCATGGCCAAAACCCTGATTGCCCAACACCGAATAAAGCGGCGTGGGTTCAAACGGGGCAATCATCCGCAGCTTTTCATCTGCCTGCAATTTAACAACCACGCCCATGACCTTGGAAAACGGCTCGCGTCCATTGCGCAAGTCTTCCCGGACATCCAGCGTGACCACTTTCTCACTCATGGCTTGGTGGAAGCAGTTTCTGTTTTTGAAAGCGTGAGCAACATTGAAAATTGCTTTGTCGCGCTTACGGCGTGTCGCAGGTTGGGCGGCATGTAGATCAAATCGCCTGCTTTGGCCGGATGAGGTTTGCCGTCCAGTGAAAATTCGCATTCGCCAGATAGAATCTGGACAACGGCAGACTGCGTGGAGGTGTGTTCGGTCAGCTCCTGGCCTTCGGAAAAGCCAAACAGCACCACCCGCGTGGTTGCCGTGCGCAACAGCGTCCGGCTCACGATGCCGTTGGCGGCAAATTTGGTTTCATCCGCCAGCGACAGGATTTTTTCCTGCGCCACATCGATCAATGGTTTCTCGCTCATGGGAAAAATATCGCATGGAAGCGGGTGGAAAGAATTGACCCAGGTCAAGTTAGTTGCAGATTGAGTTTCTCCCCTGTGGGACAGGAAGATGCCATATGCGAGCAACGACTAGAACCAGCTTAAATTGCCATTGCTGCGGAATGACGAAAGTTTTCCAGACAATTCCAGACAACTAAACTGCGCATTGTTGCGGAATGGCAACATTTCGAATTTTTGAGAATACCGCAACAATGCCCTTATATTACGCAGTATTGCCCCGTTATTCCGCAACAATGCGCAACGAAAAACTCGGGTTCGATTCCCGGTAGGGTCGCCATTCTTTGCTTTGTTCAATAGTTCAATAGTTTTATTACCACTTTCGACACCTGAAAACCGATGGTTCAGAATCGATTTCCGAGTGAAAACACCAACAACACTCAGGTTAGCTCGCTTTTGTATCCTGTTGGTTAATTTCCGCCTCGACCGGTCAATCCCCACTCTGCGCCTGCAAAAAAACCGCGCCGGAAACTCCCGGCGCGGTTACGATTCAACACTTTGTCGAACCAGAGCAGTCAGCTGCTAGGATTGGTTTAGGAAAACACGCCCCAGAACCATTCTTTGCGCAGCCATTGTTTGAGTTTCGGCTCGATGGCCTTGGCCCAGATGATATAGCCGGCTTCGTTGGGATGCAGCGCATCCGGCATGATGTTCTTGGAAATACTGCCGTCCAGTTCCACGTATTGGGAACCAATGTCTTGGAAGAAAATATGTTTACCGTCATCCAGCTTGGCCAGCACTTGATTGATTTCCAACAGGCGACCGCGCTGGGGGCTAAACGCCTTGGCGCGCGGGAAAATACCCAGCAATAAAATCTTCGTCTCCGGCTGGCGCACCCGAATCTCGTTCACGATGGCGACCACACCGGCCAGAATATCCGCATCGCTGTAAGTATCGGTGCCGTCCTTGTTCTTGTTGGAATTGTTCGTACCAATCATCACCACGGCGACCTTGGCTTTGATGCCGTCCAATTGCCCGTGCCCGAAACGCCAGAGGACATTTTCCGTACGATCGCCGCTCACGCCAAAATTGATGACCTTGCGCTGACCGTAATACTGATTCCAGACATTCGATCCGCGCGTTTCCCAGCCCTGCGTGATGGAGTCGCCGATGAATTCAATATCATAATTCCCGGGCGCCACCTGCGCGCGGCGCAGCACTTCCGCCTGCCGATTGGTAATGCTCCCGGTGCGCGGCACGGGGATGATGGCGGCGTTGGTGTGCGGCTCCGTAACCGCGCTGACAACGGCACTCGACTGCGCGGTAACCACGAACGGCACCGCAAGGAAAAGGGCGGCAACGGTGGCCGCCAAGGGAAGCGAGGATAATTTCATGGCGCAAAAATGACAATTGTCCCTCGCCGCGTCAATCCGCGAGTGGGGGCGTGCGCCTTAATGCAGCGCCGTGATACGGACAGTCACATCCATCTTACGTTCACGGGTGCCGCGATAATTACCGCTGATGGGGGAGACATCGGCATAATCGCGGCCGTTGGCCAGTTTCACGTAGTTTTCCCCCACCTGACAATCATGCGTCGGGTCCAGCCCGCGCCAGCCGTGGCCCGGCACGAAAACTTCCACCCACGCATGGGTCGCGCTCGCCGCCTCGGTGGCCAGATAACCGCTGATGTAGCGCGCGGGAATTTTCAGGGAGCGGCACAGACCGAGCAAGAGATGCGCAAAGTCCTGACACACCCCCCGGCGATCGCGCAACACTTCACTCATGTGCGTATGGACATGGGTCGAGGCGGTCTCATATTTTAGAAAGCCGTGGACAAAGCGCATCAGCGCGAGCGCCGCCTGCCACGCATCGGTCACGTCCACCGTGGCGTCGAGCGCAAGCTTCCACGCGTCCGGGGATAGTTCCACAAAGCGGCTTTCCAATAAATAATCAAAACAACGTTCGATGTTCGGCGCCGCGCGCATCTGCGCAAACGAGCAAACCGCAGCATCCGGTAGCGGCGCGGGTGGACGGGTGACCACCACGGAGTTAGCCTCAATCAGCAAATGCCCATGCGGCTCGGGGATTTCAAAGTGCTGCACCCAATTGGAATAAAAGTCCTTGAAATGACTCAGCCGCGTGGACGGCAACACTTTGAGCAAAAAGGATTCCACGGTTTGCTCCGGCACCGGCATCGGCTGCAACCGCACATCATTGAAACTATCGCGCACCGGCGTGGCGTAAGTGTATTCCGTGCGATGAAAAATTTCCCATTTCATGATTTGGTTAGTTCCCTAATCCAGCGGCTCCACATCCACCGAAACTTTCACCGTATGCGCGCCGCCGCCGGTGATAACACCGCTCACCGGACTTACATCCGCATAATCGCGCCCGAACGCCAGCGTGATATGCTCCTCCGCCGGTAGGACATTATTGGTCGGATCAAAATCCACCCATCCAACATCCGGACAAAACACCGCGAACCACGCGTGGCTCGCATCCGCCCCGACGAGCCGCGCCT
>TBL_comb47_HYPODRAFT_10005701_pt1 | contig 13791 bp, 16 predicted proteins | sample TroBogypolimnion_40_FD_10682 | JGI IMG/M metagenome (IMG submission 10682)
TCGATCTTGAGAGAATTTTATAAAGTCCTGACTCTGTTAAGAAGAGAACTTTCTGAATCCCACCAGGGGTGCACGTTTCACATGAAACCTTTTCTGTATTATCAAAATTAATCATTTGATTTTGAATTCTTACCATATCTAATAATTTACCAATTTGATTGGCTTGAAAAAGCGGTTCATTAATAGAACCTTGAATATTAATATGATACTCTTTGTTGTAGAGGGAAAACGCTTTTAGTATATCCATACTATATATTATATAAGGATGCATTTTTATATCATTTTAAACGAATTCATAATGACTAAATGTTTTTGAGTGATGATTTGCGCGTTTATGGGACTAGGGAGGGGTCGCAGGGTCAGCGGGCGAAGCCCGCAACCTGGATCGCCCGAATGGCGATTGAGGGAACCTACGGTTCCCTGCAATAATATACATTCCGAAAAAGGGATAAAGATAACACGCTAATATATAATAACAAATAAATAATGCCTGACGTTAAGCGCTGCATTAAATTTCAACAGGAACAACGAGATATCTACGATAAATTAATGGAAATATTAAACTTCAATGGTGATTACACGTTCTCACTCTTTGATCTTGATACCAATAAGGAATTACAAGAACAAATAATGGAGCTGAAACCTGATGTCGTAAAATATTTCTCAGTAAAAACGCTGAAATGGATGCAACCCGAATGTGTTCGTCCTTATATGGGGATCATACGTCACGTACTTGGTAAATTTGATAAGTATTTGATCTCGAATGGAGGAGCGGGAATATTGCCTGATGGATCTGTTAAACGAACCACGAAATTCACAATTATAGGGTGTATATAAATATTTAGGCATAATTTATGGTGATTGTATGGTGTATATTTATTAATTATGTTAAAAAAGGGATAAAGATAATATCTCAATATAGTTTATAATGGACGAGATTCGTAAAATATTATATGTTGGAGCAGGTTACGATACCGGTCCTATCATAGACTTTGATGATGCTACTGAGTTTATTTATATCGACATAATGCCTCGTAATACAGATTCAGATTCTATACCCTATAATGATAAATACTGTCACGGGTTTATAGATAAAATTACAGATAAGTTCGATGATTTAGACTTTAATCTTACTGAAACACGAGTATTGGATAGTACATATCACGAAAATGTTCTTAATTACGAACAAAAATATAGAGGCGTTCCGAAACATTTCAATCCTACCGTATTGATATTTGAAAATGAAGAAAAAACTCGAAAAATCAAATATTACATATCAACCAATATTGAATATAATATGTGCGACGAATTGTCAGAAGATATTGCTAGCAGTGATTCAATTGCTGTTGTAGGATATTCCCCAAAAACATTAATTTTTGACCATTTTAAGAATAAAAAAACATTTATTGCGTATTCAGGAACTTACTATAGTTATTCCGGAAAAGATGATGATTATGATATTGTCGGGGCGTGTTTTAAGTATAATAATGATGATGAAGTATACAAAAAATATTTTAACAATATTGGTTATTTTTTAGAGTCTCACGAACCAGAGTATAGTTCTAGATCGTTTATCGAATTTCCTCAAACTTTTAATGGGACTTGTGAATTACATAATATATTTGTTAAATGCGAAGATAATTATGATGATAAAGAATTAGAAAATGACGATTCATCAGATTCTTCATAGAAAGATTTAGGCATAATTTATGGTGTGGTTATGGTGTGGTTATGGTGTGCAATTATTAATTATGTTGGAAATGGGATAAAGATATTATCCCATTATAGTTTATAAAGGAATTTGATAATGCCTTGCAAACATGTTTTCGACGATGGAACAAGATGTCCTAAGTCAGCTCTTTATAATTTAGTTGGTTTATCACCTGCATTTTGCAAAGCTCATAAAACCGATGATATGATGGATGTTTTTTCAGTAAGATGTAATTATGTAAATGAATGTGGAGTTTGTTGTAATAAAACTGTAAGCTGGGGTTACCCAGATAAAAAGAAAAAGGTTCGATGTGCTGAACATAAATTGGATGGAATGAAAGACCTAAAACATCCTTGGTGTAAAGAGTGTGAAACTCCGTGTTCCTACGGTTTTACCACAGATAAAATTATGACACATTGTGCCGAACATAAAAAAACCGGTATGGTCAATTTGAAACATAAAATGTGTGAAGAATGCGAAAAAACAAAAAAGGCAGAAGAAGTATTAATTGCGTCATATAATTATGAAGGCAAAATTTCAGGAAAATTTTGCGAAAAACATCAATTGGATGGAATGGTTGATGTAACCCATCAACGATGTATATTTAAAAATGGTGTATTAGGTTGTAAAGATCGACGTGTGTACAATAATTTCAAAGGAGATAAGCCATTATTTTGTAAAATTCACAAAAATGTTGGGATGATTGATGTTAATAATAAATTTTGTGTGTTCGGGCCGTGTCTGCGAAGACAGTCATATAATCTTCCTACAGAAACCTGTCCCTTATTTTGTTCGGATCATAAAACTGCTGAAATGGTAAATTTAATAGGTACTAAGTGTAAAAATTCATGGTGTGATAATAGATTTAAAATCAATAAAAACGAAGATTATTGCATTCGTTGTTTCATTCATATGTTTCCAGATAAACCCAATACTCGAAATTATAAAACAAAAGAAAAATCAGTTTGTGATTTTATAATTGAGACATTTCCAGATATGACGTGGATTTCTGATAGACGTGTAATAGACGGTTGTTCTCGTCGTAGACCAGATTTACTTCTCGACTTGGGGTATCAAGTAATTATTATTGAGGTTGATGAAAATCAACATATGGAATATGATTGTAGTTGCGAAAATAAACGATTAATGGAATTATCGAAGGACGTTGGGTATCGTAATATTATTTTTATACGTTTTAATCCTGATGATTATAAAGATAATAATGACAAAAAAATAAAGTCTTGTTGGAGCGCTAGTAAAACCAATGGATTATTGACAGTTTCTAAGAAAAATAGTGCGGAGTGGAATACTCGTTTACAATGTTTACGGGAACAAGTGCAATATTGGATAGATAATAAATCTGGAAAAATGATTGAGACAGTGCAATTATTCTACGATGAATGTTGATTATAACAATAATAATATTTGATTATTTATTTAGGCATTTGTTGGTTATTTTAATAAGACTAATCAATATTATAAAAAACATTTTCTTCATATATGGTGTGGATACGCCTATATATTGTTAAACTTTAGAAGTTCGACAATGAAAAAATAAAAATATGAATTATTTTTATTTTTCCCAAATTATTTTCTCAGCATAAGGTATAACATACACAGATGGCGGGCGGTTTAATGCAATTAGTCGCTTATGGCGCACAAGATGTCTTCCTTACTGGAACCCCTGAGATCACTTTCTGGAAGGTGTCATACCGACGCCACACCAACTTCGCGATGGAATCCATCGAACAAACCTTCTCTGGTCAAGCCGATTTCGGTCGCCGAGTAACCTGCACCATCAGTCGTAATGGTGATTTGGCTTACCGCACCTACCTCCAGGTGACTCTCCCTGAAATCAACCAATCTATGACCAACTATGCCCGTTGGTTGGATTTCATCGGTGAGCAATTGGTCGCTCAAGTTGAAGTCGAGATTGGTGGTCAACGCATTGACCGTCAATACGGTGACTGGATGCACATCTGGAACCAGCTCACTATGACGGAGGAACAGAAACGTGGATACTGGAAAATGATCGGAAACACCACCCAACTTACCTACATCACTGATCCTACTTTCGCTGGTATCTCCGGACCTTGCGCATCCACTGGTTCCATCAACCAAGTGTGTGCCCCCCGTAATGCCCTTCCTGAAACCACTCTTTATATTCCTTTGCAATTTTGGTTTATGAAGAATCCAGGTCTCGCGTTACCCCTCATCGCCCTTCAATACCACGAAGTAAAAATTAACCTTGATATCCGTCCTATTGGTGAATGCTTGTGGGCCGTCTCATCCCTTACTTCCAACAACGGATCCACCGTGTCATCCTCCATCGCCTATCAACAATCCCTTGTTGCTGCCTCCCTTTACGTCGACTATGTGTTCCTGGACACTGATGAACGCCGAAAGATGGCACAAAACCCCCACGAGTATTTGTTCGAACAAGTGCAATTTACCGGCGATGAGTCTGTGGGCAGCAGTTCAAATAAAATAAAGTTGAATTTCAACCATCCTTGCAAAGAGTTGATCTGGGTTGTCCAACCTGATTCCAATGTTGACTATTGCGCATCTTTGACATCTGGATCCATTCTTTTCAACACCCTTGGTGCTCAACCCTTTAACTACACCGATGCCATCGATGCTCTTCCCAATGCTGTCCACGCTTTCGGATCCCAACTTGCTGAATCTAACGCAAGTGGCAATGGCTTCATCACCAGTTCTGGTCTTTTTGACTTGGCTGGTGCTGAAAATGCCTCTGCTGGCCCCACTAATACTGCTGGTCTTTGGGCATCCGCCGGTGGAGTTCTTACCCCCTTTGACCAGGGCTTGAACAACAATGGTTCCCTTGTCTCTGATGCCGGCACCTTCGTGCTCTCTGAAACCGCTCTTGATATGCACTGTTGGGGCGAGAATCCTTGCGTTACTGCCAAACTCCAACTCAATGGCCAAGATCGTTTCTCTGAACGTGAAGGATCTTACTTCGATGTCGTGCAACCCTTCCAACACCACACCCGCGCCCCTGACTGCGGTATCAATGTGTACTCCTTTGCATTGCGACCAGAAGAGCATCAACCCTCTGGCAGTTGCAATTTCTCACGAATTGATAACGCTGTACTGCAATTGGTGCTCTCAGCCCCCACTGTCGCCGGAACTTCTACCGCCAAAGTACGTGTCTACGCAGTGAACTATAACGTGCTTCGCGTTATGTCGGGAATGGCCGGAGTAGCTTATTCAAATTAGAACAGCATATATGCAGTCATAATAATAAAATCATAAAAATTTTTGAAATATAAATAACTAGTTTTTTCTTTTTGTTTTATAAAACAAAAAGAATATAAAGAAAAGCAATGATATAATGTATAGTAATGGATGCATCTTTGAATATTGTGAATTTGATTGAAAATAACCCTATTACTAAGCTTTCTAGCAACTACAACAGTGTTTTAATAAATAAAATTAAGGAATATTTTTCAGAAACTCAGCAACAATTGTTTGTTACATCTTTTTATTGTTATCTCAATTATAGCCAAACAAACGATTTTGTTATTGATTTAGATAATGTTTGGAAATGGCTAGGATATTGCAATAAAGCTAATGCAAAAATTGTATTAGAACGAAATTTTACGAGAGATAAAGATTATAAATGTTTGCTCTTGCGATCGCAAGAGCAAAAAAAGGAAGGGCGTGGTGGTCATAATAAAGATACTATATTACTAAATATTAAAACATTCAAATTATTTTGTTTAAAAGCAGATACTGAAAAAGCAAATGAGATTCACGAATATTATGTTAAACTAGAAGAATTTTTACAACAAGTAGTTCAAGAAGAAAATAACGAATTAAAACAACAATTAGAAAATGTTAATCAAAACTTTGATAAAAAATTGGAAAAAGAAAAAACAACTCAAAAACAACAATTACTTCTTAGAAACTACGGAATAAACCACGCATTGGTGTATATAGTAAAAGTTAAAACATATGAAAATGGAGAATATGTTATAAAAATAGGAGAAAGTGACAATTTGGCAGAAAGATTTACCTCTCATAAAAAAACATACGAAGAAGCTACTTTATTAGATTGTTTTCCTGTAAATAAACACATTTTCTTTGAAAAATATTTGCACGGACACGAAAAAATCCGCCCAAACAAAATGAAAAACTTAATTGGACACGAAAATGAAAACGAATTGTTTCTAGTAGGTAGGAATCTCAGTTATCGTACAATTTTAAATATAATTAATGAAAATATTAAAAGTTTCAAGGACTGGACGGTAAATGATGTTATTAAAATTGTGCAAAATGAAAATCAAAAATTCCTGGATAGATTAGGAAACAACAATTCACCATTGCAAAACACATTTTCGCCTAATAATGATTTATTGATGAAACTTATGGAAAAAATAGATGATCTCGAAAAAATAAATAAAGAAATTTTAGAAAAACTTAATACTCAATCTATAAAAACAACAACCAATTTTGGTGATCCATTAACAACTGTTGGACCACGTCTGCAAAAAATAAATCCAGAAACTATGACTCTTATAAAAGTCTATGAATCTGTCGCAGAATGTTTGAAAGAATATAATTTTAAAGTAAAACGTTCATCTATTGATAATGCAGTGACTGAAAACACTATTTATAGGGATTATCGTTGGATGTATATAGAACGTGATAAAGACCCCAATATTCTTGTATCTATCCCAGAAACAAAGATTACAAGATTACAAAATATAGGTTATGTTGCCAAACTAAACATTGATAAAACTGAAATAATCAACGTTTATATAGATAGAAAAACAACCGCATTGGAAAATGGGTATAAATCTTCATCTGCATTAGACAATCCTGTTAAAAATGGAACAATTGCAAATGGGTTTATCTATATGTTATATAAAAAATGTGATGACGAATTATATAAGGTTTTCGAAGAAAAATATGGAAAACCTATCCTATATAAGGAAGGAGTTGGTAAATATGATAATCAAAATAATCTTATTGCCGAATTTGTATGTAAATATGATTGCATTAAACAAATGAAAATAAGTGAAAAAACATTGACAAAGGCGTTGGAAAAAAATGTGTTGTATAATAATTATTATTATAGAAATATGGGCAGTAAAATTAAAATTATATAAATAGAAAATCCAAATATATAATAAAACTAAATATATAGAAATAAATATAAAGACTATCCTATTTATTTATTTATAATATGGAAAACATTTCTGAACAAAATATCAGCGACAAATATAAAAGAACACCAGCAGAAGATCGAGCATATTTTTCAGGATTTCCTTATTCAAAACCAGAATATTATTATTTTAATGAAGCAAATAGCATTCATATTCATTACAATAATTATGATTCATTTTTAGTAGATATTGAAGATCATTTGAATATATTAAATTCTAGAAAAAAATTTGTAAAACACGATGATTTGCATTATCCATATTATACATCAAATGATAAAAAAATCACAATTATTGATTTTCTATATAAATTCGACTATATGAGCACGAACTATGAATTTATTAACGGAGATATTGATGATATTCGTCGTTCTAATATAAAAATATATCACGATTATAATGATGTTATGCGAGAGAAATATCCTACTGCTGAATATATCCAAGGACATTACCATAATCTTGGAGTTGATGCATTCCTAATGAAAAATCCATTATGGAAAATAAATGAAAATGAAAAAAATTTATTATGGATGTATTGTGAAAAAGATACAGTTTGTTTATTATGTGAACATTCTTATAATAAAATTATAGAATTTGAAAAGAAAAACCTTAAAAATGAAAAAATTACTTGGTATATATGTGATAATGGTTATATTGCAGGAAAAGTTAAAGGCAAACAAATATATATGCACGAAATTATTTTTAATAATTATTCATACGGAAAAAAAACTCTAACGGTTGACCATATTGATAAAAATAAGCTGAATAATACTATTGGAAATCTATGTCTAATAACTAGCAATGAAAAAAAAAGAATAAAAAGAGGATGTAAAAATAAATGTTAAAATATAATTATTCTTGATAAAAATTATAAAATATATTAAATAAGAAATATTTGAGAAAAACGTATAGATCAGCGAAGCGGATAAGAATAAACATACACTCATCAATCGTCACACCCACCGTCACAACCATCATCACCGCCCCCGCCATCACAACAAAAACAACAACAGCAACAACCTCCATTATTGTTACTATTAATTTTTCTATTTCTATCATCGTTTATACAACATTTGAAACAACAATATTTATCATCATCCGTCGATTTCACCGATCTTCGATCGGTTACATCTAAGGATGATCTAGGTTTTGCACCGCCTAGCGGCTTTGTCGGGGTTCCGGAGGAACCCAACCTGGAATCCCTACGGGATTCCTTGGCAAAACCTTCACTTTTACTATTTTCTTTTTCACGATCCATCGTTTGTGCAGCCGGAGCAACCATTTGATGAGTAGGTGTACTTGCTATTGATTCGTCCACTTTCGGTACTTCCAATTCTCCCCGTAAACGGGCATTTTCTTCTTCCAATATTTTTATTTTTTGTTTTAATTCTTCATTTTCCTCTGAAAGCTCCCTTTGGGAACTTTCTACGGAAAATCTATCAAAAATTACGCCACTATGTGGCTCCATTTTTGGTCCATTTTCGAGATCCATTCTACAAATAATACCAATTTTATATTTATACCCTTTACTTTTTCTAAAAAATAAAGGCTTTACTTCTTCAGCGGTGTAAATCGGGACGACTTTATGTTGTTTTCATTTTTCTATTCCACTTCGTGGCTCCGAAAAACCTCCACCTTCTCTTGATACATAGCACCCCCAAAACCACATTTTTTTTCATTTTCTCGACAAAGTTTCGCGAAGTCATACTCAATGCAACCGGTAACCAAGTTCATTTCACCAAAGTTCGCCGGTAGCCGCAGGCTACCTTCGAACTTAGTAGTTGGGCCACTACGTGGCCCTGACCAAACTTTATACACTTACCGTAATACGCATTATTTGTATGTTCAATAAAAAACACACAATTTTTGCAAACTGGATATTTCAAATTTCGAATTGATGGGAGCCATGTACTCATAGTTCTTGATAACATTAAAAAATATAGAAAAGTATTCATTATATTATTACACAAATTTACATTTATATTGTTTTACCAACTACCCTTCCAAAGGGGGGTCGCAGGGGGGCGCTTGACGCCCCCTGCTTATCACGTCATTTGCTAAGCAATATTCCATCAACTTTACACAAACATCCGTTTTCAAGTCTCGTTCGTTTAGAGGAATATATAAAACAATGTCAGTATATTTGACAGACGGTTCCTTTCTTAAATCGCCAGTATTTTTTGACAGACAACATTCGACTTCGTCACCGTCTGTATCCGTAAAGAACACATTATAACGCGATCCACCATACACTATTTCCCCATAACATAGTCCATATTTTTCACAGAATTCTTCTACTGCTTTGTAATCGTCTTTCCAACAACGTAATTTCTTACTATTATTCGAAGCATTATATTCAGCTGAATCAAAGTTTACACCGTGTTTTTTACAAAACGCTGTGATTGCAGCGTGGTCAGGGGACTGAAAGCCTCCAACAACTAAATCTGCAGAGCGCGTTGCGCTCGGAGGATTTTGGTCGTCTTTGGAACATCGTAACATATTTTGTGGGTTCTCCATTATTATTGTATTTTATCTTATAATAATAATTTTATATTATTTCAATTTTATAGCATTAAACATTTTAAACCATATATAATTACAGAACCTGACAGTATAACGGTCAAACCATTTATTAAAATTAATTTATAGGACAATTGTTTATTTTCTAATTGCAACCTATTTATTGATTCTAATGATTGAGATAATAAATAAAATGAACCAAACATACAAGACGATAAAATAATAGAATTGTACATTATTATAATTATATAATAATAATTTTATATTATTATTATCAAAAAGTATAAAAATAATAAACGTATTACTAGAGTACAAATGTCCAATTTTTTACAACAATTACCCGAAGAATTAGAAAACCAAGTTCTCGAATATACTGGAAAAATGAAGTTACGTAACGGAAAATATATGAATCAAATTTCGAAAGATGATCCGAGATACGATATTTTACGGACAATCCCACCCAAAAAAGGAAAAGTGTGTATGATGTACAATCAAATGTGTTATATATCACTAGTGATTAAGAATGAAAGATGTATTATTTCTTATATGGAGAACCATCCGAATCATCCAGAGGGTGAAATAAGCATCTCATATGTTGGTATGAATCAACTCTATCCTCATATTTTAGGAAATAAATTCCCGCCGTGTTTTGTTCCAAGCTTAGACAATAATAATAAAAAAAGATGGATAGAATATTATGATGATTAAATTCGAATATCCCCTTTCTCAAAAAGTTCTTCCAACATTGCCAGCGAACCTGGCCACAAAGACATAAATGGACCGGAATTAGCTAGTTCATAGGTTGTATTACAACTGACATGAAACCGTATACTAATTTCTTTACTTATATCTTCTGATAAATTATCAAATTCTGTCTTTACTTCAATAATTTGCTCTGTTGTCATTTTCGCATCATATTTTTTATCTAATAATACAGTCAAATTATCGTCATCATCATACGTATAAATATATACTCCATAAACATTACCGTCTGTATAAATCCCCATTACTGCTTTATATCTCATAATCTTTATACCTTTTTATTGGGATAATTCTTCAAATTTCGGTGTAATTAATAATAACTCTTCCAATGGAATATTCATAACAGTTACATCTGGATTTTTTATAGATATCGCTTGGTAACTTTCTACAAAATATGCCTTGTTTTTTGTAAATTCAAGACGTACTATTATATTTTTATCAGGGTTGTAACTACGTGTTTCTAACGCTTTATGTAATGGACGAAAATCTGCCAAAAAGTGTGATAGTTCTCCAATCTTTGTGTCTTTATCTAATACACAAAAGTATTCGTTATTCGTTCTAGAACGAAAATATTCACCATTAATATGACGGTCTGTTGAAAATTTTTGTTTAGAACCGTATTTCCAAAAATCGCTAATTGATTGATTGGATTCATAGGCAGGATTCAATAACCTATCGAAAATAGGATGTACTGAGAATAGTGCCTTGGGAATCATAGATATCATTTTCATATATAATTGTTTATAATTACACCTTTTCTCATTTAAAACGCCGATTTTTTTCTAAATCAATTTTTCAAATAATATATAAGTGTAAAGTCAATAGTAGGAATTTCACCTACGATGGTCTTACTTTTTCCACTTCCCTTTTACTGGAAGTGGTGAAAGACGAAATTTGAAATACCGGTGGCCTAAATTGTTTATCCACCCAGCATCTCGTTATGTGCCTGATATTCACGGCTGAATTCACATCTCGGGTTCTAAATACGGTATGTTTGTTTTCGCAACTCACGCAGTTAGAACACATCAAAAGACGGAACACATCTTTATTTTCTTTGTCTTTGTAATAGGACAGGTTGTTATGACACCCACAACATTTCTTACTGGTATTACATTCATTGATGGTAATCGTATCATATTTTTTATGAATTAGTTTTCTCAATCCTTTGTTCATGGTGGGCATAAAATGTTTCATTTGGGTGCTTCTTGACCAATTTCCGTAGCCAATTAGTAAATTCTCTCCAAAAGTTTCTTTGATTTTATTCAGGAAGGTATCTATGGATTTTTTACCATAACTATAGGCACGAAATTTCATTTTCCGCCATACTTCCCGCTTGTAAAATTCGGTGGTTTCTTGATTGAGTTTGGTTTTCTCTACCAAATAATTTTTGTAATTATCTATACGAACTGATTTACTATTTTGTAACGACAAGTGAGTTTCTTTTTCTATGATTCCATGTTTCTTTTTTTCCACCAACAAAATTCGCTGATTACATTTTTGTTTGCTTTCTCGTTTGCGTTGTGGGGCAGTATATTGTAACTTTTTACCAGTTTCATCTACCATATACACCAAATTGCGTTTTCCTGGGTCACAACCCACCATATTTCTTGGTTTCAATACCGTCAATTGTTCTGGGGACAAATCTTCTATGTTATGAAACTCTTGGTCAGGCAAGGTAGGAACTTTGCTACCCCATTTTTTGTCTTTCAAATCTTTACGAATGAATAACAAACAACAGGAAATTCCATCAGTTTGTATCTGGTAATGAAATTGATAATTTGGATTCTTGAATATTTTATGTTGTAAATTTAACAGGTTATCCCATACATCATGTTGGCTATCTTTGATATGTTTCAGTAGTTCTCCCTTTTTGATTTTGTTTCCTTCTTTATCGTTTTCAGGGCAAAACAGCGAAACAATGGACGCAGTATCCAACAATATATGTTTGGGAACAATGTTGGTCCGTAATGGTAAGGGCTGGAACAGTTTCTGTTCTTGCGTTTCTAACACAGAATTCATGTATAACATTCCTGATAAGTAATCAAAGGGACGAACTTTGACATCGTAATGAATATTTTTTTTGATATTGGTAGGAAAAATATGGGTTAAATGAGCGGTTTTCCAAGCATCAAATATCGTATCGGTTTCTTCCATCAAACATAATTTGTGTTTGAAAGTATGTAATACGGCTTTGTCTTCAGTAATTTCGTTGGTAGTTTTGTTGATAAACCGTAAGAAATGTTGTAGGAAATGCTCTTGTAAATTGTTAGACAGACAAGTATGAATTTGCGTGGCAACATACGGTAACAAAAAAGTAGTATTTTTCAAATCGGTTTTCTCGTGGTTCAATAAGGGTTGATATTCGGTATCATAAAATTCTTGTAAAGTTTCCAATAAGGTGGCATTGGCACTTTGTCTCCCACGATTATCACGAGTTCCTAATACTTTGATACAATACAAGATAAATATATTGTTGATTTCAGGTAAGGGTTGTTGGTGATGGTAACAATGAAGCACATACAATCGTATAAACTGGTAGGAATGAATGATTAAATCATTGATGTCAAACACCAAATCATTAAGAACTGGTTGAATGGTAGCACGATCTCGCAAGATGGATTTGAGTGGTATTTTGAAGGTTTTGTAAGCGGATTTATCATTGGAACGAAAAGAGGTGAAATTTTCTTTTTTCTTTTTCACCATTATATACTATAATGAGAAAATTCTTTTATATTCTTTTTCAAGAAATGATTAATTCTTGAAAAAGAAATGCCTAAATATTTCCTGGTTGTGTTTCCAACAATTGTTTCTTTTCTTTTTGTTTCAAATAATATTGTTTTCTGTATTCTTTGAGTTTATCAGGATTTTCTTCCGTTAACTTTTTCATTCGTAAGGTGGCTTTTTCATTGACGGTTTCTTTGTTTTTTTCATAATAACTCTTACGTGAATTAGTGTAATTTTCCAATTGTTTTTTTAATTTGTCATTTTCTTCTTTTAGCAGTTTATTTTCAATTTCAAGTAAGTTCATTTACTATATAATATAAAAAACAATCTTTATATTTATTCCATAAAAAATATAAAAAATCGGCGTTTTAAATGAGAAAAGGTGTAAAAAAACAAATCTAAATCAATTTTTTACCGTTCTATACGGTTTCGAACTTCGTTCTACACCGTATGTTCCATCAACTTCGCTCTTACGAGCTACGTCTCTGGAACTAATATACCAAATCCTATTTTATTATTTTTGAATATAACACTTAACATCGTTTTTTTGGGTGTATTAAATATAAATATGTATGATCCAACATCAAATGGGTCTACTTGTTCATCCTGACGAATTGTATATTGCTCTTTAGAAATGTAATCGACTATTGAAATTGTCAAATTTTTATCTTCAGGTTCGTCTAATTCAAACCATAATTTACCATCTTTAATTTCAAATGACATATATAAATTTTCTTCCAGAATAATTTGACTAGTAATATTCATCATTAATTATACGTATTCATTATTTAACAAATCTAAATCAATTTTTTAAGGGAACCAATGAGCAGGGAACCGTAGGTTCCCTCAATCGCCCAAAGGGCGATCCAGGTTGAGGGCCTTCTATGG
>TBL_comb47_HYPODRAFT_10005703_pt1 | contig 13790 bp, 7 predicted proteins | sample TroBogypolimnion_40_FD_10682 | JGI IMG/M metagenome (IMG submission 10682)
CCTGATTCAACTTTAAAAATCTGCGAACAAAGTGACGCCATTTTATTTGGATCGGTTGGTGGACCAAAGTGGGAAAAACTACCACCTAAGGAACAACCAGAACGTGCAGCACTTTTGCCACTTCGTAAGCACTTCACTTTATTTGCTAACATACGTCCTGGCCTTTTGTATCCAGAACTCTCTGACGCATCTCCTTTAAAGAGTAACCGCATTCCAAACGGTATTGATATCGTCTGTATTCGTGAATTAACCGGTGGTCTCTATTTTGGTCTTCCAAAAGAAACGACAACCCTGCCAAACGGTGACATTCAAGCCGTTGACACCATGGTTTATCGTAAATCAGAAATTGAACGCATTCTTGATACTGCGATCGCTACAGCAAAAGCACGTAAGAATAAACTTTGCTCAGTCGACAAAGCAAACGTACTAGAAACTTCCGTTTTGTGGAGAAAAACAGCTACTGAGTATATTGCTAAGCACGCTCCTGAAATTGAGTTAAGCCATATGTACGTTGACAACGCAGCTATGCAACTAGCGCGTGATCCAAATCAGTTTGATGTATTCGTAACTGAAAACATGTTTGGTGATATTTTATCCGATGAAATGGCCGTTATTTGCGGCTCTCTCGGCATGCTATCTTCAGCGTCCTTAGGTGCTTCAAAAAATTCACTAGGACTACCTTTTGGATTATTTGAACCAGCAGGTGGCACAGCTCCCGATATTGCTGGCAAAGGCATTGCAAATCCTTGCGCACAAATCTTATCCACGGCTCTCATGCTTCGCTATAGTTTTGGTCTAAACAAAACAGCAGCACGCATTGAAGCAGCTGTTAAAAAAGCGGTCACCAGTGGAACCCGTACTGGTGATATCGCATTCGGTGGCGCCTCCGTAGGCACGAAAGCCATGACAGATGCTATCATCGCCAATCTCTAACGCTTATTTTTCATGACATCCGCAGACATTAGAAAATCATTTTTAGATTTCTTTGCAGAAAAAGGTCACACCCTTGTGCCCTCCTCCTCGCTTTTACCTGATTCACCCGGGCTTCTCTTCACGAACGCCGGCATGAATCAATTTGTTCCTATTTTCTTAGGTTCAAAGCAACCAGACGTTGCTAGCTGGGCTGGTGTAAAACCAGGCAAGAATACACGTGCTGCGGACACACAAAAATGTATACGTGCTGGTGGTAAGCATAATGACTTAGAAGACGTAGGATTTGATACCTATCACCATACCATGTTCGAAATGTTAGGTAATTGGTCCTTTGGCGATTACTTCAAAAAAGAATCCATTGAGTGGGGATGGGAATTAATTACTAAGCGCTGGGGAATTCCTGCTAAGCGTTTATTTGCTACCGTTTATTCACCGATAAATCGAAGAACGATCCTGCCGAATTCGATAAAGAAGCTTATGATATCTGGGCCGCTATCTTCATCAAAGAAGGTTTAGATCCAAAAGTTCATATCGTTAATGGAAATAAAAAGGACAACTTCTGGATGATGGGTGAAACAGGTCCTTGTGGGCCCTGTTCAGAAATTCACTTTAATCTTTTAGCAAGCGATGACGAAGTTCAAGGAAGAGCACTCGTTAATCAAGGCTCCCCTCGTTGTATTGAAATTTGGAATCACGTTTTCATCCAGTTTAACGCAAATATCGATGGAACCTTCTCTGCCCTACAAGCAAAGCATGTAGATACCGGTATGGGCTTTGAACGCGTTGCTGGCATCTACGCGACTACCCAAGGGTTCAAAGATTTCACAAAAGATCCATCCAACTACGCAGCAGATGTATTCAGTCCCCTATTCACAAAGATCGCTGCCCTGTCAGGAAAAACATATACAGCAACGGTTCCACAGTCGCGTGAAAATCTGAGTGAACAAGTTAAAATCGATATCGCATTTCGCGTCTTGGCTGACCATGCACGCTGCGTAAGCTGCGCCATTGCAGACCAAATTTTACCCGGTAACGAAGGCAGAAACTATGTTGTAAGACGTATCTTACGACGCGGTATTCTCTATGGTACAAAACTAGGTCTTAAAGTAGGATTCTTTGAGCAACTCGTTACTCCAGTTGTTGAATCCTTAGGAAGTGTTTTCCCTGAACTCGTTCAGCAAAAAGACATCATCTGCCGCGTAATCCGCTCTGAAGAAGAGTCATTTGGAAGAACACTCGATCGTGGTCTCGCCATCTTCAACCAGTTTGCACAAACAGCAAAAACAACGACCGTTCCTGGCACGATTGCTTTTGAACTGTACGATACGTACGGCTTTCCGCTCGATTTAACTCAAGTCCTAGCTACAGAACGTAATCTCACGGTAGACCAAGTTGGGTTTGAGCAGGAAATGCACAAACAGCGTGAACGTGGACGCTCTGCTCTCAAACGTGAAGTCGTTGTTGCAGCTAAAGAGGGTGAAGTCGCTGCTGAAATTATTCCAACTACCTTTTTAGGTTATGTATTACCTAAGGAAAAAGTTAAAGCTAAGGTAACTGAAGTAATCAAAACAGACGAAGCTGCCTTTGTTACTTTTAATCAAACTCCTTTCTATGCTGAAATGGGTGGCCAGCTAGGTGACCATGGAAGCGTAAGCTTTGGAACTACAACGGTCGCTATTGTAGATACGCTCAAAGACAAACAAGGGAGACATTTACATAAGTTAAATCATGCAGAGGCGTTACCAACTGTAGGTAGCGAAGTAGAACTCGTTGTAGATCTAGCGAGAAGACGTAGCATTCAACGTCATCATACTGCAACTCACTTACTAAATTGGGCTCTGCGTAAAGTCTTAGGCACCCATGTACGTCAGGCAGGTTCTCTCAATGCAAGCGACCGCTTACGTTTCGATTTCTCACACTTTGAGGCGCTAACTGAAGCTCAAATTAAAGAAGTAGAACAACTCATCAATGGCTGCGTTTTAGATAACGCTCCGGTTCTTTCCTACGAAGTTGACTTTGATAAGAAGCCTGAGGGTACCCTCGCCTTCTTCGGTGAGAAATATGGTAAAGTCGTACGCGTGGTTGATATCGGCGGCTATAGCCGAGAGCTCTGCGGTGGAACCCATGTGCTCACAACCGGTGAAATCGGTCTAATCAAAATCGTCCATGAAGGTGCTGTCGCAGCAGGAACTCGCCGTATCGAGGCAGTTGCTGGTGACGCTACGGTTGCTCTTATTTTAGAAAACGAAGCGAAGCTACACAACCTAGCCGCTCGTTTAAAAACAACGCCTGCAGATCTTGAGCGCAGGTTTGAACAATTCGTAAACGAAAAATTAGAAACTGAGAAAAAGCTAAAGAGCTTCGAGCAAAAGGCTGCTGCTGGACTAGCGGATAGTTTAGCAGAAAAAGCTAAAGCGAAAGACGGCCTAAAGTTTATAGCTGCTGTAGTTACTGTAGAAAACCAAGAAGCACTACGCGCTCTTGGAGCACAAGTAATCGCTAAACTAGGAGAAGGTGTTGTCATGCTAGGTGCAGCATTTGCGGATAAAGCAGGTGTTATCACTTTCTGTAGTCCACAGGCGATTAAAGCAGGACATCAAGCCGGCAAGATCGTCAACGAACTCAGTCTTAAACTTGATGGCAAAGGTGGCGGCAAACCTGACTTCGCTATGGGTGGTGGTAAAAATCCAAGCGCTCTTGAATCTGTTTTCAGCAGCTATAACAACTAACCGATGAGCAGTTTGAGCACGGCTAACACGTCTTTTGAGTTGATTTGCATTCTTGCTTTCAACTCGAACAACCAGCTTGCCGTGAGGAAATTAGGTTCAAAAGCAGGACTTCCGTTTACAGGGACTGACCTGACGATGGCCGTTTCACGTCTTGAGTCATCGTTTACCATACACACAACTCCTCGGGAAAAATGTGTAAGTGAAGCGGGTGGCAGAACCTACCGCGTTTATTTTGTTCAGGTAGAGGGTAATTCTAAAGATAGTGAGGTAGAATTTTATACGCTTGAGACACTTCAAAAGACGCCAGAGTCACTCGCCCCTTCTTTAGCCGCAATACTCCCTAGGCTAGAGCCGTATCTCGCTGAGATTCCTTATCTGCACTTAGGTGAGAATGATTTCATCTATAAATTTAGACCTGAAAAAGAACGTAATGCTAGAGCCTACGTTCCTGATGCAGAGGCTGGTGCACTTTATCAATCTAAACTCTGTCTAGCGATTAAAACGCTAGCAAGACGACACGAGCGCACGGCTGACAATCCCGTACACCTTAATTTTGGTCCTATTCAATACGTTATACCTAGCCATTTTGGATTTTGCTTAGGTGTAAAAAATGCGATTGAACGCGCCTATGAAACGCTATCAGAAAACCCTAATCGCAGGGTTTTCATGCTTTCTGAATTAATTCACAATCCTTTTGTAAATGCAGACCTACTCAAACGTGGTCTTAAATATCTCCAATCCGAAAAAGGTATTCCTTATGGAGTAGATGGAACTACCGAGTCCCGTCCCCTCCTGTGGGATACACTCACACCTGATGATATTGTTATCATACCCGCTTTCGGAGCCACGGATGAAGACAAAATTAAACTCGTTAAAAAAGGTGTCGCTGTATTTAACCACGACGCAACGTGCATGCTTGTAGAAAAAGTATGGAAAGCAGCACGCGTCTATGGACGAGAAGGCTATACGGTTGTTATTCACGGTAAATACGAACACGAAGAAACAAAAGCGACATTCTCCAATACAAAGCGCTACGCCCCTGCTGTAATTGTCCGCAACTTGGAGGAAGCTCAGCTACTTGGACAAATCATTAAATCCAAGGACTCTAAGTTAAAAGAAGACTTCTACCGTATTTTCGCAGGCAAACATACCCCCAACTTTGATGTAGATAAAGACCTTGAGCGTATTGCTGTCGTTAACCAAACAACCTTACTCGTAAACGAAACACGTGAAATTATAGCTCATCTTCGTGAATGCTTTAGCGCTCGNTACGGAANTGATGAGGCAAATGTACGNGTAGGNGGAAGCGGNAGATCTGACACCTTATGCTATGCAACCCAAGTTAACCAAGATGCACTCGCTAANGCNCTAGAACAGGAAGTCGATGCTGCGTTTGTCATTGGAGGCCGNAACTCNTCCAATACCTATCAGCTTTATCGCCTCTGTGCAGANAANTTAAAAGATAAAGCATTCTTCATCCAAAGTGAGGAAAATATTCACTCNCTTGAATCTGTAGAACATTTCGTTTTTCCAGCTAAACATTTAGATACTAGCGCTAATCGTTTTGTGACTGACTAAGCCACTTTGGCCNGANGGTTTNAGTAAAACGCCGCATAAAATATTAATTACAGGCGGAGCCTCCTGCCCTGATGGAATTATTCAGCAAGTAATTCACCGAATTAACAGCTTTGTACCNCCTCAAAGTCTNCGAACGATAGATGAAGTTTTAAAGAGCCTTGAAGTTTCTTAAAAAGAACTGATTTTTTTAGGTGCATTAGAGTAAGATAGTGATCATTTTAAGTTTCAACCCTTTTTAGAATTAATTCCCCATGATTCTACCTCTTGCAGCACTTGGCATTAGAACATTAAACAGCCTCGATTACTGCATCCTACTTGCTTACTTTTTATTCAATATAGCTATTGGACTTTGGATCGTTCGAAAAAATAAATCTGAGAACAAAACTTCGTCCGATCAATTTCTACGGGGTGCAGGAAAAACAGCCTGGTGGGCAGCAGGTATAAGTTGGTTTGCAACAGGTCAAAGCAGTATCTCGGTTATGGCTATACCAGCCACGACCTACTCAAAAAACTGGCTTTCCTTTGGTTCTACCCCTGCACAGAGCATTGCTACTGTCTTAATCGCTTTTGTTTTTGTTAGCCTTTTAAGGAAGTTAAATATCACCACCTTATTTGAATACTTAGAATCACGATTCAGTCGTAAAGTAAGAGTACTGGGAGCCATCCTTACCTTGTTATTAAAAATACTAGGCCGTATCAGTGTTGTGCTCTTACTTCCATCGCTTGCTTTGTCCCAGGTGACTGGACTTAACGTATACGGGAGTATCATTTTAATTGGTGGTGTTACTATTGCGTACGCTATTGGCGGCGGATTTGAGGCCGTTATTTGGACAGATGTTGCCCAGTCTATTATCTTATTTGGCGGTCTCTTCTTTGTGATGTACCAGATTATTCACGGCGTACCTCATGGACTCTCGGGTATATTCGCTGTGGCAGAATCGCATCAAAAATTACAGGCAACCTCATGGGCCTTAGATTTAAATCAGCCAACCATATGGGTGTTTATAGGAATGAGTCTTGGAAGCATTTTTCAGCAAGTGGGCGACCAACCTCTTATGCAGCGTGTTTTTTCTACTCCGGATGTAAAATCAGCACGTAATAGTGTTCTTTTAGGAGCTGTCCTCTCAATCCCAGCAGCCCTTTTCTTTTTCTTTTTAGGCACTGCCTTATGGGCATTTTATCAAATCCATCCAGATCGTTTAAGCGCATTACCTACCTCTGATGCAATCGTTCCATACTTTATAGTTAACGAATTACCTCACGGTTTGATTGGACTCATAGTCGCTGGAATATTTGCCTCCTCAATGGGTACTATCAGTAGTGTCATTAATTCAACAGCAACGATAGCCAAAATTGATTGTTTCGATCTACTATACCCCAATAAGAGCGATAAAGCTCAGGTAAGTTTCGCTCGCTGGGCAACTTTCGGCGCTGGTTTTCTAGCCATGATTATGGCTCTGTATATCGCGAGTTTAAATGTACAATCACTCTGGGATCAGTACTTGCAGCTCTTAGCCTTAATTGGTGGCGGTTTACCTGGCGTGTTTGCTTTAGGACTACTTACACGCAAAGCGAATTCTAACGGTGTATTAGTTGGGCTATTGATTAGTATTGTTATTACCTGGTCAGTTCAACACTACACCCATGTCTCATCCTTCTTGCATGGATTTGTAGCAATCGCTTCTACAATTATTATCGGTTATATAGCTAGCATCCTACTCCCTACCAACGATAAAGCTCAGTTAAAGGGCTTAACCGTATGGGACCGGAACGTATAACTCAGTACTATCCAAAACAGAGCACACAAAGCTAAAGCACTAGGAAGTAAATAAAGTACTGCACTTTGTAGATTTCCCGTAATGTCTGATAACTTTCCCACAAGATAAGGCGAAGATAGATCACCGAGTAAGTGGATTACAAAAATAGAAAGCGCCATCGCACTTGCGCGCATACTGATAGGTACGGTTTCTAGAATTAAGGTATTGGTAGGTCCTGTAGATAAAAAAATAAAAAACATCGCGAGTACAAACGAGGCGCTAAAAAAAACGGGTGCAGTAGCTACAAAAGAAAAATAACTAAACGGTACTGCTAAGAGAGCTGATAGAGCTAAAATATATGTATACGCTTTGGGATTACTCTTTTTCCATAAAGTACCCCAAACACCACCCAGAAGTGTTGCAATAAGTCCTGTTACTACGAGCGAAGCACCAAAAAACTTATCCGCTTGAGCCAATGTTAAACCACGTATTCGGTGTAAAAACGTAGGACCCCAGAAAGCAAACGCTCCAAGGGCGAATGTTTGCGCCGTGTAGCCTGCGGTGAGCAAGAGATAATCCGTATATGCAAAAAGTCGTTTGTAGGCGGATATAAAACTTAGCTTCTGTTGCAAAACTATTTCTGACTCACCGATTTCAGTAGCACCTCGCATTGGCTCCTCAGTAAGTAAAAGTAAACTAACCAAAAGAAGTCCAGGTAAGGGAGCTACAAAAAAGACCATCCTCCAACCATACTGTGCAGCAACAAAGCCTCCTAATAAAAACCCAAGTGCCGATCCAACAGGTATTGCNGTATAAAAATAAGATAACACCTGATTTCTTTTGTGCGGCGAATAAACATCCGAAAGCCAGGTAGGACTTAACGTACCGTAACTTGCCTCTCCAAGGCCCACCAAAATTCGAAATACTATAAGCACAACAAAACTGTTCGCATAGCCTGATAAAAAAGTACCTAAGCACCACACAAGAACTCCTATAAAGATGAGCCCTTTACGCTTCATATGATTACCTAGGTACCCGAAAATTGGCGCCGTAAGAAAGTAACCAAGCATAAAACTTACACCCAATTTACCTAGCTGTGCATCCGTTAGTTGGAGTGACTGCTTAATTGGAGTCAAAACAGCTGAGAGCACGTACCTATCCAAATAATTAACCAGATTTAATCCGGTTAATAGTATGAGACTAATCCAAGGAAGCTTAAGACGTGCTAGCTTTGCTTGCATCGTCTAAACGCTAAACAAACTTAAAACTTATAAGTTAGCCCTGAACGCAATCCAGATTGATTAGTAAAATCAACTTTAGCGGAATACGTACCAGTCCACATACTCGTTACGTCATTGTAGGAACCATTGAGCATCTTTGCTGCTCCATTGCCATCGACGTTTTGATTATAGGTACCTGCTTCTTGGTAAAATAAACCTACGTAAAGGCCTGCTCTTTCATTAAGGTCGAACTGAAGCGTTGCATCAACAAAACCACCGAAAAGAAGAATGTTTTTATCTGAAGCAACAGTTTCCACAGTTTGATTACCAGCTGCAGGAGCGAGCACTGAGGTCACAGCTAAATTACTACCAACATAGAGTAGCGCTGGACCTGCACTTAAATTAAAATGTAAACGCTCAGTTGGAGACCAGCTTACAACTGGGCCGCCACGAAATTCAACATAACCACCGTGCAACTTCCAGTGATTAGTAACACTGGTTGTATCTACCGCACTTGAGATTGAACGATTTACTGGAGCATTAGAAATAAGCGTGGTCGTATTTACACTGATTGTAACCGGATTACCTGCTGAATCAGTGATAGCATTACCAGATTGATCGGTAAGAGAAACCGAAGAACTATTAGCACCTTCAGTGGAAGGAGCTTGTGGAGGCGTTTGACCGTATAAGTCGTAAGTATCCGTTAATGTTGTTACATTAGCAGATACCTTAGTCATGTAGGCATCTTGAATATCGTTGATACTTACACCACCGAAGAGCTTCCACGTTAAATTTTTACCGAAATTTAAATTACCCATGTCGCGAGCTGAAGAGAGCTCCATGCCTAATGTTCCCTTACCGGTTTTGGTATGAGTCAAAGCATCCTGAGTTTGAGCAGAATAAATATGAAACTGCATGTAACCATCAGACGTAACTTGGCTGCTTGAATCATACTGCCACTGCTGTGTCTTACCATCTGCTGAAACAGCAACCGAGGAACTGGTACCATTACCGTTATCAATACTTGCCGTACGACCATCTGGGTCTACACGACCATCATTATAAACACGTACAACATTAGGTGCACTAGCGTCTGGCAAAAACTGAGGTGCTCCAATAACACCATTACCTGCAAAGTGAGATTTTACGCCACTGATATAGCGCATACCAAAGTTAAGGTTACTCTTTGGTTGATAGATATATTCATCCAAATTACTGAAATCAGGAATTTCAACCGGAGGCTGCTTATTCTTTTGATCTTCATCATCACCAGCGGTACCACGTCCCTGGGCGTGTAAACTACCTACACAAGCGATACTAAAGATGCACAAAAGGCGTAAAAATTTCATGGAGCTGTTAACAAACTGGGACGTCAATTTTCAGAAAAGGTTCTCTAAATAGTGAAGTATAAACGATTAGACCGTCAATGAGAGATTATACCCTAGAGCCACAATGACGCAAAATAGGTCTATTATGACGATTTCCACTTAAAAACGAGTGTAGTAAGTGGGGGTAAACTGAGCGATATCGACTGTTCTAGACCATCATAGGGTATATCTTCAGACCAACAGGCTCCACCATTACCCTCCCCTGAACCTCCGTAAAAGGCACTATTCGAGTTAATTACCTCCGTCCAAGCACCCTTTTTAGGTACTCCAATCCGGTAGCCATGCCGACTTGCCCCGCCCAGATGGGCTACCACCAAGAAAAGCGTACTCCCAAATGAATCTGACCTTAGATAGCCTACCGTGTTAGCAGCACTATCGGTACAGGATATCCACTTAAAGCCGTGTGCATTAAAATCATTAAGGCTAAGCACTGGTTCCGTCCGATAGAGCTGGTTAAGATCTTTGATTAATAGGCGTATCCCATCGTGATCTTTATACTGAGTTAAATGCCAATCTAAACTACGGGTATAATTCCATTCTTGGGATTGACCAAATTCAGAACCCATAAAAATAAGCTTCTTTCCAGGATAGCACCACATGTGCGTGTAGAGAGCTCTTAGATCTGCCGCTTTTTCCCTAATATGAGCTTGGCCCATTTTCATGAGCATAGAGCCTTTTCCATGCACCACTTCATCATGAGAAAATACGGTAACAAAGTTCTCCGCAAACTGGTAAAGCATACCAAACGTTAGATCACTGTGATGATGACAGCGGTGTACAGACTCTTTCGAAAAATAACGAAGCGTGTCATGCATCCATCCCATGTTCCACTTATAATCAAAGCCTAGACCTCCCTCAGAAGTTGGACGACTTACCTGAGGAAAAGAGGTACTCTCTTCCGCTATCATCGTAACTCCAGGATAATAACCGTGAACTAAATCATTCGTGCGCCGTAAAAAATCTATAGCCTCTAAATTTTCTCTTCCACCAAATCGATTAGGGATCCACTGCCCTTCTTTACGTGAATAGTCCAAGTATAACATCGAGGCAACAGCATCAACGCGTAGTCCATCAATATGATAGCGATCAATCCAAGCTAACGCGCTCGCAATTAAAAACGCCCTTACTTCGTTTCTTCCATAATTAAAAATCAAGGTACCCCAATCCATGTGGGCCCCTTGTCTAGGATCAGCATGCTCGTAGAGATGCGTACCATCAAATTGAGCGAGTGCAAACTGATCACGAGGGAAGTGAGCAGGAACCCAATCTAAAATAACGCCGATTCCTAAACTATGAAGATGATCTACAAAATAGGCAAAGTCTTCAGGTGTTCCAAATCGCTGAGTCGGTGCAAAAAATCCGGTTACTTGATAACCCCATGAACCATCAAACGGATGCTCTGAGAGCGGCATGACTTCCACATGAGTAAATCCAAGTTCTTTAACGTAATGGCCTACTTCATGCGCTAGTTCACGATACGTTAAAACACGGTCACCTTCTTCAGGCTTTCTTTTCCACGAGCCTAAATGAAGCTCATAAATAGATATCGGATGATCTAGGTTACCTGCCTTACGAGAGCGACCTTCTATCCATTCATGATCATTCCAAGTAAATTGCGTTGTACAAACAATCGATGCATTTCCTGGAGGTGCTTCAAAACGTGTAGCATACGGATCTGTTTTAATATGAATCGCAGAGTGCTTATCACGAATTTCAAATTTGTAGAATTCTCCGTCTTTTAATTCTGGAATAAAAAGCTCCCAAACGCCGGAAGCACCCAACGATCGCATAGGATGATATCTACCATCCCAAGAATTAAAATTACCGATCACAGAAACACGCTCAGCTGAGGGTGCCCAAACAGAAAATGCTACACCTTCTACACCCCCTAAATTACGTCTATGAGCTCCTAGTTTTTGATATATGCGGTGCTCATTTCCTTCATTAAATAAATAGAGGTCTTGATCAGACAACGTTGGCAAAAAACAATAGGGATCAGGAAATTCTCTGACTACCCCACTCGCATAAGTTGCCTTAAGTGTATATCTAAAAAGTGCCTTGCGTCTGGGTAATCTAAGCTCAAAGAAGCCTTCAGGATTAAGGCGTGTCATCTCATATGCCTTTTTAGATGCCGATTTAGCATCCTGATCAACCACGCGGCACTCTATAACATCTCTTAAAAAAGCCCTAACCACCACAGCAGTTACTTTGCCCTGTGTCTGTAAATGCATACCTAGCACAGAGTGAGGACTGGTATGTCTCGCTTGAAGCAGGGCTTGAATATCGTCTAAGGATGTAGTCACGGACTGTAAAGTGACTCTATTTGACCTAGAAGATTGATTCAAGGCCTAACGTACGAGCTTGCCTGTAGGGTAAACCAAGTTTTGGCTGATCACAGTGCATTTTCGTACCACCATTCTCTTCTTATGTTTTCTAGCCTTAGTAGGACTAGGACGTGGTGCCTCTGTACCCGAATCCAAACCGAAGGCCACGTCTAACAATTATCCTGTCATCACAGGAGATGAAGCTGAGTTTAATGGAGAGCTAGCAACAGATACCGTAACAGGTCACGCCCAGTGGAAAGGAAAATGGAAAACACACGACTTATTACTCACAGCAGACAAAATTATTTATTATACGAAAAAAGATATTTTGATTGCTGAAGGTCATGTTACCATGACTAGCGCTGATGAAAGACTTTTAGCTGACAAACTAGAATATCACCGCAGTGACGGCTCTTTAACTGTAGATTCCATACGCATTGGAAAATACCCTCTGTATATTCAAGGCGATAGTGCTTTAGGTAACTTTGAATTAATCACGATTAATAATGCTATTGTTAGTTACAGTGACCCAGGCAAGTGGTCACCCTCCATCCGAGCCAAAACCATCATTTATTCTCCAGGACATTACATACGTACGGTTGACGCTTTTCTAGGATTAGCAGGCTCTCGTATCATTCCCATTGCAACTATTCGCCAAGACTTAACAAAGGCAATTACAGCCAACTATTTTAATTTTGATGCTGGGTACCGCTCTTACTTAGGAGCAATTTTAGATGTCGGTTTTCATGTACCCGTATACACCAATTTAAAAGCTGGTGCGGATCTCGGGCTTTATAGTGCTCGAGGTGTTATGTTTGGTCCATCTGCGAGCTATAATTCCAATCAAGGTGAAAATGAATACTCAGGTTTTCTAAAATCTGGTTTTATTCATGATTACGGAAATAAAAAAACCGATATATTAGGAAATCCTATTGGTGCAGGACGTGGATATGTCGACTGGGATCATAGCCAGTCAATAGGTGAAAACATTTCCTTAAACGCTGATATCCATTGGTGGAAAGACTCGGAAGTAATCAGAGATTTTTATCCTAAAGACTTCTACCCTGTTCAAACACCAGACAATACCCTTGAAGCAACGTATTCTGGAGAAAACTATTTTGCGTCTGCCTTCATGCGTCTTAACCCCAATACGTTTGACGATATTATTCAGCGCCTACCAGAAATTCGTTTTGATCAATTAACAACGTCTATTGGCGGGGGATTCTACGAGCGACTAAGTGCAAGTATAGTTGGCCTAAGAGAGAAGCCACCCCAGGGTCTTATCTTATCCAGCAATCGCTTCGATGTATTCTATGAAGTTTCACGTCCAATCAACCCAACTTCGTATTTCAATTTTACACCTGTAGTAGCAGGTCGCCTCACCGAATACACAGATAAACAAGGCCCTGTGTTGAAAGGTAATTATTTACGTACGCTAAGCGAGATCGGTTTCGACTCACAGTTACGCTCAAGCGGTGTTTTTGATTTCAATAATCCGCTTTGGGATATTAACGGCATTAGGCATTTACTTACACCAATGCTTAGCTACCGGTATGTACCGATCAACAATCATGACTACGGAAGTATTCCTTTAATCGATCGTACAACCTATACGACCTATTTAAAACCATTAGATATTGGCGACTTACGTACCGTTGACCAAATTCCCTATGAAAATACATTCAGACTAAGTTTAAATAACACGATTCAAACACGCGATTCCCAATATGGATCTCGTGATTTAGCGAGTTTAAACTTGGTATGTGATTTGTATAACCACACACGTAGCACCCAACGTGACTACTCTGACATTCATACCGACTTCACCTTAACTCCTGCGCGCTGGCTTGAAATTACCTCT
>TBL_comb47_HYPODRAFT_10005704_pt1 | contig 13789 bp, 27 predicted proteins | sample TroBogypolimnion_40_FD_10682 | JGI IMG/M metagenome (IMG submission 10682)
GCATGCAGAAGGTGCATCATGGCTAGGCTGCCTTGCTCACGTTGGTAAGCGCCGATCGAACTTCGGCAAGATCCGGCAATGTGTAGTAAACATCAACCTGCCGCGGGCTGGCAATACACGCCTGGCCCAGGGGAGCAATGCGTTCCAAATTGCTGATGTCTTGCAAGCTGGCGTTGCTGATGTAGATTCGGTTGTCGCGTCGAAAATACTGCATGATATGCTCCTGTTGTATCACTAGTTACAAAGGCAATTTAACACGGTATTGCATGCAAGTCAACTGCTATGACAGCATCTGAAAGATTTTTGAATTTGCCACACGTTCCGCTTTTTCATGCAGTTCACCATGGCATCCCAGCTGCTCATCTGCCCATTTTGTGACAAGGGGATTGGGGCAGGCAAACGGTCGGTCTGCCAGTAGGAGCGAGATAGCTTGGTCAATACATTGGACTCCCAAGTGCTGCACCCATAATGCCAACGCAGCCGCCGTGCTGCGACTTACACCTGCTTCACAGTGAACCAATACCACAGCATCGGCAGGCAGAGTTCTTCCCCAATCTAAGATTTTCTTCACATGCTGGGGCGTGGGGCTGTTGATTTCGTGCTCGTCCAGGTTATCTTCAAAATGAAGCAATAACCAGTTTTCGCGATTGAAATTGGGGTGCAGAAAAGGTCGTCGGCCAGGATCCAACAAACTCAAAATATGAGTTACGCCCAGTTTACTGGTTCTGCGACTCACTACACTGCGTTGACATACGTGTATTTTCATGATGGGATGGTAACATGTTGCCGTGAGATGTCAAGCATAGCTGCCTATATGCATTTACTGCCACAGACCAATCGCGACTTTTTTCCTGATATATAGCGCCTGCATCCAAGGCCCGCAGTGCTTCAAACATTTCATCACTTAAAAACGTGGGAACTACTGCCATGTGACGTTCCTCCAATAGTCGCAACAAACTTTCCACAATGTCAGAAGCTCGACCTGGATGAACTCCCCCTGCCACTATTAAATGAGCTTCCAGCAGATCTCCAAGCCATGCGTTCATGTGGCATTCATCTCCAGGGGGTCTATCTCGTTTACATGAAGGATGCAGCCTTTGTCGCTGTTGGTGCAAAAAATCCAATCGCCCACCGCAAAGCGTTCACGCACATCTTCAAAATAGCCTCGTGTGTTGACGGTTCTGGCGGTGTCCTCAAGAGTGTTGTATTGCCACCAAGTGTTGGTGCCCACTCGCTGAACTTTGCGAAAGTTTTTGGATTCAAATGCCATGTCTATGCTCCTGCTTTCTATTATATAGCCCAATACAAATGGCTATACCAGCGGAGATTGGGATTTTATTTCATAAGGTCGGGATTTTCGCGGGCCCACATGCGCATGATTTCGCCAGCCACGCTGTTGGCTTCATTTTCTTGCGGGCTGCCTGTTTTGCCGCTGTCACGCCCCAATTGACCCAGTTGATTCTGTCGGGCATGCACCAGTTCATGAGCCAGGCTGCGCTGCACATCGGCTATGTGACGGTTTTCATAACTGACTCTCACACTGTTTTCTCGAGTGTTGTAATAGGCAAAAGTGGACTGATCACCCATGCCCGACAGTTTTTTCACCAACGTCACACGAGGCATGCGATCCAGGCCCAGATGTTGCTGACAGAATTTCAAAAAGGGCGAGATATATTCTCGGATTTGGTCTAGGGAATAGAGTTGGTGTTCGCGCATCAGGTATTTATCGGCAACAAGATCCTGGCACATGGTTGAATTTCACACAAGGTTAACATAACCTTGGATATCATGCGCGGCATGATATTTAAACAATGGAGCAAAACATGACAACTTCTACCCGTACCCCAGTTCGCACCCGCATCCTGGAATACTTCAACCGCGACACCAACCGCACACTGAGCACTGCTCAGGCCCAGACCTTCTTCAAGATCAAGAACGTCAGCGCCCGTATCAGCGAGTTGCGTGCAGACGGTCATGATATCCGCACTACCATGAAGCAAGGGCGTGACGGCGTTGAGCGAGCTGTTTACAGCCTGGTTCCTGCCGCAGTGGGCCGCCGCAAGGCTCGCACTGGTAGCCGTCGCTAACATACCGCGACGTCTTCGAGTGAGAAACCCCGGGTAAATCCCGGGGTTCTTCTTGACTGACATCACACGCAAGCCTACACTCCCACAACAACACATAGTGACACGATATGGTGGTATTGGCCCACTTGGGGAAGGGATGCTGGCGCATCAGGAACCCAAACAAATGAGCGCATCACTCGCTCGACCGGGAAGTATCAGCTGCCTGCCGCGAACAAAATGTCGCCAGCTCGAGCCCGGAATACGCAATGCCTGTGCAGAAGGGGCATTGCAAAATCATCACACCACGTGAAGCGTGGGCTACAAGGGATGGCTCTAACTGTCGTAGTTAACCATCAGGAGTTTCACAGGTTGAACGGTATCCTGTGAAACTTCGCCGCTGCTGGATCTAATTTAGATCCGAGATAGCATGTTATCGGGGTACAGAGCAACCGCCCCGGGCTGAAAGGCCGGCATGAAAATCGTTCATGGAAACTGCCTTATACGCAGAATTGCATTTTCTTATCTCCTGGTTCATGCCGGGAGATATGTTCATGGCTCCAACCTTACCGCAATGTATCAGATAGATAATTAAAAAATATATGGGGCGCGGGACCGACTAGGTCCAGCCCCATATAAGTCCAAGCGGCTGAGCTTGGACTTTCAGTCCTGGGTAGTCATGGCACGAACCCATTGAGTCTGAACATAGCTCTTGCCCTGGGCTTTGGGCATACCAAAAACCAAGCCACACATGATTTCGCAATATTCCTGTGTGCGACCTTGAGATGCCATTTTGCGGATCCAGTCACGAACCAAAACCGTGCGAGCAACACCGGTCTTGGCAACAACAGTTGCCCGTGGTGGTTCTGCCGCGGGGGGCAACACAACCTTGGGTGCTGCGGCCGGGTTAATAACCGGCTCATGAACTTTGCGACCGTTGATGCCCACAATGTAATGTTGGCTGGCGCGGCTCACTTTTCCACCACCAGCACGTTTGTGAACAGCCAGCACTGCGCCAGCCTGGATCTTGATGTGGTGTTTTTCGCCAACTTGTATCTTTGCCCCGGTGCTGGTGATATATTCGTAGGTATTGCCCCGTGCATACACCACATCTTCAGTGTGGCAACGCTGGCCATTGCCACCCAGCGCCACACAAACTCGCTGCCAGCCGCGATCGTGGTTGCTGCCCAGTTCGGGCTTGGCATAACAAACAAGGTGCGCAATCTCATGCGGCACACAATCGTTGAGGATGTGCTGGTATCCGTCGCCCGCAATCATGTCACAGTTGAAGCGCAAACACAGATCATGGGCTTTGCCGCCGTTGATGAAACGATTGCGTTTGCAGCAGGCCATGCCAGCAACGCGGCCACGCAGGTTAAACAAAATAGCCGTTTTGCTGAGATCCACACCATACAGTGCCTGGGCCTTGCGAAAAATTTCATCGCAGCGAATTTCAATGGCTCGGCGGCGGGCAACAACATCGGTCATTAAGCGCTCCTTGGCAACAGTGTCTCTCTATACCGTCATAATAGCATATCGAAAGGTCACGTCAACCAAAAATGCGGCGCCACCAGGATTTCTTGGGGTTTGTGTCCATGGGGTGGGTGCTGGTGCCAGTATCTGGGGTCTGGGAATTTCTCTTGAGGGCTTGATCCACGTAACCCTGCAAGCGTGACTGATAGACCGCGATGTTGCTTAGTGGCCCAGTGACTGAGAGTTTAATCACCATGCCCTGATCAGCCTGGCCGTCGACTCCATGGCAACTAAGCACTTCCACGTTGACCTGGCATTCCACGGCATCCTGAAAAATTTTCTCAATCATGCTGAATTGAAATCTGGGCATGATCGTGACGGTCAAAATTTGAGAATGGGAGCTAGCAAAGCGTTGATAAACAACTCGGTTCTTATAGACAACCTTCTCCACCACACGTTCATTGCCTAGGCTGCCCAGGAGTTTTTCCAGACCCTGGTTTGCCACCAGGCGGCGGGCAGCGTTCAAGGCAGCCTGAGCTTCGCCTGCACCGGTTTCCGGGCGAAGAGCCAGCGCGAGAATGCTGAGAAACTTGTTATCCATATCAGGTTCTCCAGCCGCCAACAGGGCTCCAGGCCCAAATGCAAACGTCTCCTGTGTGTTTTACCATGGTCAAGGTGCATTCAAACCCAGTGGCCACCGCCCGCTCGCGCGCGGCCGCGACACTGTTGCCCTGATAAACCACGTTTCCAAAATTAGTCATGGTCACGGTGATCTGCATGCTAGGTTCCTCAGCGTTGGGTTTCGTTCTGGATAGCATTGGCAACATCGCAAAGCTGTCCCCAAATAATTTGGGCGGACTCGTCTTGAGGATCGGCATGCTGAAAATGCTCAGTGAGCTCTTCAAAGCGCAGTTCCAAAGCGCTGACGTCCTGGAACAGTGTGGTGTTTTCAGTATCAAACATGCCTGCTTCCTTGCTCTATGATGCCATAATAGCATGAGCGCAGGATTTGTCGACCACAATGGCACTGGTTTTTGGGGAAAAATATCGCAGGGTTGGGCGTATGTGTGTAGCAGAGGCAGCCACGAACAACACGACAGACGCTGTTTTGTGCTAACTTGTTGAAGTCATTGACCAGCTAAGCCTTTGATATCATTATCCAGCACCTTGTTTTTGGTCGACATGCAGGCTCTTTATGCTAATATGCGTTTATAGACATTGGGAGACGTGCTCATGGGCTATCGCGTTATAGGCAAGCTGGATCCCAAGTGGCAGCCTCGCAGCGGTCTAGAAGGGCCGTTTCACTATGCAAATGGACGTGTGCTCTACTATGATCCCCGCGCTGGGTGTTATTGGGATCCCACCACGGACTGGTATCTCGACAACCTCGAGGTGGCACAGTTGGAGAAATACTGAAATTTTTGGTTGACAGATCGGCAGCTTGTGCTAGGATGATGACATGACGGAAACCACTGTTGTCAAGCGGCGCCGCCGCGTGGATACCAACCACATCGTCTATGCCCTGGAATGCCGGGGTGAGATTTATGTGGGCGTCACTGTTGTGGATCGCGGCAGTGTCAAGAAAAGCCTGGAACGACGCTGGCGCAAGCATGTCAATCGAGCCCTGGGTGAAGACAAGACGTGGCGGTTGTGTGAGGCAATTCGCAAGCACGGAGCGCAGGCGTTTACCGCTCGCGTGTTGGAAAAAGTGCGCGGCAAGAGAGCCGCTCATGAGCGCGAACGAGTGCTGATGGCTGAAATGCAGCCGGTTTTGAACACTGACGTGCGTAAACCTCGCGTCAAGGCTTGACATCACAGTGACATAGTGTATGCTGGCAAGGTAATGGAGAATAACATGAAGAATGCTGCCGACGTTGTGATTGCCCTGCAAAATACCCCGGGCCGCCTGGACAAAGAGCAGATCCTCCGTGATGCCTGGAAATTGGGCATCACGGAGTTTTTTGCGGGCGCCAAATTGGCTTACGACGCCATGGTGACTTTTGGTGTGAAAAAAGTTCCTCTCATTGCTGAGCCTGACGCAGTGGGGTTCAAACCCACCGGCACTGATGCGGGCTTTGTGAGCCTGTGCCAGAACCTCATCACACGCCGGCTCACAGGCAATGCTGCACGAGACACCCTCAGCGCGGCGGCAGACACATATACTCAGCACATCTGGAACAATTTCTGCCGCCGAGTGATTTTGAAGGACCTCAAGTGCGGTGTAACCGAAGCCACCATCAACAAGGTGCTGGCGGAAATGGGCAAACCGGGCCGTGCATACGAAATTCCAGTGTTCAGCTGCCAGTTGGCCAAGAACGGCGATGACCTACCCAAGAAGGTAAGCGGCATCAAGATGTTGGATATCAAAATGGACGGGGTTAGGCTTTTGACTGTGCTGGACAAACAGGCGGGCACTGTGACGCAGTTCACTCGCAACGGCAAAGTCAACGAAAACTTCACAGATTTGACTGCCATGCTGGCGCGTCTGCTGCCGGTGCTCACACAGAGCATGGTGCTGGATGGCGAGGTGGTGAGCAGCAACTTCCAAGCACTCATGACGCAGGTCAACCGCAAGAGCGATGTGGACACCAGCGACAGCCACTTGGCACTGTTTGATATTATCCCACTTTCAGACTTTCTGGCTGGCGAATGCAAAATCAGCCAGAAGGATCGACACGACTTGTTGGTGGGATTGACTGAAGCCATCCGCAAGGTGGCTGGTGATCGTGTGTATGTGATCCCCAAGCTCACAGTGGATTTGAACACAACTGCGGGGCAAAAGGCGTTTCAAGAATTCAACCGCGAAACTGTCATGGCAGGATATGAGGGCATCATGGTAAAGGATCCCGATGCCAGCTACCGCACCAAACGCACCGACGGCTGGCTCAAAATCAAGCCCAGCGTGACTTTTGATCTGGAGATTGTGGGGGTGGAAATCGGCACACCAGGTACCAAGTTTGCCAATACCATGGGCAATTTGATCTGCCGCGGCGAGGACCAAGGCAAGATTATCGAGACCAGCGTGGGTAGCGGATTCAGCGAAGAACTGCGCGAGGAGATCTGGGCCAATCGAGACAAGCTTGTGGGCCGCATTGTGGAGATCAAATGCGACGTGCTTACTCAGAACCGCAACAGCGATATCTGGAGCATGCGTTTCCCAGTGTTTATGCAGTTCCGAGGCTGGGAACCCGGCGAGAAGCTGTGATGCCATTGGCAGCAAAGATGCCTCTGCCGCCACAAGATGAAGTAATTGCCGATTGGATAAAGCGTCTCCAGCAAACCTGCATCTTTGTGACCCTGGCGGGGGATTGTTATGAGATTGAAACATGGTGCTACAAATACAGTGAGTCACCTTGGATTCGATTTACTGCCAATATATTTGTGTTTGAATCAGCTGAGGATGCCATGATGGCCAGTTTGATATAGTCCTGATGCAGGATAGTAGAGAAACTTTTCGCCAAATGAATTTGCCCCTTTACCTGCCTGCAAACGACAACGACGGGCGTGCAAATTGGCATGAGGCCCGCATGAGAAAGCACACATTGGCAGAATTTTACCTCATTGAACAATGGTGCAAACAAAATCTTGCCACAAGCCATTGGGAAGGCTACAGAGAATGGGGCTGGGACGTGTGGAGATTTCAGAATGCCGCTGATTTCCTGATGTTTGAGCTTACATGGGGATAAAGCCTTGGCGTTTCCCTGTGCGCGACAAAGCATCCCTGCGGGAGATTACAGCCTGGTGTCGCGCCAACATGGGCCGCAGTCACGGAGAGATCAGCGATTGGTGGGTGGGTCATAGTCAACAAGAGCATGACATACCCGGATTGGGAATTACGGTAAGTTTTGAAACTGCGGTTTTTATTCGCAATCGCAGGTTTGCCATGTTAGCATTGTTGCGTTGGGGATAACATGAACACAAGGCCAGATCTGATAAATTGGGTGCGCAGTCACTGTGTGGATATTCCCCAGGGTCATAGTGAAAAGCGGATTGAAATGCTGAATTGGTGCAGGGAAAACATAGGTGAAGATCGCTGTGGTCATCCCATGCGTGAAGCACAAGAGGGTTGGATAGATTACTGTGAAGGCGATTGGGCATTTGAAGACAATAGTTTTTGGTTTTCACGCAAACAAGACATGATGAAGTTTATGTTGACCGTATTATGACTTGTATACAGAAGCCATATCGCTTGCAACTCGGCAAGTATCTTTACCTCTGCCCGGAACCCTGGATCAAGTTTGTGCAAACTGTGAACCCCACTGGCCATATGGAAAATCAGGTAGACTTGGCATTGCGTGATGTCTATCATGCACGTTTGGTGAACCATGTTGTAAAGTTTGACAGTCGCGAGGACTACATGATGTTCCTGATGAATTGGAGTTAGCATGGGTAGATTCATCATCTGGAGTGACTACAAGAACATCAACAGCGAATCCAGCCGCTGGGTTTTGCCTCGCAGCATGACCACTCAGTTGGATTTCCGTAACGGTGACATTGTACCCAACCCTTGGTTTCCGCACTGCGTGCGACTGAACCTGCGAGCACAATATCCCCAGGTTGACGAAGCTGATTTATGTGTTACATTACGTAGGTGGTGCGAACAGCACTGCCAAGGTGATGTGTTTTTGCCCTATGGCACAACCAGCCATCCCATCTTTGCGTTTGAGTTAGACACTGATGTCATGAGTTTCGGTCTCACATGGCAGGATTTTATAATGGAACAAATATAGTGACACAGCGTTTGGGTTTTGCCTGCAAGTTTATTCCCATGCTGGCCGAGCATGACGTCAAACAGCTCAATGCCACCAGCACCACTGTGGCCTGGCTCAATCGCCAGAAACAAAACATTGCCGAACAGAAGCTGTGGGACATTGCACACCACAACTGTGATGCCTATGGCCGAGTATTTGAAATCATGGCCACATGGCCCCAGCACCTCAAAATGCTCCGCTTGGGATCGGAAATGTTGCCAATGTATACCGAATCCACATGGCGTTACTTTTGGCAACTGCCTCATGTCAAGACGGCTGTGTCAGACAAGTTGAAAAAACTGGGCGACCTGGCTCGTGAGCATGACATACGACTGAGCTTTCATCCTGGACAATTTTGTTGTGTTGCAAGTGACCGACCTGATGTGGTTGAGCGCAGCATTGAAGAGTTTGAGTATCATGCCGATGTGGCTCGCATGATGGGCTATGGCAGTTCATGGCATGATCACGGTTACAAAATCAATATCCACATCAGCGGTCGGCTGGGTCCTGCAGGGATGCTTGCCAGCATTCAGCGTCTCAGCACCGAAGCCCGCAACCTCATCTCCATCGAGAATGACGAGATGAGTTGGGGATTGGACGACACTTTGAAGCTGGCTCAGCACACTGCACTGGTGTTGGATGTGCATCATCACTTTGTCAAAACTGGCGCTTATATAAGTCCCACTGATGATCGTGTGAAAATTGTGGAAGACAGCTGGCGCGGAGTGCGTCCCACCCTGCACTACAGCTTGCCTATTTCGGGCACGCCACATGTCACAGCTCGAGGTACCCGCAATACCACAAAACTTCGTGCTCACAGTGACATGTGTTGGCACCCTGGTGTGAACGATTACGTGCTGAAGTTTTGGGATCGTTTCGACATAATGGTCGAGGCAAAAAACAAGAACTTGGCACAACATCAACTTTATGAGCAAGCGCTAAATACCGGACATATCAAGAGGCCACAACCACATGAGAATAACACAACTGGCGGATAGTCAACAACTTTGGAATCTCAAGGCAGCTTCGGGCATGAGCGAGCCAGTGAGACTCAGCATGGATGCCAAGCTGGCTCAGGATCTTTGCATGCAGTATTGCAATGGTCTCAGCAAAATGACACGTCAGTTTCCTGCATGCGAACACACACAGCGCATAGCTGGTTTGATAGCCGATCTCAGCCATGAACTGGTTGCCATGTTTGGCAGCAATATCCTGGAACAACACAGCGAGAGTGATGCAGTAAACGAATACACAGTGAGCCTGGAAAAAAACCTCACCAATCCCGAATGGCATGATGGTCGGTTGACTCACCTGCTGCGAGATGCGGAAAAGAGTATTGCCAAAAAGTATGGCACTGATACTCAGCGTCTACATGCTGCTTTTATTCAAACTCACAACAAGAGTCCCTATCAGTATTACCGAGATCAGCAACGCGGCTGATCTCTGTCATTTATAATGAAAGTGGCTGTGGTGCTGCTGTCTTCTGTGCTGGTGCCGCTGCTGGTGCCGCTGCTGGTGGTGGTTCTTCTTCTGTGGCCTGGAACGACCCCAATACAGATAGTATTTTTTGTTTAGTTTGTCTGTCTCCAGTTGCCAATTTCCAAAATGCTCCAGACATTACATACGCCTCTGTGGGTGTAAGCACTTTGCTAAGTGGTGTGCCTTTTTGTGCAGATTTAAGTTTTGTAAATATGGCTGCAAATTTAGCAGAATCTACCCCCAATAGTGTCGATATTTGTGCAAGATCAGCCGTCCCTGATGTATCCACAGTAGTTGGTTGCGCAATCTCCTCGTTCAAGGCAGATGAATGTGATATGAGGTTGATCCATTCACGTAAATTGTTTGAATTCATAGTAGATATTTCCTTGATTATTGTTGTATTTGGTTTGACCTGGTCATACGGCGCGGCCACAATTTTTTGATTAATGTATGCAAGTGGTTGTAAAATGATTTCATTGCTGACGTTCAAAACTTTTGTAATTATACCCAATGCAGTAAATATCATTGAAGGATCTGCAAATTTTGGAATCCATGTGTAGATATCTCGTAGTTGTTGAACTATGTAATCCGTAATCTGATCTTTGATTTGATCAACCGATATTGATATTGCTCCTTGAAATTTCTTTAACCAAGCATTTGAAACACATGTAAAAATCAATGTAATGATGAAATCTTTTACCTCCCGGCCCTGTGGAAATTTTGACACAATAATGGATTTTAGAGCTGGTGCGGTGATCAATTTCATCTTTTGTTTTAGCATCTTTTTTAGAAGAAAAGTTGCTGTGTTCAAAAATTCAGCATTGCTGAATACTTTGTACAATACCTGCATTGCCTGTGTGGTATTTGTTACAACAGTGACTACTTCTTGTGCTTTATTTCCCAGAAATTGTTTTGTTTTGTCAAACAGTCCCTCCAGAAGCAAATCGTCCGATAATGTGGTAGATATGGAATTTAAGCCAAGTTGGTTGCCTGTGCTAAGGTATGTGCCAGCCAAATAATCGGAGTTGCTTAAGGTTCTTTTATTTGTAACCTGGGATTGGTTTACAATATTGATTAGGTGACGCAATGAGGGATCGTGCATTATGGTATTTATATATGTCGGCTTAGTAGTGTGGATTACCAGGCTCTACAACTCCAGTAACGGGCCTTGAGCTTGCTGCCGGGATTCTCACAGTGATGGCGAGCACGAAAGCTCTTGCGACGACCAGGTATGCTGCGCTTGATGCGCATGGTCTTGTCACCAAAATTGACCTTCTTGATGTTGCCGGTCTTGGGATCTTTCACATACACTTTGGATTTTTTTACATCTCCATGCATGGGTTTGTTTAGCGGCACAGTGCGGCCGTGATATTTGGCTTCAGTAACAGTGTCCAACATGCCCAGAGTTTCCAAGATGTGAATCAGGGTGTCGTCAGCTTCCAACACCACTTCTCCCTCGTCGAGAACACTGTGTATAAGGGTTTCCACTTGAATTTTGTCACTGAACTCCAACAAGAAACCATCGTGCTGTTGGGGTTGTTCTTCCAGGATATTGATCCATTCGCGCATGTTGTTCATAGAGATATTTATCGCCAGATAAATATTCAGCAAAGTAAGGGTGATGCAATGAAAATACATGATTTATTCCAGGGATTGTTTGAGGGCAAGCAACAGAAGCCACACGAGCTTTTGGCACACAGCATGCCCCATACCATGACATTTCCTGACATGGATCCCAACTATGAATTTTATAGATTTGTTGTGGCCATGGCAGGAACACCGGAAAACAACAATTCCGGTCAACAAAGTCCCCTGCGTGACGTGCCATTGGCTGTGGCATATACTGCTCAAGAAGCTGACATGATACAGAAAGTTTGCCACCGGATGGGAATCAAACACATGGTAATAGCCGACACCAATAGCAAAGAGCTGCCTGCCACACACAAAATAAGCCCTGTGCCCAAGCGTAAGAAATTTGAATAACAATTCCTTGACAGCGCTACAGACAGCATATATAGTGCAGAACTTATTATAGGGAATACAAATGAGCACATATTGGGGATACCACCTTGCAATCGACGCGGCCGGCCCAGAGTTGGCAGCCATCAGCAGTGCCGACCAAGTAACTGCGTTTGCAAAAGAATTAGTCAAGCGTATTGACATGGTGGCATTTGGTGAGCCGCAGGTTGTGCGATTTGGCACAGGCAACAAGGCTGGCATTACCCTGGTTCAATTGATTGAAACTTCAAATATTTGTTGCCACTTTGTGGAAGATGACGGTGCAGGCGGCACCAGCTTCTATCTAGACGTTTTTTCTTGTCGGGAATTTAATACGGATGACGTAATTCGGTGTTGTGCTGACTACTTTGGCAGCACCCGGAACCGAATTCATTATTTTGTGCGTCAAGCCTAACCACTATTCGACATAAGTGGTCTGGTGGGGTTAAATATAGATAACCCCACAAGAGGATTTACAATGAAAAGATTATTTTTAACAGTCATGATGCTGTTTAGCGTATCTTACGCGGCGAACGCAGCACAGGCTCCAGCACAACCAGCCGCAGCGTGTCAAGCCCAAATGCCATTTGGCATGGCACAAACACAACGTCAAGGCTTGGTGGCACTTTGCCACTACAGCTATCTCACAGTTGTTGACCCTGCTGCCAAAATACCTGTTTATGTCAGTTACACATTGACCCCACAGCATGCCTTGGGGTGTTTGCCACGCACTGATGCATTCGCAGCCGATGCCAGCATGCCCGGCGGCGCAACGCCCGGTGATTATGCCGGCACTGGTTTTGACAAGGGACATGTGGCACCAGACGGTGACATGAGTTTCGACAATCAAGCCGAAACGGAAAGCTTTTTGATGACAAACATGCTGCCACAGTTGCCCAGCTTAAATCGCGGCATCTGGAAGCTATTGGAAACATCAGTTAGAGGCTGGAGTTACCAACAAAATCAAATCTTTACCATCTATGCAGGTCCCATCTATGGTGCAGGAGACAAGACCATTGGCAAAGGTGTAGTGGTTCCGCACGGATTTTTCAAGATTGTGATTGATGACACTACCGGTGCAGTTGCAGCATGGCAGTTTCCACATGCGCCCAATCAAGGCAACTTGGGCAATGACCTCACCAAGTTCCGTGTGCCAGTCGCACAGATTGAACAAACTGTGGGCATCAAGTTCGGTTTCCCAGCTGGTGCAGTGGAACTACAGCCGGGCAAAGAATGGGGTGTGGATTTTGGCAAGCTCACGGCGGCCAAGAAATCTAAATGCGGGGCCAATGCAACCGAATAACACCAGGCAGCAGTAGGATAGATTTAGTTACATGAAGCAGGAACAGCAATGTTTCCTGCTTCATCTGCGATGCGCTACTTGCATCTTGATGATGTATGTATTATCTTTGTGGAATACCTTAACAAGGATATATTGCATGATTACTCAACAAGAATTGAAACAGGCATGTCATGATCTACATGAACAAGCCGAAAAGACTGCTATTGCCCAGGCGTTGATAAACGGAACCATCGCCGCGTCGCAATACAAGCAGCTAATGTGGCAGCTTTACATGATTGCAGACGCGCTGGAATCTCGAGTAAACCTGGGGTTGGGTGACCTTAATCGCCGCCAGTGGCTGGCACAAGACTGTGCACACAGCGGAGATGGCAAGGTTAGTACATTATTGACAACCAGCAACTATGTAAGTGACCTGTTGACCTTGCGTGATGATCAGCTACGTGGCCATGTCTACGTTCATTACATGGGCTGGCTGTATGGTGGTCAGATGTTGCGCAAGGCATTGAAACTACCCACAGCTCACTTGCAATTCCAGAACGTCAAGGCCTGTGTGGATCAAATACGCACAAACATCCTGGCTGACATTGCCACAGCAGACGCCGATCAAGCACAGCGCGGCTTCCAAAGCATAATTGAGATCTATAATGAGCTGTACTCAGCAAGTTGAGGTCATTGGGCGTAGATTGCTGCAAGTAATTGCAATGCACCCGTTCGTGCAGCCT
>TBL_comb47_HYPODRAFT_10005705_pt1 | contig 13787 bp, 11 predicted proteins | sample TroBogypolimnion_40_FD_10682 | JGI IMG/M metagenome (IMG submission 10682)
CTGGTGAGGCGCAGTGCTGCATGGCTGTCCGCCCTGCTAAAACCCTCAGGGAGAGGTGTCCTGGAGCAATGGCTTGAACGCACAAAATAACCTCGCCAAGTTGCATGACACGCGAAAGAGGAAATAGAAATCAGAGAAGCGGAGAAGCTTCGTCGGTATAAAATCACATAAGCCGTAGCAGCTCCACGAGCACGGCTAGCGTCAAACAAACCGCACATATCGTGCGTGTCTGCTGCTGCTGGGGGCCGCCGGGAAGCAGCGGTGGGGGATAGCCTTGCCACACTGATATCGGCTGTAGAGCGCAATGCATACCGTTATCAATTCTGCTTATTGTTCAGTCTTGAACTGTTGAAAATGCGAGTATTCTTCGGCAGATTGTTTTCTTCGATTTTAGCCAGGTAACTTCCGGATTTGATGCATTCAGCCTTCTGCTGTTCAAACTCCGGCGAGTTCCGCTCGATCATCCCGCCCCTAGAGTAATGGAGCAATCCTTTAGCGTCTTTAAAGCTTAAACCCAGACGGCCGGCCAGTAATTCTGTTGCTTTCTCTTTGTGTTTGATGTGTGACCATGTTTCATCTCCGTTCATCCAGTACAGGAAATGTTCGTGGGGATTAATCGAAGTTTTTTGTGCACTTCTACGGATATATGACGGATCGCAGTTTTCGCGTTCTAAATATGCATTCAGGCTTTCGGTAAAGCCTTCAATGATTTTGTTGGGATTCGGATATTGCTTTGTGTCTGGCAAACGCAAGTCAAATCTTTCCCAGTATGTTCTGCGGTGTTCTCGTACCTTCTGTTCGGTCAGGTCAATGACTTTATCCTGGATGTCGGTTCGGCACTCAAGCGGTTCTCCTTTGCTGACGATAATCGGGTAGCCACGGTAAGTAGCGGCTTTGATTGTTTTCGGCTTGGACATGGTTGATTTCTCCAATCGGATTTGTTGTTACTATAATATGTCTGTGAATATGAAATTAAATCCGATAATGCCGGGATGAATAACTGACACGGTTGTTGTCTGAGAGATGCCCTTTATATATAAATCATTGAATCTTTATTGTATTACTATTACCGTTTTATGGATATCAACGGAATCAATGGACAGCTCATCGCGGATAGCAGTAGAACATGCGGACTGTTATAAATGCTTCTGTCGGAATTGTTGCTTTCTCAAGTAAAAGGAATCGAGGACATGAGTGAGCCCCATGCCGCCGATGATTTATGTTACTGCTGCTGATCTGGAAGATTCCTTCTGGCAGAATCTTCCAGACTTCAATAATCTTCCCATCGACTATTGCGTTTCCCGGTTTGACGGAGGATTATTTTAGGTTTCTCTAGCATCTGTAATTCCGACTGGACAGACTGGACAACACTGCAAAGATTTAAGGCCATTCCATACATGGATCCTTTTTCCGTCCTCCAAAACTAATTTGGTTTTAACTGCCTTCGGAAACACCCGCCTTACCGCCTCTGACAGTTTTCCCATTCCGGTAACCTTATAGCCATTTTCTCTCATCGCATTCTTGTAATGCGCGTAAAGCTGCAAAGTCCCGACAGTGTTTTGAGAATCGAATTCATAATTGTCGTTTAAGAAAGAGCCTTCCTGGTCGCAAACTTCACGATGCTCCGCTTTTATCGCCGCGCTATACGGTGTTTCAGGAAAAAGACGAAGATTCCGAAGCTTGCTCAAGCCTTCTACAGCCCAATTGAATATTCCTGATAATTCTTCCTGGACAAGCTCATGCTTCAGATTCTTGTTGTCTTCGCCTGTCCCGCGTATTTTCTCATTAAAAGGGATAATCCGCAATCTTTCCCAGATGGCGCTTGTCCGGTCTGCGAACATCGGCAGACTGTTGGACGCAAAAATGTTTCTGGCAATTGCTCTTGCCATAAAGGAATCCTGAAACTTTTTTTCGACTGGTATCATGCCACCGCTGACTATATCTTTAAACATGCCCTCCACTGCTCCGATGCTGGAATATTCTCCAGCTGTCGGTAAATCGCCGACAATGTTCAGCAACGAAGTGGACAAGTCATGCAGTCCGAAACGATTGCCAAATCTGGACAACGGAATGCAGCAGACGTTGTCAACACCTACAAGCTGAGTCAGCACATGCAGACAAACGGTTTTACCGGTTCCACCTTCGCCCAAAAAATGAAAAGCTACCTCAAATCTGGTGTCCGGGACTAACGCTAGTCCAAACATCATCTGAATGACTTCTCGCACCGCCGGATCGGGTTGAACCCTTTCTAGATATTTCAACCACTTCGGACACTGCGCAGCCTGATTGAAATCATATGGAACTGCGATGGTGGTGAATAAATCAGGGGTATGTTCTTTGATAGAGGCTGTTGATCCATCAGCCATTGCAGTCGCCAATTCATCAATATCCACCATGCAGTTTCCCATGACAAACCAATTGTCGGCGGTTGCGCCATTGGGGATCCAGCACGGAACATCAAAATCAGTCGGCAGAGCGCAATATTTGAATGATTCAAGATTCATCATTACGTCTTTGAGCAAGCTTGTACTGATTTTGTATTTTCTGAAATCGTCCTGGATAAGTGCAATGACTTCGCTCTGCACATCCTTTTTGTGGATTTTAATATATTTGCCGTTTTTATATCTGCGCCAGCTTCCTTTGTGGACACGCAAGCCAAGCTTTCCCTGATGCTGATATCTTGTGATAAGCGCCTCAACAATGTCCAAGATAGGAATGGGCGGCCTCCCCCCCATTTTTCCGTTCTCTGGACTGGACAAAACCCTTCCGTCAAACTTAGTGATTTTAAATTCTTGAGAACTATTCATTGTAATTACCTCGTTCAATATTATTTGTGTTGTTTTGAAGTTGCGATAAAGCGTCCGAGCGTCCGGGAGTACCTTTATTGTAGCATACTCCGGAATGGAAATGCCGCGAAAATGCCAGTCTCGCAATGGCTTCGCTTTCTGACAAAAGCGAAACGATATTGAGACCGACTGAAATAAGCCGCTATTAGCGATTCAGATCATTTTTTTTCAACACCTTCCCCGGTAATGTCAGTTCCGATAATTGCAGCCGCGATAAGCTTCGGGCCGGGTGCTTTGTTTTTGCGAATATTGTATTTACCCCGGAGCTCTTTTATCTGGCGGGGAGTCTCACCATAGAATTTAGCTATTTCCTCATCTGAACAATATTCTGACAGTGAAGTCAAGGTGCTGGTCATGTATTCATCAAAATTTAACATAGTCCACCGGCAATCCGGGATCGAATATTCCAATTTGATGGTGGTATATGCCTCAGGATAAGGATTATTCCTGAGATTCTCGAAAACGACGTTCATACATATTTTTGACCGATCTGCCGGCTGTTTATCAGCTTTCGTTTTTTTCTGACGTTTACTGTTTTCTTCATCTTCGACATCGGGCTGTGGTCGCTCCAGATAAATTACGTTATCAATATTAATCAGCTTCATTTTTGACCCGCGAAGCGAATCGTCAGCATTCGCGTGAAATAAGATCATGACGCCAATTCCTCTCTCTTTTAGAGTCATAAGCCAGGTATAAAAGAGATCCCATCCCTGCTGTGTGTCGTTAGCGCCCTGCGCCGAAGTCAAATTGTCGATCACAATAAATTTCAGAGTTTCTTCGATGGGAGCCGCTGCGTTAATTTTGGCGATTTCATTTTCTACCAATTGCCGTCCTTCATCGGAATACAGGTTCAGTCGCTCTGAGAGAAACCAGATTGGAGGATCAGCGTTTTGAGTGAGTTTAAATACACGACGTGCGGACTGCTTTCTGGCAGTCAACCCACGGGTGCCAATTTCAGTATCGATGTAAAGCACCTTTTGCTGGGCATTCGCTTTCAATAGACCGAAGAGGTCACGTCCCAAGGCCATGGTATATGCAATTCCCAGCGCTTTTACCGTTTTGCCCAGACCTTTCCCAGCATACATAAGAGTTGTATCACCTTCGCTGATAATAGGATGCAAAATAAACCTGTGTTCACCGCCGCTGTCAAAGTCCTTGTCTTTTTGCGCACCGCGATGACCGCCGTTTTTGCGCTTTAACTGATTAATAAAATCACCAAGTCCGAACTCAGACCTGGCCCACTCGATAAATTCTTCTCCATTCATGATTTTTTCTCCAGAATGTTGATTATCGGCAACAGCATGAAACTGTGTTCAGAGTTGCTGCCGAACTCACTGTTTTTTGGTGCGCCGGATTCTTCCCCGGCTTTACTGATTAGTTCTTGAGTCATGATCTTTTTCCTTTCTAATAAAAGTTTTGTGTTTCTGGCAACTATTCGATTTTGTTTGTCGCCAGTGTTTATTTCTACGTTATTTTCCAACGGTTGCTGGGAACAGGGACAAATGTTTTGAATCCCTATTCCGGGGGGTGTCTCCTTTACTTATTTTGAAATTCTATTTTTACACCCGCAATGGATTTTAGACTGAAATAGGCGGCCAGAGCGGATTCAACACTATCTTTTGAATTATTATGTATAACGATTGTTACTTTCCGATTGCGCAATATCTCCCAGTTGACATCAGCCGCAGTCTCTTTACCGCCAAGCCAGGCGGTCCAGATAATTTCACTACACTGATTATATTTATTTGTATTTACGTCTGATAACTCAATAGATTCAGATAGAAAGATTTTCGCATTCGGGTTCTGGACGATCAGGTTCCAGTTTAATAACGGGTAGGGTTTGTCGAATGGCACGGGGAAGAAGAATTCATTGGACCCGCTGAAAGACCATGCAGTCACCGGAACCACCAGTCTTTTGTTCTCTACTGTCTGGTTCACGGCGGCAAATCCCAATAGTGAATTCGCTGAGCTCATGAACGGAATGTTCCGAAAGTTGGGACGGTCAGGCATCTTGCGTATGTTCTTGATGTGATGGGCGGTGGCTGTCTCAGCTATCGGTATGGCTGCAAATGGCTCATTAATTTTTATCCCGAATTTATCCATGAATTTTTCGACTGCCTCTTCGGTTGTGATGCCCTCCTGCATGGCAAAAATTTCAACCAAACTTGGCATTGACTGCCTGGACAGATATACCTGTAAATTATTATAATTAGAACAATTGCAATTATTGCAAGTATTGCCGGCAAGAAGATGCAGGAACTGTGGACAATCAGGACATTCATTCCCGTTTTCATTATTATACAACACTTGTCCTAAAGAATAATTTATGGTACTCCTATACAGCAGCGATGACAAATCGTCTATCTGCTTGAGTTGCTCTTGTAGTTTTGAAATCACATCGGATTTGCGGCTGGGAGCACACATATTGTAAGGGCCAGTGGATTGCATATCAAATATATTCTTTTCTTTTTCGCGATTCATAATTTCATATGCTTGTTTTAATGAATCTTGAAAGTCGTGTTTTTTTTCTCTAAGCCAGCGAATGATGTTGTCACTGTCACTCAATTTCAGCTTATGCGGCCTGGTCACGATCTTATACTGTTGGGAACGGAAGAAATTCCCGTCGTTCGCACCGTGTAGTACATTTGAAATTCTACCCGCGCTTAACAGGGCCATCAACATTAAATCGACTTTGCCTTTGGCAATGATGCGTAGCTCTTCGGCAACGTCGTGCTGAATGTTGTCCGCATTTTGGGCAACAGCCTCACCCCAAGGGGCATTCCATGCTGGGAGTTGTACATAATTCTCATTCATTAAAGTTGCATCTCCTTACAGATAAACATTATATGTGATTATTTATGCTTTTGCAAAACCGGCAATAAATCCTACGAAACAGCCAGTTTTATTTTGCCTTCTTACGGGTTTTGACCTATAACTGCCATATTTCTGGCCCATATGGACAGGAGAAAACAGGTTTTCCGACCGGACAGACCTCCATTGCTGTCATAGCGTGCACATCCTGCCAGAGTTTTCTTTGACGAACAGTTCAATTTTGCGCTGCTCGATACGTACGGCTCTTTTGCCAACCCGCACGCAGGGCAATGCCCCCTGTTTTATCAACCGGTCCAAGCTGCGGGCTGATATGTTAAGCATTTTGGCCGCTTTTGCCCTGGACACTAGAATTAATGGTTCTGGCGGGTGAGCGTCCTGGCTTTTTTTGGCGATGGACCAAAGCTGGGTCAGTTCTTCTTGCTGGATAATGCCAGCACTTACCAGCGAGGTGCTAAATCCCCGCAACAGTTCTATCGTTTTATTTGAAATCGGAACTTCCATATCTTCCTCCTGGTGTTTGTCGGTTTTTTCTTGAACTTAAACATCATCTACTCTCCTTTTCTCTTGATTAATAATTATTCATTTTTTCATTTCGCATATTTAACTTGGTTGCGTCTGCGATCTGAGTCGTTATAAGGCTATTATACATGACTTTAGAGCAAAATCACGAGGAATTATTCTGAAGAAATACCAGATCGTTCGATATGGGGATTTTTTCCTTGTTTATGTCAGATGCATACAATTTGGGCCAGATTATTTTGCGCTTGTCGCGATGACCTATCAATATCGAGAAAAATTCTCAGCAAATCCATGACGCGGGTAGCGGCGATAGATTTTTCAATCATGGATTATTAATTTCCCGCGATGGTTTTCCGGTTATGCAGTATTAACGACGTCGCCTGATGAGATGGGGAGAATTGATTCTGGCGTTAACTTCTGTCATATATTCTGAAGATTTACGTAATTGGCTTACAAGTACCGATGAGGTGCATAAAAAGTTACGCCGGTAAAGCCACGATGGGCTTTACCGGCGTAATCGCATTGTTTAAAGGCTTTTTACACAGGGAAGAACGTGATCGGGATTACTAATTAATACAGCGGCGGCCATTGTCTTTTTTGCCACAACACCTTGTAAAATTCTGTGTCGAATGAAAGTTCCATCTGTGCTGAATTCCTAGGTATAGGGCTACGTTGGCCCACCTTCCATTGGTCGTACGCGCGTTTATAGTTGCGGCTGTAATTATTATTAAGAGTTGCTAAATCAGAATGAATTTCCTTTTTTTCTTGCTCGCTTAACTTTTGATACCTTTCCTTTTTTTCTTGCTCGCTTAACTTTTGATACCTTGCCTTCTCTTCTTGCTCATTTGATTTTTCATTCTTTGCCCTTTCTTCTTTATCAATTAAGTTTTCGGCCAGAATTGGAACTATTTTTTCTCTGAAAAACTTTGGAAATAGGCTTTTTGCCTTGCCACTTTTTGTTTTTCGATCACACTCTTGTTCTGCGTGATCACACTCTTCAAATATTTTTTCGATCTTTTCCCATTCAGGTAGACTTTTATATGATGTCGCTGCCGTTGCAGGCTCTGTTTGTTTTAGATGATGTACTTCGTTTATAATCTGCCATTTCATAAAAGTTGCATGAAAGACAAATTGACAAATACATTCGATATCCAATATCCCCGCGTTTGAATAAATTTCAAGCCTATCGTTAAGACCTTTTAGTATTGATACTTTATCCATCGTTGGGAACAAGAGTGAGACTAGAAGATCCAATGTCGAAAGATAATACCCATTTTTTTTAATCCGTTCTATGTTTTTCTGGAATCGAATCAATTCATCCCGCAACTTAGTCTCATCTTCTGAATCACATGGATTATACTTAAAGTATTCTTCGAGAAGTTGTCTTGGGATTTGCGGTATTACATCTTGTGCAACGTAAAATTCTTTTTCGTGGTCATATTCTTTCGGAATATCTTTGGTAGATTCAACAATCTTGAGTTCTTTACTGTATTTTTTCCATCTTTTTTTATGTATACAAGGTTTAGCAGATTTCATCTTTAACATTCCTTGATCAGGTTTTACCTTTCGTTCATCACTCCTTTAAAATATCATCTACATGCTTGAAATCAAAAAATGCATTTAATTTATTTAAGTTCAGAATGGGCAGTTAGTTGATAGAGCATTCGTCTGTGCATTAAGCTGCTTCCCTCAAAGACCAGTTAGCTTATAATTATCTTATGTACCGTTTTTAAGGGAGAAACCAGGAGAAGACCGGAATAGACAGAAGAAGCTTGGAATCGTTGTTTTGAGGTAAAAATTGGTGCGCCCAGGAAGACTCGAACTTCCGACCCAATGATTAAGAGTCATTTGCTCTACCAACTGAGCTATGGGCGCACATAACAAGTAACTGTTACAGGGTTAGAAATATGCTTGAAAAAAGCGGAAATTCAAATCAGAATCCGTAAAAAAATGAAAAAATGTAGCACTTACGGGGTATTTTCTCCGGAAAGGTATCTCGTCACCTTTTCGTAGAGAATATCTTTCTTGACAGGCTTGGTAATAAAATCATCCATTCCCGCGCTCATACACGCTTCGCGGTCTTCCTTCATGGCATTGGCAGTCATAGCGACAATCGGCACATGATGTCCGGTACCCTGTTCAATTTTTCTGATTTCGGCAGTGGCCGCCAGACCGCCCATGACCGGCATCTGCAGGTCCATGAAAATCATGTCGTACTGTTTGCTGCGATATGCCTCAATTGCTTCAGCGCCGTTTTCAGCCTGCTCCACCACCAGGTCTGACTTTTCAAAGAGCTTCATTACCAGCATGCGGTTGACGCTGTTGTCTTCAACCAGCAATATTCTCAAGCCGGGCTTGAGCCCCAGCAGTGAAACAGATCCTGATTTACTGATCAGAGCCTCAGTCTTCTTTACTCTGTAAGCGAACGGCAATGTGAAGTAAAATTCGCTGCCGACGCCGGGATCGCTTTTCAGGTTGATGCGCCCGTTCAGCAGATTGATGATTTTGCTGGAAATACAAAGACCGAGACCGGTACCGCCGTATTTTCTGGAAACGGAACTGTCCGCCTGCACGAACGCATCAAAAATTACACGCTGCTTTTCATCAGGAATTCCGATACCGGTATCTTTAACCGAGAAATCAATCCACACTTTATTGCTGCTTTCCTCGAGTTTCTTCATTTTAATTTTAAGCAGCACCGACCCTACCGGCGTGAATTTAATGGCGTTGGAGACAAGGTTGACAATGACTTGCATAAGTTTATTGTAGTCGCCGATAAGGCATTTCGGAATGAGCGGATCAATATACCATGAGAACTGAATACCGGCCTCCTGCGCCCGCAGCAGCAGTGATTTGAGTGACGCGACGCTTATATCATTTATATCGAATTCATTCTGCTCCAGCTCCAGCCGGCCTGCTTCAATTTTGGACAGATCCAGGATTTCGTTAATAATTGTCAGCAGCGAGTAGGATGATTTAAGAACGATGCCTGCCAGTTCCTTGCGCTCAGTTTCAGAATCTGTCTCATTCAGCAGCTCCGTCATGCCGATAATGCCGTTGAGCGGAGTACGGAGTTCATGGCTCATATTGGCCAGAAAAATACTTTTGGCGTCATTAGCGGCCTCGGCCTGCTCTTTCGCTTTCTTAAGTTCTTTTTCTATCGCGTTCTTGGCGCGGATCTGGTTTTCCAGTTCGGCGTTTTTCGTCTCCACAAGCTCTTTTCGCAGTTTTTCATCATTGAGCTTATTCTCCAGAATCTTGTTGCGCATGAAATTATATGCGATAAAAACAATCCCGACCAGAATCACAATCAGCAGAACAAATAAAATCAGCAGCAGCTGCATATACTGGTCGGAAGAGAGCACCGAGCGTTTCGGCAGGAGCGAAACCAGCCGGAAAGGCGTGTAATCCACCGGCAGCTTAATGCCGACATAATTCCCCTGGCGGAAATCTTCGCCTTCAACCGGCACCAGCACCCCTTTCTTGTCGATGTTCAGCGGAATCACCTGGGTCGTGGGCAGTTTGCTCAGAACATCATTATCCAGATCATTCTTGAATCCGGCCCCGACTTTATAGAGCAGTGTGTTACGGTACATCATACAGTACAAATAATTCGACTTGTCCTGCAGCGAAGTTTTAAACAGATTATCCAGGAATGTTTCCCAGGAGGGAAACGCCACCAGCATTCCGGCGAAATGGTCGGCAATATAACAGGGGGATTTTATTACGATCTCCGGCAGCTCCCCCTGATTTCCGGCAATCAGTTCGATAGACTTTGATTTCCGGCCCAGCAGCAGCGGCCAGCTTGAAGCAGGCGGCGATTCCGGCAGGCCGCCGGTATCCGCCACGACATTGGCGTTCTTGTCCAGCAGCACCAGCCGGAAATAGATATTTTTGTTTTCAATTTTCTCTGAATCGAGGAAACTGCGGAAAAAACTGTTGAGCGATTCGATATCCTTCTCAACCGTTCCCAGCGGCGCCCGGCTTGAAACATCGCGGAAGTAATTTTCAATCTGTTTATTGCCGGCAAGACTTTCAATTGAATTTTTACGTTCAAAAAAGAAGTAACTGATAAGCATCGCTTTCTTCTGGTTCTCATCGCGGAATTTTTCCAGAGACTTCTCGCGCATCTCAAAATCGTACAGGTAAATAAAGCCGAAGAACAGAATAAAAAAGAACACCAGTGCCGTCAAAGTGACGATTGACACCGTTCTGCCTGCGATTTTAGAGAAAACACTCATAAAGAATAATTCAAATTATTTACGTATTCCAATTGCAAAGATCAAACCTTTGCATAATATATATATGTTCATTAACAAAAGCAATATCGGCAAGCAAAAGCTGTCGGTTTTATATATATTGGTTTATAAAACATGAAAAAAGAATCTTTGACGATAGGTATCCTCGGCGGCATGGGGCCGGCGGCCACGGTTGACATTTTCAGTAAAATTGTCAAGTTCACTCCGGCGTCCACAGATCAGGACCATATCCGCATTCTCATTGATAACAACCCCAAGATCCCCAACCGCATCGCGGCATTTTACGGACGCGGGGCGGACCCGGCCCCGGCGATGATCGAATCAGCTCAAAGTCTGGAAGCCGCCGGCGCGGATTTCCTGATCATTCCCTGCAATACCGCCCATCTTTTCATACACAAGATTGAAAAGCATCTTAAAATACCATTTCTCAGCATCATTGATGCCAGCACCGACTTCATTAAACTGAATTATCCGCTGGTCAAAAAAGCCGGGATACTCGGGACAACGCCGACTGTGGAATCCGGCTTATACCGCAACGTCTTCGCCCAAATGGGCATAACCCTGGTCTCTCCGGAAACCGAATTACAGCATAATTCGGTGATGGAGGCGATTTTCGGTATTCAGGGCATAAAAGCGGGCAATACCCGTCTTCAGCCGCGGGAACTGCTGATCATTGCGGCGGAGCAGCTGGTCGGCAAAGGAGCTGAAATCATCCTCATGGCCTGCACCGAAATCCCGATTGTACTGAAAGCAGGGGACATTGCCGTACCGCTGGTGGATTTGAATTCGATTCTGGCAATAGCCGCCGTAAGGAAAGCATTAGGCAGAGAAGACATTCTGCTGACAGTGTAAAAAATCTTTTGATCCGGGCAAAAAAAAATACTCCCGCATACTATGACACAGGAGTATTTCCGTTCACAAGGAGAGATTAGACAACAGCCTTATCCCAGTCTTTCTTGCTTACGAAAGCGGTCAGATTGCGCTTGTCAGCTGTTTGAGCCTTGAAAGCATATCTTTCATTGCCCTTCTTTCCGTAAGTGACTTTCTTGGTTACGACTGCTTCGACTTTCTTCTTCGCCTTGACGTCATAAAATGAATGTTTCATGGTCCCTCCTCCAAGGGGTTAAGATTAACGACTGAGAATAAATATAACTAGCTTTGCATGTTTGACAAATGCTTTTTTTCGTTTTTTTTATAAAAAAAGCATTTTACAGCCTCAAAACAGAGTGTTTTAAAGTTATAATATCCTAACTATCAATATTTTATAAAAATATTAAAATTTTTTGATTTTTTTTTGATTTTTATGAAAAAATCGCTTGCAGGAGGCTTTTAAGCAGTATTTATGTTCAAAAAAATTACTGGACTTCAGCATTGGAAAAATCTATAAGACAATCAAATGTTCTCCAACCTGAATTATTCATAAAAAATGGATGAAAGACGAAAATATGCTCAAAAAGAAAGCGTTTGACGAAGCCGCAGTCGTAGCAGCGCTACGGCGAGGACATCGGCAAAGACTTTACTTTGAGCAGATTGCAGTATTTCGCCATTCGTTTCTGAATTTTTCAGGCTAAGAAACGTTAAACCTTACAGATCAGCCTGGAAAGATTTATTGGCCTCAAGCATTTCCAGCTCGCGCTTATCCAATGGCTTTTTGCTTTCGAGATCGCGGTCCATCCGCTCTTTGTTGCGGTCTTTCTGGCGCTCCTCGGAGGCTTTCTTCTGGAATTCCTGGAAACGTTCATTGGAAATGAGGAAAAGGACTTTTATTTTCAATTCAAAAGTCTCCCGGTAGGCTTGTTTTAACGGAACGGTTTTGTCAAAAGAATCAACGTAGATCGGCGAACCGTCTGAACGTACGCCATTGTTTGCCCAGGTTCCGACAACCCCGTCGTATTCGCTGTTGTTTGAAGCAACTTTCTGCTCCCCGGTCTTTATACGTTTGAACTCGACGACTTCAACCGCGTCAGCGCCGCAATCACGTGCTTTCCTGAGGATCTTCTTCTTTATTTCAGCAGGGTTATAGTCGCCGGGAGCATCAATATTGGCGCGCCCGATAATGCGGTAGGTGTCTTTCGGCACATCTTCTCTGGAATTATAGAACATGATTTCCGCGTCAGGATTCCTTTCCGGATATTCCTGCCCGACGTAATCTATATTGACACACCCGGCAAAAAGGATAATACCGAGAAATATGAAAACAGTTCTAAAAAACAACCTGCATAAGCTCATAAATTTTAACCTGTATTAATGCTGTCTTTATTCAGAATCTAGAATCTAGAATGAAATTCGAATTAAAATCCGGATTTATTCCGCACCTGACTCCTGAACCCGGGAATCCCGGTTATGACGGAGCATAACCCTCCAATTTTTGATCCAATTCTACTGTCTACTGTCTACTGTCTACTGTCTACTGTCTACTGTCTACTGTCTACTGTCTACTGTCTACTGTCTACTGTCTACTGTCTACTGTCTACTGTCTACTGTCTACTGTCTACTGTCTACTGCTTTTCAGGCTTTATTCTGACTCCTGACTCCTGTTTATATCTGCCGGCAGTTATTCAACCTTGTTAGGCGTCTTAAAAAGCCGGATTGTCTTCCATTCTTTTTTACTCCCGATCTCGTCCGGCAGCCAGTCGCCGCTTTCAGACTGAATCCGGAGGTCTTCGTGCTGTCTGGACAGCAGATAGAACGCATTGCCTTCCGGGTCATGGCAGATATAAAAATCCACACCGATGCGGTGGGCTTTTTCCAGGCGGATATGATATCCGTATTCGTCCAGCCGCGATTTGATCAAATCAATATTATCAATCTGGCAGCCCCATACCATATTATCCCCGTCGGTAGAGCCTTTACGGTCCACTTTCTCCAGCACCAGAGTAAAACTGCACGGCAGTTTGAACTCAACCCAGAAATTGCTGTCGAGCGCGGGTTCCCCCAAATCCAGGATGTCCCGGTAAAAAGATCGGCAAATATCAAGGTTTTTAACCTTGATAATAACGACGAAAAGGCTATTTTCCATAAATGCAAGTTCCAAATTATGTAAAACGACAACTGACAATCAGCTAAAGATATGTCAATAAGTTGAAAGTTCAAGAAAAAATTTAAAATTCGTAAATTAATAGAACAAGGAAATAACATGGATTACAACACCTATCAAAACCCGTTGACCGGCAGATATGCCAGCAAGGAAATGAGTTTCAACTGGTCTCCTCAAAACAAACATTCCACCTGGCGCAGACTCTGGCTGACGCTGGCGGAGGAGGAAAAAGCGCTGGGGCTGGCGATCACTGAACAGCAGATATCCGAGATGGCCGCTCATCTTGACGACATC
>TBL_comb47_HYPODRAFT_10005706_pt1 | contig 13780 bp, 8 predicted proteins | sample TroBogypolimnion_40_FD_10682 | JGI IMG/M metagenome (IMG submission 10682)
CTGATGGATCATCTCAAGCCGGAAGGCGTCGGCGTCGTCGTCGAGGCGCGGCATCTGTGCATGATGATGCGCGGCGTCGAAAAGCAAGACTCCAGCATGGTCACCTCCGCGATGCTCGGCAGCTTCCACGACTCCAACGCGACGCGTAACGAATTCCTGCAGCTCATCAACCGGCAGAGCAACCTCGCCTGATGGGGCATTGCCGATTGAAGATTGCCGATGGACGATTTGTGGAAGGTTGATCTTCAGAAAAGGAAAGTTTCCGGCGCCATGAAGATGTTTTTCCAAGCATTGGAAACGGGAACCGCTGGTTTTTCCAATGCTTGGAACTTTGCGCCGCGGCCGTTTCCAAGCAGCCTGATTACCGCTATTGCCAGGCCTGCGATACAGTTGCGTGGCACGGGCGTCCCGCCCGTGAGTGGCGTTTCACGGGCCGGAGGCCCGTGCCACGTAGAAGTTTTCAACTCATCAACGGCGGTTATCAATGGCCTTGGAAAACTGACCTCATGAAAATGCCAGCACCCGATAAACCCGGCGAGCGCAGCCTCTATCAGCACGCGCTGGGGATGGGTTTTACGTGGGCGGGAGCGATGGCGCTCTTCACGTTCGGCGGGCATTGGCTCGACGGGCGCACGGGCGGCGGCTTTTTCTGGACCGTCGCGGGTGCGCTGCTCGGTCTGCTCTATTGTGGATATGAGCTGTGGAAACTCTGTCGCGAAGTGAACGAGAAGAAGTGAATCCTCCCGCGCGCCGCAAATTCCGTGCGGTGCTTTCCTGCGCGATTCCAGTCTCGCGCGCCGCGTTCCGATGTGCTATCCCATCGCGCCGATGAATTCGTGGTTACATCTGGTTGGCTGGTTGGCGCTCGCCTATCTCGTGGGCGCGCTGCCGTTCGGCCTGCTGCTCGCGCGGCTCAACGGCGTGGATATCCGCGCCGTCGGCAGCAAGAATATCGGCGCGACGAATGTCTTCCGCTGCGTCGGCAAAGGGTGGGGCATCCTCACGTTCGTGCTCGACGCCGTGAAGGGTCTCGTCCCCGCGCTGGTGTTTCCAATCCTTGGAAAAAGCGGCCTGCCGGTTTTCCAAGGTTTGGAAAACTCCTTCGGCTTGCTCTGCGGCATCGCCGCGATTCTCGGTCACAACTTCCCAATTTACCTCGGCTTCAAGGGCGGCAAAGGCGTTTCGACGAGCGCGGGTGTTCTGATTGGCGTCGCGCCGGCCGCAGTTGGAGTTGGACTGCTCGGCTGGATCGTTTTGCTTGTGACGACGCGTTACGTTTCGGTCGCCTCCATCGGCGCGGCGGCGCTCGTGCCGCTCGCGGGCTGGTGGCTTTATCTCCATGACGGTTTATTTTTGCCCTGCGCACTGACGGTGCTGGGCGCGCTCGTGATTCTGCGGCACGCGAAGAATATTCAGCGGCTGCTCGCGGGCACGGAAAACAGATTTCAATTCGGAAAGAAAAAGACGTCTGAAGTTCGCGACCAGGGTAAGGATGTTTGTCCGACCTCTGACCGCTGACCTCTGATCTCTGACTTCTGGTTCCTCGGTGTTGGATGCGGCTATGAAAAAAATTGCGATCATCGGCGATGGTGGTTGGGGCACGGCGCTGGCGTTGGTGCTGGCGAAGAACGGCAAGCATGTCCGGCTGTGGGGACCGTTCCCCGACTATCTGGATGAAATCCGGAGCACCGGCGAAAATAAAAAGTTTTTGCCGGGCGTGAAGATGCCGGCAGAATTGGAATGGGTCGCCGACCGCGCGGCGGCCGTGGCGGACGCCGACGTGATCGTCATCGCGGTGCCGTCGAAGTTTTATCGCGCGACGTTGTCCACCTTCGCCGGTTTGTTGCCGCGCGAGGCGCTGGTGGTCAGCGTGACAAAGGGCCTCGACCGCGAGACGGGTCATCGCATGACGCAGGTCGCGCGGGAGATTTTGCATCACGCGCCGATCGCCGCGCTCTCGGGACCGAGCCACGCGGAGGAAGTCGCGCGCGGCATCCCGACGGCGGTGACGATTGCCTGTACGGATCACGACCGCGCGGTGGCGCTGCAAAAAGTTTTCAGCAACGCGGCTTTCCGCGTTTATACCTCGGCGGATGTCGCCGGCGTGGAACTCGGCGGCGCGCTGAAGAACGTCATCGCCATCGCCGCCGGCGTGTGCGATGGCATCGGCTATGGCGATAACACGAAGGCGGCATTGATGACGCGCGGGCTGGCGGAGATGACGCGGCTCGGCGGCGCGCTCGGTGCCCATCTCGGTACGTTCGCGGGCTTGAGCGGGCTGGGCGATCTGATCGTCACTTGCACGAGCCGGCACAGTCGCAACCGGATGGTGGGCGAGCGGCTCGGGCGCGGCGAAAGCATCAAACAAATTTTGGACAGCATGGCGCAGGTGGCGGAAGGTGTCTGGACGTGCGCGACGGCGCTCGACGTGGCGCGCCAGCAGGCGGTACGCGCGCCGATCACGGAAGAAGTTTGCGCGGTAATCAACGACGGCAAGGATCCGCGCGAAGCCGTGCGCTCGCTGCTGACGCGCGCGTTGCGGCCCGAACAGGATTGAGCAACTGGAGATATGTCATGAAACGGAATTTTGTTTTAGCGTCCCTCGCATTGGTCGGTGTGCTCGCAGGTTGCCGCTCGCCGCAGGGCGACTACATCAAGCCGCTGCCCGATGACCAGGTGCGGGGCTTCTTCGGCAAGCCGGAGGATCCGCGGCGCTATGCGTTGACCATTTATAGTTCCGACGACGGCCCGGTCTTCGTCGGCGCGAACCGGCTGCACCCGGCCCAGCAGGCGGTGCTTTCGTTCGCGACGCGGCGCGGCGATACGACGCCGGTGATCGAGGCCGGCACCAAAGGCAGCGATCCGCTGCCGTTCCTGCTCGACACGAGTTCGCGCGAAAGCTGGCTGCGCTTCGAGGCGGCGCCCGCGTTGCGCGTGGCGGCGCTCGGCACCGACCGCGCCTACGGCACCACGCCGCATCACGTGCGCGACGACATCGTCGGCTATGGTTGCGTCACGGCGCATCTCGTGTTCGATCCGCTGTGGATGGAGAACGTCGTCCTCTTCGTGCGCGCCGCCGCCGGTCCGCTGGGTGTGCTGGGCCGCAACACCGAAAACCCGAAACCTGAAGGCGTGCTCGGCACCGCCGTGCTGCGCGAATTTTCCTACGTGCAGTTCGATTTCGAGGACCGCCTCGTCACCATGACCTCGACGCTCGCCTATCATCCGAATCCCGAGCGCCTCATCGCCGCCGTGCCGCTGCTCGACAAGGAAGGTCCCTACGCCGTCGCCGGCATGGTCAACGGCAAGAAGGCGACGGTGGTGCTCGATACCGGCGGAGATTTCGCGCTGGCCACACCGAAGATGACGATGGGCGCGATCAAGCAGGTCAGCATCGGCGACCTCGTGTTCCGCGACGTGCGGCCCTTCACGCTGCGCGAACGCAACCTCGCGCCGGAGACGACCGTGCGCCTCGGCCGCCAGTTGCTCGCGCGCTATAAAGTCACCTTCGACAACCTGCACTACACCGTCTATTTCGAGAAGCCCGGCACCGAGCCCTGAAGCATCCGGCCGTCCCCACACAGGCCCAGCGCGTTCGCGCTCCGCAACCGTCCTTGTTTTCCAAGCCTTGGAAACCGAGGCGCTGTTTTTTCCAAGGCTTGGAAAAACACATCGTTTCCGTTTCCAAGGTTTGGAAAACTCACCGGCCTAGGTAGGACTTAGTCCTAGATGAAATTAGCACCCGCGTCCGATGGGCAGGGCCGGACCGGTTCGCTAAACTATCAATGTAACTCTGACATCCGACAGGCATCAGGAATACTGTTGACGGACAGGGCGGCTGATGAATGTTTTTGAAATATTGGACTATGAGCACCAGTTGATCGGGCGCGCGCTCCAGGCGGCGCAGGGGTGCGTGCGCCGGTTGGCGCAACCCGGCGCGCACATGGAGCCGCTGGTGCAGGAACTGGCGGACTTCTCCAGCCACTTCGTCACCGAGTGTCATCAGGTCAAGGAATTCAACCTGTTCATCCGGCTGCTGCAGAAGGGCCGCTCCTATGTGATCGCGCCCATCACGGGCTTGCACGACGAACACAGCCGGGGCGCGCAGTTGAGCGAGGCGCTGGAACAGGCGTGGTGCTGCGCGCAGGAAAAACAGACGGGCACCTGCGAATTGGTGGCCGGCTATCTCGGGGATTATGTCGCCTTGATGCAGGGCCACCTGACGAAGGAGGACCGGTTTTATAAGGTGACACAGCCGATTCTGGAGGCGGCGGATCACACGGGCCTCAAGCTGTTGTTCGAGAAAGTGGAGGAGGAGACGCTGGGCGCGGAAGGTTACGCCCGTTATTGCCAGTGGGCCGCGCAGTTGCAGGCGTGAGCGCGTTACGCCCGGTTCAGTCGCAGAGCAGGATGGCCAGCCCGCCGACGAACAGGCCGCCCACGGCACCCCCGATGATCAGGAAGATGCTGACGACCGACGACGCGTCGTGAACCATATCGGAGGGCGCGGCCCAGGCGCCGAGCAGCCCACCGAGCACCACCGTAGTTGAGATCAAAAGTATTTTAACAACCGTCTTCACCGAACATCCTTTTCCTTGGCGCCAGCGCGCGCACATCGCGCACATAGATAGCACGTGTCGGCTGGGCGGGACAGCGGACGCGACGCCTAATGTGGTCTAGGACTTAGTCCTACACACGGCTCGGGGGTTGCGCCGTCCCGGTGGCTTGAGTAGGATGAAAGGCATCGAGTTTGTTATGGAGTACAGCGAGGCCAAAACCACAGGTGGAGCGGGCGCCGGCACACCGCCGGGAGCAGCGTCGGCGCCGGCGCGCGGGCCGGCCCTGCGCCTCTCGCTCCGCTCCTTGTTCCTCTTGGCGATGGTGGCGCTGGTGCATCTGGTGGCGGCGGTCTACACCGTGATCGTCTTCGAGACACGCAAGACCGACGCCATTCACGACGCGGATGAGTTGATGCTCGCGGGCGCGACCTTTGCGCAGGAGCGGCTGGGCACGAATTATCATGATCGCATCACGGACGCGCACTCCGTATCCCGTCAGGAGTTCGACGAGATTGTGGCGCGGAACGACCAGCTCTGCCAGAAACTCGGCCTGCAATATATCTGGAGTCTGCTGGAGTTGGATGGGCGTTATGTGTTCACCTCCGCAACGCACTCGGTGCTGACAAACCAGCACTCGGATTGCGCCAAGTTTCTGGCGGCACACACGAATCCCGGCGCTTACACCAACGCCTTTGCTTCGATGCAGCGGGAGATCGCAACCTTCAGTGACAAGTGGGGCGAAGGGCGTATGGTGCTGTTGCCGGGCTGGGACGCACAGCATCGAAAATATCTTTTTGCGGCCAGCATCCAGATGGCCGATTTCAAGGCGCTGTTGCGGCGCACGTTGGTGGAATCCATTTTGGTTGGACTCCTCATTGCCGGTTTGTTTTGTCTGCTCGCGTGGTTGCTGTCCCGAATGATCACGCAACCGCTCACCCGGTTGACCGTGGAACTGGAGCGCATGGGCAAGGGTGAACTCACGGGCGAAATCCAGCGCGGCAGTATCCGCGAGGTGGCAGCCTTGGCCGATGCGTTCGCTGCCATGCGCACTTCCGTGCGCGAAAAAGTGGAGGCCCTGCGCGAGAGCGAAGAACGCTATCGCGGCTTGGTGGACAGCATTGGCATGGGCGTCACACTGATCAGTCCGCAGATGGAAATCCTCGCGTTCAACCGGCAGAATCGCGCGTGGTTCCCGGAGGTCAAGCTCCATGAGCGGCCGCTCTGCTACCGCGTCTTCAACAAGCCTGCGAGCGACAAGGTGTGCGACTATTGTCCCGTCGTTAAAACTCTCCAGGACGGCGAGCCGCACGAGGCGATCACGGCCACGCCGCGCGATGGGCTCATCATCAACTATCGCATCCGCTCCACGCCGTTGAAGGATGCCGCGGGACGGATCAGCGCCGTCATCGAGACCGTGGAAGACATCACCGCGCGCCAGCGCATCGAGGATGCGCTCAAGCGGTCGGAGGCCAACCTCTCGGCGATTGCGGACAGCACCGACGACCTGATCTTTTTGTTGGACGCGCAGTCGGGCCGACTCCTGCAATTCAACTCGGCCTTCGCCCGCGAGATTGCGCGCTCCTATCGCGTGGCGGTGCACATCGGCATGTCCGGTCGGGATGTTTTGCCGGCGGAGCGTTTGCCTGTTTGGGATGCCTTGCTGCAACAGGTTCAGCAGCAAGGGGCGCTGGCGACGGACTATCTGCGGCCGAGCGATCACAAACATTTCGAGGTGAATTTCAGCACGGTCAAGACCGGGCAGCAGGTCACCGGCGTGGCGGTTTTTATCCGCGACATCACCGCGCGCCGGCGGGCCGAGGATGCCTTGCGGGACAGCGAAGCGAAGTTGCGCGTGCTCTTCAACATCCTGCCGGTGGGCATTTCCATCGTGGATCAAGCATACAACATCGTGAGCCAGAATCCGGCCTTGGGACGAATTCTGGGAATGTCCGAAGAAGAAATACGCAGTGGCCGCTATCGGCAGCGACGCTTCCTGCGCGGCGATGGCACGCCGCTACCGGCGGACGAAATCCCCAGCGTGCGCGCGCTCCGCGAAAATTGCGAAGTACACAATGCCGAGGTGGGCGTGGTTCGCGAGGATGGCGTCACCGTCTGGGTCGCGGTGAGCGCCGCGCCGCTGCCCGGTGTAGGCGTGGCGGTGGTGACGCGCGACATCACGTTGCGCAAACGCGCGCAGGAGGCGCTGCGCGCCTCGCGGGCGCAACTGGCGGCGGTACTCGAAAGTACGCAGGACCTGATCTGGTCGGTGGACGCGCATAGCTTCGCCGTACTCGAATTCAATTCCGCTTTTGCCCACTTCATCAAGAAAACGTTTGGCGTCACGCTGCGGCCGCTGATGACCGCGCGCGAAATCCTGCCGGACGACCGCTACGCGTTTTGGGAGCGGCTGCTGAAGGGCGCCCTCGACGCGGGCTCCGGCAGCGCGGAGTATCAGGTGCCGGGCACCGCGCAATGTTTGGAAGTGCTGTTCAACCCGATCCGCACCGAAGGACGGGTGACGGCGCTCGCCATTTTTGCGCGCGACATCACCGCGCGCAAGCAGGCCGAGGAACGGCTGCGCGAAAGCGAGGCGCTGCTGCGCAGCTTCTTCGACAGTCCCGGCATCTACCGGGCCATCGTCGAACTCGAAGCGGGTGAGGTGCGTTATATCTCGGCCAACCAGACGGTGGCCGACACGCTGGGCTTCAGCGTGGCGGAATTGCAGGGCATGACCAGCACACAACTCGGTGCGCCATCGAAAAACGTGGAGCAGTTTATCGCGCGCTGCGAGGAGAGCCGGCGCGAGCAACGCCCGGTGACGTTCGAATATGAACGAGCGTTTGCCGCTGGCGGACGCACGTTCATTCACACCGTGAACTTTCTCGCCACGGGACCGACGGGCCTGCCGCGGTTTGCTTATACCTCGCTGGATATCACCGCACGCAAGCAGGCCGAGGCCGCGCTGGCCACGAGCGAGAACCAGTTGCGAGCCTTCCTGGAAAACAGCGCGCTCATTGGTTGGTTGAAGGACTCGGATGGCCGCCATGTGTTCGTGAGCGAAAATTTTCTACGCCACTTTCAGATGCGGCGCGAGGACTGGATCGGCAAAACCGATTTCGAGGTCTGGCCGCGCGCGGTGGCGGAGGAACTGCAACGCAACGACCGGGCCGTGCTGGAAGGCGGCGCCACGCGCGAAGTCATGGAACAGGTGCCCGGCCCCGACGGCCAACCGTCGTGGTGGTTGAGCAGCAAGTTTCTGTTCCATGACGCCACAGGCAAGCGTTTCGTAGGTGGCGTCGGTGTGAACATCACGGAGCGCGTGCAGGCCGAGGCTGCGTTGCGCGGGTCAGAGGCGCAGTTGACGGGCGTCTTGGAAAGTACGCAGGATTTGATCTGGTCCGTGGATCCTGGCTCGCTGGAAATTCTATCCTTCAATTCGGCCTTTGCGCAGGAAATCAATGCCACGTACGGATTTAACATGGGGCCCGGTACGACGCTCCGGGATTTTCTGCCGACGGAGAAAATACCGGTGTGGGAACAACTCCTGCAACGCGCGCTGCGCGAGGGCCGCTACACCGATGAATTTTTCCGCGCCGATCATCCCAAACATTTCGAGCGCACGTTCAATCCCATCGTCAAGTCCGGCCAGCCCGACCGCGTGGCCATTTTTGCGCGCGACATCACCGCGCGCAAACGGGCCGAGGCGGCGCTACAGGAATCGCAGGCGCAACTGGCCGCGATCTTTGGCAGCACCGACGATTTGATCTGGTCCATGGACGCCTACACGTTGGAAGTGCGTTCCTTCAACGCCGCGTTCGCGCAGGAGGTCCGGCAAACCTATGGCGTCGAACTCCGGCCCGGCATGAACCTGCGGGCAGGCGTCCCCGCCGAGATGATCCCTGTTTGGGAGCAGTTGTTGCAACGCGCCCTCAAGGAAGGCCGTTACACCGACGAATATCTGCGGCAGGACAAGCGCTACTTCGAGCGCACGTTCAATCCGCTGCTCAACTCCAGCAATGTGGCCATTTTCATCCGTGAAATCACCGCGCGTAAACGGGCCGAGGCCGCGCTGCGGGAAAGCGAGGCGAATTTCCGCGCGTTCTTCGAGTCGGTGACCGATCTGATCGTGGTGGGCACGCCGGAGGGGCGTATTCTTTTCACGAACTCTGCCGTGTCACAGACGCTTGGCTATGCTCCGGCAGCAATCCAGAACATGCACATCCTGGATCTGCACCCGGCGGACAAGCGCCACGAGGCCGAACAAATTTTTGCCGCCATGTTCCGCGGCGAACGGTCCACGTGTCCCTTGCCGCTCGCGCGCAAGGATGGCGGCTTGGTGCCGGTGGAGACGCGCGTCTGGTTCGGGCGCTGGAACGGCGAGCCGTGCATCTTTGGCCTGTGCAAAAACCTCACCGCCGAGCAGGAGGCGCAGCAGCGCTTCGAGCGGCTCTTCCGCCACAACCCGGCGCTGATGGCGCTTTCGTCACTGCCGGACCGCAAGGTCACCGATGTCAACGACGTCTTCCTCGCGACGCTCGGCTTCACGCGCGACGAAATCATCGGCCGGACTACGGCCGAACTCGGGCTCTTCTCTCATCCCGAGCAGCAGGCCGCGGTGGCCGACAAGTTGCGGTTGAATGGGCGCCTCGCCAATTTCGAATTGCAGGTGCGTCGCAAAGACGGCGTGGTGCTCGATGGACTTTTTTCAGGCGAAGTGATCACCAGCCAAGGACAGCAATATTTCCTGACCGTCATGACCGACATCACCGCGCGCAAACGCGCCGAGCTGGCGTTGCGCGAGAGCGAGGAAAAATTCACGCGCCTCGCCGCGCACATTTCGGACGTGCTCTACAGTGTGGACGCGGACCTGCGCGAGTTTCGCTATCTCAGCCCTTCGTTCGAGCGCATGTTCGGCTATACCCCGGAAGATATTCTGCTTGCAGGCGGACGCCGCGCTTTTCTCGCCAGTGTGATCCAAGGCGGCCAGTTCGCGTTGCAAGATGACGGACTGAACAGTTTGGAGCAGGAGCACTCGCACGCTTCCTTCAGCACCGAGTCGTGGTGGCGCTGCAAGGACGGCACGTTGCGTTGCGTGCGCGATCACTGGATGCCCGTCTTTGAAGCGGGCCGCCTCGTCAGTACCGAAGGCATTCTGACGGATGTGACGAAAGAACGTCTGGCCCAGGATCAACTCAAGGAACGCGAGAGCCAGCTCAAGGAGGCGCAGCGCCTCGCCAGTTTGGGCAACTGGAGTTGGACCGTCGCCACCGGCGAGCTGGTCTGGTCGGAAGAAATCTTTCGTATTTTCGGTCGCGATCCCCACCTGCCGCCGCCGCACATCTTTGAGCACGCGCAGTTGTTTCCACCGGAAAACTGGCAGCAGGTGGAAGCGGTCTTCCGCCATGCCGCGCAGACGGGCGAAAGCTACATACTCGATACCGCCTTCGTGCGCCAGGATGGCCAGCGCGGGCACCTGCTGGCGCATGGCGCGTCCATCCGTGACGAGCAGGGGCGCGTGGTGAAAATTTTCGGCACGATCCAGGATATCACCGACCGCCGCCGGCTCGAACAACAGTTGCTGGAAATCAGCGAGCGCGAACAGCGCCGCATCGGGCAGGATCTGCACGACGGCGTCGGCCAGCAGCTGGCCGCGATGCGCTTCCAGAGCAGCACGCTGCTCCAGAAAATGGCGTCGCGGAAAAAGGTGAGCCTCGCCGAAGTCGAGCGCCTCGACACGCTGCTGGAAGAAACGCTCAAGCAGGTGCGCAATCTCTCGCGCGGCCTGCACCCCGTGAGCCTCGACAGCCAGGGCCTGATGCATGGCCTCCGCGAACTCGCGCGGCAGTGCCAGAACTTGTTCGGAGTGGCATGCACCTTCGAGTGCGCGGACACCGTCCAGTTGCACGACCAGCGCGCCGCGTTGAACCTCTACCGCATCGCGCAGGAGGCCATGCGCAACGCCGCCGTCCACGGCGCGCCGCGGCACATCCGCATCGAACTGACCGCGAACGGCGACGCTGTCTCGCTGGCGATCGCCGACGACGGCCGCGGCCTGCCCGCCAACATCAAAGAGACCACCGGCCTCGGCCTGGAAATCATGCGCTACCGCGCGGCCTCCATCGGCTCCTCTTGCGATATTCAAAGTCAGCCCGGCGTTGGCGTCACCATCCGTTGCGTCTGGCGTCCATCAACTTGAGGAACCTCACATCATGAACAAACCCAAAACCAAAACGACCAGCAACATCAAAAAGATTTTGCTGGTGGATGATCATCCGATGCTGCGTCAAGGGCTCCAGCAATATCTACAGGAAGACACCTCGCTTTCCATCTGCGGACAGGCCGGCACTGCTGCCGAAGCGTTGCAGCTGTTCGACACGTTGAAGCCGGATTTGCTCGTCGTGGATATCGGCCTGCCCGGCCGCGACGGCCTCGACCTCGTGCGCGACATCCGCGCGCGCGACACCAAATGCGGCATCGTCGTCTTCTCCATGTTTGATGAAGATATCTACGCCGAGCGCGCCCTGCGCGCCGGCGCGCAGGGCTATGTCATGAAGCACGAGTCGCCGCTGAAACTCATCCAGGCCATCCGCACCGTTTTGAAAGGCGAGCTCTACACCGGCGACGGCGTCCTGCAGCGCGTGCTCCGGCGCACGCTCGAAAATCACGGACAACCCGCGCCCACGCCGCTCGCCGCGTTGAGCAACCGCGAGCTGGAAATTTTCAGGCTGATCGGCACCGGCCTCTCGCGCTCCGACATCGCCGCGCAGTTGCACTTGAGTGTGAAAACCTTCGAAGCCCACCGCGCCCGCATCCGCCAGAAAATGGGACTCAAGAACGCCGCCGAACTTTTCATCAAAGCCAGCCGCTACGTCCACGACGGCAACCACGCCACCGCCACCGCCCTGCCCGTCTCCGGCAAGTTCTGAGAGGGCCGTGCACGCGCGTTTTCCAAGCATTGGAAACGGAACCACTCCGTTTTTCCAAGCATTGGAAAAGATAAGCGCAACTTTTCCAAGGTTTGGAAAATCACGCGGTTTCGTTTCCAATCCTTGGAAAAGTTCCCGCGGTGCTTGGTTTTTCCCTCGCCAGATGTGTATTTCTGCCGGGCAGACGCGCGTGGATGCGTGGTTGTCGCAGACCCGCGGCTTGCGCTAGACTGCCCGCCGAACACGAAAGGGACGTCATCATGATGCAGAGCACGCGTCGCGGATTGTGGCTGGTGGGATTGTTGCTGGGCACTGCGGCCTTCGGCGAGGCCGATGCGCCGATGGGCATCGAGCGCATCGCGCGCTTCGCACCGTCGGGTTACGCCACAAAACCGGTGGGTACGAACACGGTGAATCCGTGGCTTCAGGTGGATTTGGGGAAAGCCACCAAAATTGAAAAAGTTAAGCTCTTTCCGAAATGCGATGGTTACTCGACCAGTTCGCCGTACTTCCCGACTCGCTTCAAGCTCGAAGCTTCCGACGATCCCGAGTTCAAAACGTGTGCGCTGATCGCCGACCAGACCGCCGCTGATATGCCGAATCCAATGGACGTCGTCGGCAACTACCCGGCCAAGGATGTGTGCGGTCGCTATGTGCGACTGACCGTGACGAAGCTCCACAAGATTGGCGTCAAGGCCGACCCCAAAAAGCCGGAGACGAAAATTCCGAAGTTCAAATATGAACTTTCCAAGCTGGAAGTTTTGTCCGGCGGCAAGGACGTGGCCGAAGGTTGCGCGGTCAGCGATTCCATCCAAGGTCCGCTCGGCGTCACGGCGCTCACGCGCCATCCGCGGCCGCAGGGCGAGTGTGTGGTGACGGATAATCCGGGCAACGTGATTCCCTCCGACCAGTGGAAGCCGGTCGCCTACAAGGCGCAGGCGCCGCTCGGTGGCGTGCGGCTCCACGGCGGAGTGTTCGCGGACGCGATGAATCGCAACGTGGAGTATCTGCTCAAGTCGTTTACAGTGGACGAAATGCTGCGCGAGTTCCGCACGCGCGCGGGCCAGCCGAGCCCGCCGGGCATCCGCGCGCCGCACAAGTTCTGGGAGGAAGCGCTCGCCGGTTCCTGCGCGGGCCGCTTCCTGATGGGCGCGGGCAATAGCGTGCGCTGGATGGACCACGCCGAGCTGCGCGCGCGCATGAATGCCATCGTGGATGGCATCGAGGCGTGCCGCCAGCCCAACGGTTACATCATGGCCTATCCCGAGAACACGATCTTCACGAGCGAGCGCGCCGCCTACACGCGCGCCTGGCTGACGCACGGCCTGATTGACGCCGGCTTCGCGGGCAACACCAAGGCGTTCGGTTTGCTGCGCGGCTACTACGACTGGTTCGACACGAATCCATATTTGCCCGAGCTGCTCCGCCGCGGCGGGCAGGGCGTGCAGGGCATGATTGCCAATACGCGCATGTATTTCACACCCGTCGGCAAGCCGCAGGACATCCAGGTGATCCAGCGCTACTTCCAGGAGAACTACTGGCTGGAGCAACTCGCCGCGCGGAAACCTGAAGCCATTTGGCAATATCCCTATGACCACCCCCACAACTATTTGATCACTTCGCTGGAACCTTATTTCGATCAATATCGCGCGACCGGCAAGCAGCTCTACCTCGACGCCGCGCTCGGCGGCTGGGAGCTCTATCACGACAACTGGGAACACGTCGGCGGCTCTATCGCGATCTGCGAAATGGATGTCTATCCGCCCAAGTCCTATCTCCTCCACAAGCACACCGGCGAATTGTGCGGCAGCGTGTTCTGGATTCGTTACAACCAGCGCTTCCACCTGCTGAATCCCGACGAGGAGAAGTACGTCAACGAGATCGAGAAATCCATCTACAACGTCGGGCTCGCCGACCTGATCGGCACGCGCATCCAATACCACACGCATCTCGTCGGGAAAAAATTCGACCACGAATATGCGAACGTCGGCAACACCTGTTGCGAAGGGCAGGGAACCCGGCTCTACGGCTCGCTCCCGGAATACATCTACACGCTGGCCGATGACGGCCTTTATGTGGACCTGTTTGCGCCGTCGTCTATCTCATGCAAGGTGGGCGGGAAGCCGATGCAAGTCAATATGGAAACAGCGTTTCCGTTTCAGCCGACCGTGAGCCTCAAGCTGAAGCTGGCGCAGGCCACGGCGGCGAAACTGCACGTGCGCATGCCTGCGTGGGCGTCCGCGGAGGTGCCTGTGTGCCTCAACGGCCAGCAGGTGGCGACCGGCAAGCCGGGCT
>TBL_comb47_HYPODRAFT_10005707_pt1 | contig 13780 bp, 7 predicted proteins | sample TroBogypolimnion_40_FD_10682 | JGI IMG/M metagenome (IMG submission 10682)
AAAATTATATTTATTTAAGCGTTCAGTAAAAGCACCATAATTTAAATAAAATATTGGAAGTCCTGAATTAATTGAATTTGTTAATGAATAACAATAAGTTTCTTCAAATATAGATAAATGTAATATACCATGAATACCTTCTTCATGTATTAAATCTATTATTTTATTATCATTATAAATATCATGAAAGATATATTTATATTTATTTTTTTTGATAATATTATCATCTATTACTAAACCATAAATATGATATTCAATATTATATAATATTTTATTAAAGTCATATATTTGAAAATGATTTGATATATAATCTAGAATGTCGGTTCCTTTATATTTTAAAAAATTTCCAAGAAATGCTATCTTTATTTTATTCAGAGTCTTTTGCAAGCTCCCAATTTCTGACGAAATAGGTGGACAAAGTAAAAAATTATGATTTATTATTTTATCCATGTGATTTACAACGCAAATTTTATCATTATAATATGATAAATTAATATATTTACTATAATTTTTATAGATAGATTGTGAGGGAAATATTATTTTTGTACATAACTTTATTAATTTATAAAAATTATTAATATTTTTAAATGTAGGCTTTAAATCATTAAAATCATCTTTTAATATATTTGGATTATCTGGATAATACCACTGATAATCATGTATAGTTAAATATTTTTTAATATTTTTAAAATATTTTGTAAAAAATGTAATGTAGCATGTTTTAAGGTTATTATATAATATACTATTAATATGAATTCTATCTATATAGTATGTATTATTATTATAATATATATCATAATTTATTTCTTCATTGTATGTATCAAAATCAATAAATTTATATTCTAAAAATTTATTTTTTATATCATCCATATATTTTTCTGTACCACCGCCTTTATGACCAAATACTAATATATTTTTAGTAGGATATGCGTCATAAAATTCTAAATAATTTTTTTTTAAACTATGTAAATAATCATACCCATCTTCATTATTTGGTTCTAAAATAGCTTGTTCGTTCCATTCATTCCATGCGCTTAAAAATAAAAAATCATGCCCGGATTCATTTGTATCATCATTTATTTTTTGCATAAGTTTTTTTAGAGTATTTCCAAATAATTGTGGATTAATATTTTTGTAATAATGCGGGTATTTATTATATTCTTTATTTGTATAATTTCGACGGGGAGTATTATTCCATTGTAACGATAATCCTCGATGTTGTTCTTTATAAATTCGCGGTAATTCTAAAATTTTTTCATATAATTTTAAACCATCATATGTAAAAAATTGAGAAGTTCTTATATTACGTTCTTTCTCAGATATAGAATTATAATGTTCTAAACCAGATTTAAATATTTTTTTTTCGACTAGATTTTTTATATCAGAATTTTTCGTTAAATAAGTTTCTTCTTCATACTGGTCAAAAATTTTATTTTGATTATTATCTTCAATGCATATTTCATTATAATTTTTTTGAGTACAATATCCCGGTTCAAATTCAACATAACCTTTAATATCATTTATTACTATATTATTATTAAATGGACCTAAAAATCTCATAAAATGTATTCCATCATATCCATTTTCTAATGCCATATTATTCCATAATTGAATTATAGAATTTATTTGTTCTATATCTTTTTCTTCAATTCTGTAAAAAATAAAAATAGGTTTATTCATAAATTTTATGTAATTTTTATGTTTAAAAAATGGTAATAAATATAAAAAATGATTTATATTACCTTCATTATCAGAATAACTTTGCTCTAATAAAACTTCTTCATTTCCTCCATCCCAACGACGTGTCCATTGTTCATTTGCCCAACAAAATAGGAATGGTTTATCAGGTTGTCCATCAATCAACATTTTTTCGAGAGGTTCATACATTACTTTTTTATTTTTAAACCAATAATGATAATAACAAAAACCATAGATATTAAATCTATTTGCTAAAGTAGTCATGTATTTACGATGATTTATATCATTTAAGTTAAAATATCCAATATCTTCATAAGGTTGTTTTATTATTTCTCCGTTAACAATTCGTGGAATATTTTTAAGAAGGGTCCATTCGGTAAATCCATGTCCCCAAAATTCATTATTTTCAGGTATTTCATGAAATTGTGGGAAAACAATTGCAAGAATTTTAATTTCTTTTTTCTTTGGAATGATAATGTCTATTTTTCTATATTTTTTACATTTTTCAACATGTATTTGTTCATAATTTTCTTCGGATTTATTATCCCATATAATAGTTAAGATGTTATCATTAAACTTATAAGAACCTTCTTTATTTCCTTCTGAAGATTCTTTATTTTTGATATAAACGGAGTTATCTTCATAATTAAATAAGAATAAGATTGTACATTCATTATTTTGCAATTCTATTTCAAATATATTAGATGAAATATTATAATAAATATCTCCTTTTTTATAAAATGTTTCTTTCCCCCATATATCCCATATAATATATAAAATCTCGCTATTATTATTAAAATAATAAGAACCTCCAAAGTTTAAATTTTTTCGAAATGCTTTATTTGTATTATTATCTAAATATATAATATCAATCCATTCATTTGTTATAATCTGAACTGAATCCATTATTATACTGAAATAAAAAAATAAATAAATTTATACTAGTATTTATATTGTTCTAAATAAAATATTTTTATCTATATTATAAATAGAATATAAAGTTTATATTATGAAAAATAAATATCTTATATTTTTTTTATGTATCTTATTTATTTGTTTATTTATTTATTTAATTTATTATCAAATAAATCTTAAAAAATTTATTATAACAAATAATATAATTAATAATATAAGTAATACACCAAATAAAAAAAATATAGATATTTTAAATAAAAAAGTAATAAGAGGTCCAAATATATATACAAATAAAAAAGTAATTATAATAGAATTTAATAAAGATGATTCTCAATTTATGATATCAGAATTTAAGAATGAATTATTTAAAATACATAGCTTATCTGATAAAAAAATATTTAATAAAATTATAAATACTAAATTTATATTTGAATTTGATTATAATTATGATAATGTATTATTAAAGTCATGTGATTTAGTTTTAGACATAATTAATCAAAAATATAATATAAAATCTCTTAAACAAAAAAAAGATTTTATAATATATTATATAAGGATTTCTGATAAAATAAAAAAATTACAAAATGAATATAATAATATTAAAATTGGTCCAAGTACTGAAAATATTTTAAATGCATGTATTAAAAGAAATATTCCATTTATCCGTTTAAACGATGCTAGTTTATTTCAATTAGGCTGGGGCATTCATCAAAAAAAAATAGAAGCGAGTACTACTTCAAATACATTTGCAATATCTGAACAAATTTGTAAAGACAAAGATTTAACAAAAACTATTTTAGAAGGATATGGGATACCTATTCCAAAAGGATATTTAGTAGAAAATGAAAAAGATTTATTAAAATATTTTAAAATGTTAGGTGGAACATCAGTTGTTTTAAAACCATATAATGGAAATCATGGCGATGGTGTATTTGTAAATATAAATAATATCGATTCTTTATTAAAAACTTATAAAATTATTTCTAAAATGAGTGATTATGTAATTATCGAAAAATTCATAAAAGGGTTTGATTATAGAATTTTAGTAATTGGGCATAAAGTTATTGCGGTAGCAAAGAGAGTTCCACCTTTCGTTATAGGAGATGGTAAAAAAAATATAGTACAGCTTATTGATATATTAAATAGTGATCCAAGAAGAGGTGATGGACATCAATCATTACTAACTAAAATTATTATTGATGATGTAGTTGAAAATACATTAAAAGAATATGGATTCAATAAAAATAGTATTCTTCCTAAAAATAAAAAAGCATGGTTACGAAAAAATGCTAATTTAAGTAGCGGTGGAACCGGAGAAGATGTTACTGATATTATTCATAAAAGTATTATTGATTATTCAGAAGAAATTTCAAAAATAATTGGATTAGATATATGTGGTATTGATTTAGTATGTGAAGATATAACTAAAGATTTAGATTCACAACACGGGGCTTTTATAGAAGTCAATTCAGGACCAGGATTAAGAATGCATATTTCACCAAACGTTGGAAAACCTCGAAATGTTGGATTACATATAATAAATAATCTTTATCCAAATAATAAAAATGGCCGAATACCAATTATATCAGTAACTGGTGTAAATGGTAAAACGACAACAACTAATTTAATAGCATTTATTATGAATAAAAAATATTTAGTTGGAAAAACAACATCACATGGAATTTATATAAATCAAAAACTTATTGAACATTGTGATTGTGCTGGTCCAACAAGTGCACAAAAAGTATTAATGAATCCAAATGTAGAAGCATGTGTTTTTGAAACAGCGCGAGGAGGAATATTAAAAGGATTAGGTTATGATGAAGCAAATGTAGGAATATTAACTAATATTGGAGAAGGAGACCATATTGGACCAGGTTTTGAAAATGCTATAATAGAAGATTTAATAGATATTAAATGTGTAGTACTTAAAAATATATTACCTAATGGATTTGTTGTATTAAATGCAAATGATAAATATATTGATAAAATGATTAGTGTTATTCAAAATCATTCAAGTATTATATTATTTAGCATAAAGAAAGATAATCAATTATTACAAAATCATTATTTAAATGGAAATCGTATTATTTATTATGATAATGAAAATATAGTTTATTCTTTTAAAAATAATAAGAGTGATGAAATATTTAAAATTTCAGATATTTCATTGTTAGAAGAAAAAATATCATTTCAAATTGAAAATGTTATGGCATCAATAGCAGGATGTATTGGAATAAATTTAGATATTGAAATAATTAGAGATGGATTATCAACATTTATAAGTAATACAGAAAATAATCCAGGAAGATTTAATATTTTAAAATATAAAGATTCAAATATTATTATAGATTATGCACATAATACAGATTCAATTAAGTATATATGTGATTATACAAATCTAAAAAAAGATGTTTCAAAAAAAATTGTTATGTTTGGAGCTGCTGGAGATAGAGATGATAAGTCTATTAAACAAATGACAAAAATGTTATTTGATAGTTTTGATATATTAATATTATTTGTAGATAAAGGAATTGAAAGGGGGCGAACAAACAAAGAATTATTTGAATTAATGATGAGTGATATTAAAGATTGGAAAGATACTAATAAATTAGTTTTAACAAAATATGGAGAAAATGATTCTATTGATCTAGGGTTTGAACATGTTGATAATCATAATAATTCATTATTTATAGTTTTAGCTGATAATGTACCAAATACAATTGAGTATGTGTCCAATAGAATAAAAAAATAAGAAAAAATATATTGTTAAAATTAGGAATTAACAGAATTTTTTCTTATTTATTTTTAAATTTTTATAAAAAATATTATTTATAAAAATAATATTTTATAAATTTATATAAATATACATACAACTATATATTTTTAATTATAATTTATGTCTCGACTTGTCATATAAGAACCATCAAAATTTGATTCTGGATGATTACATCCATAACAAGTAAATATTTCTTCATTTTTGTTTATATCTTTAATTGCTATAATTTTAAATTTATCTTTATTTGATCTAAATATAGCATTATTATTTAATGAATGGTTATATAAACCTCCATTACCTAATGGAAACCCCATACAATCGTCTTTATCAGTTAAAGTATAAACATAATCTTGGTAAATACCACAATATAAATTATCCATAGTATCTAGTATTAAATAATGTTCTTCTATTATTTCACCTTTTTTTATAAAAAAATTTGCAAATACACCCCTTGATAATTTTCCACCATATTTTGATTCTTTAATGTAAGTTTTAATTGTATTATTTAGATTATTAGTAAAATTATTATAAAAAATAAAAAATATTAAAATAAAAATTATTAGTAAATAAATCATTTGTTTTTTTTTATATATAATAATCCATTATAAAAAAAATTAAAAATAATTATATAAAATAAAGAAATACTATATATTATATATGGATAATCTAGATAAATTAATAAAATCTGTAAAAGTATTATCTATAAATTATTTAGCTGGTCCAAATATATGGTTGAAATATAGACCTTCAATAGAAGTATTAATTAATATTGGTGAATTTGAAAATTATCCATCTAATAAAATTAATAATTTATATGAAAATTTAATATCTACTTTCCCAAGTATGATTAATCATCGTTGCAGCCCAGGTGTAAAAGAAGGGTTTTTTAATAGAGTTAAAGAGGGAACTTATTTTGGACATATATTAGAACATATAGCATTAGAATTACAAAATTATTCTGGATTTATTGGCGGAATGGGTCGCACAAGAGAAACTGAACATAAAGGAATATATAAAATAGCTTTAAATGCGGGTCATGATAATAAAGAAATAATTACAAAATGTTTTTATTATGCATTAGAAATATTGTTATTATTAATTCAAAATAAAAAGATATATTTGGGTAAATATATGTTATCTATAGAAGATTTAGCAGACGATAATGGTATTGGACAAAGCACTTTTGAAATTATAAAAACATTACCAAAATCAATACCTTATTTAAAAATAAATCATTCTTCATTTATTCAATTAGGTTATGGAATAAAACAAAAAACTATTTGGACATCTGAAACATGTAATACTTCCGGAATATCTGAATCAATATCAAAAGATAAAGATTTAACTAAACAATTATTGGAAAAACAGGGTATATCTGTTCCAAATGGTACTATTGCATATAATTTAAATGAAGTTTATAAAATTGTTGAAAACATTAAATTTCCAATTGTAATTAAACCATCTAATGGAAATCATGCAAATGGATGTAATTTAAATATTAAAAAAATGTCTGAAATAGAAAAAGCTTTTAATAATGCAATAATATGGAATAAAGGTGGTGAAAAATCAGTTATTGTTGAAAATTATTTTGAAGGAGATAGTTATAGGATTACTATTGTTAATTATGAAGTAATTGCATGCTGCAAAGTTACTCTTCATAAAGTTAAAAATATATTAATAGGTGATGGTAATTTAAGTATAGAAGAATTAATAAATAATATTCGAGCAACACGTTATTTAGAATTATATTATAAAGAAAGAGATAATGAAGAAAATAAAATATGGAACGATACAATTAATATGGAAGAAGAGAGTGGAAGTTTTTTCAAAAAAAATATATTTATTAATTATCTAAAAAAAAAAAATTATAAATTAACTGATATATTACCAAAAAATAAAAAAATAGAAATAGAACGGTGTTTTGATGAATATACTGATATAGATATATCATTAATTCACCAAGATATTATTGAAAAATCTATGTTAGCAACAAAAATAATTGAATTAGATATATGTGGAATAGATATTATAATTAAAGATTTAACAAAACCATTAACATCAGAAAATGGAGGAATATTAGAAGTAAATGCAGGTCCAGGAATTTATATTCATAAAAATAGTAGAAATTCAGTTGGTAAAGCAATAATTAATTATTTATTTGCTAGAGATAATAATTTTAATGGATATATTCCAATTATAGGTATAACAGGAAATGGAAATCAAGGATTTGTAAATAAATTTATATCAAAATTTTTTATAAATCTTGATAAATATGTTGGTTCATATGGTGTTAATGGATTTTATCTTAATAATAAAAAAATAAATATTAATAATGAATATTATTGGGAATCAACAAAACAAATATTAATGAATAAAAATGTTGAAATAGCTATTTTTGATAATGATTCAAAACATATTTTAGATGAAGGAGTATTTTATAATAAATGTAATAGTATTATATTAGGATTTATCAAAAATGGATTAGATTTAGATTCTGAAACTTTATTAAATGAGACTGAAAATAGTTTAAAAGTTTTACGAGTTCTAGTAGATATAGTTCCTAAAAATGGATGCACAGTTTTAAATGGGGATGATAAAAATATTGGAAAATTAGCTAAACTATGCGATGGAAATATTATTTATTATACATTAAATGAATCAAATTTAGATAATTCTATTTTAAGTCATCATATAATAAATAAGGGAAAAGTTATTTACATGGAAAATAATTATATATATTTATATGAAAATGATATTAAAATTGAATTATTTGAAATTCCTAAAAAATGGAAACAAAATATTAATTTCCATGATATATTAGCAGCAGTTGGTGGAATATGGTCATATCATGATATTTTTAATAGTAAATATTCAGAAATTTTTGATGATTTATATAATTAAAATTTTATTTTTTATATTTTTTTAATTTATAAAATAATAAAATTAAACAGAATATTATAAATATTAATATTAAAATATAATTTTTATTATAATATATTTTATAGTTATTTATATTTTTAATATAAATTTTATTTTTATAATCAATTATAGTCTCTATTATTCCATCACTAATTTTATCAATAATATTTAACTCTTTTAAAATATTATTCATTTTATTATCATAAGTCGGAAAACATAAATTTGGCGCAAATTCTATTTCATTTACAAATAATTTTTTATTATTATCATAAGCAATATCAATTCTAATTATTAATTTTTTTAAAATTACATTATTAATTATATTTGGTGGTAATAAATTAAATACTTTTCTTCCAAAATTTATTAAATTTTCATATTTTTTACAATTTATAAGTATTTTTATTTCATTATTATTAATATGCATAGTAGTATATGAATATTTTTCATTAATAAAATATATACTATATTCTGGATTATCTTTTTTTTTAAAATTTTCAATATATTCTTGAATTATTATACCAGGAAATTTTAAAAAAAAAATTTTTTTAATATAAGTTTTAATTTCAGTATCTATATTAATATTTTTATTTAAAATTTTAAAATGACACGAGTTTTGTCCAAATATAGGCTTAACAATAATTTTTTTCCATTTTTTATTATTAATAATATCCATTAATTTATTTTCATTATTTTTATAATTATTATCATTTAATATAAAAATTGAATCTATAATATTAATATTATTTTTTTTTAAATAATTTAAATAAATATTTTTATAATTTATAAAGTTTTGAAAATTATAACCTGGATATAAATTTTTATATTTAAAAATTTTATATATTTTTATATAATTGTTAGATGATAGTGAATTAAATGCTTCTACTTTATCAAAACTTAATGTAAAAATTAAATCAGAATTATTTAAATTTATATTTTTAAAATTTACTGAATTTATTTCAACTATATTTACTAAATTTTTATATTTATTAAGTGTATTATATATTATTAAAGTATCTGGAAAAATATAAAAATTATTATCTTTATAAAATTTATATTTATCTGGTATAATATCAATTAATTCTTTCTTATATTCTGAAATATTTATTAAATTATATTTTTTTTCTATAATATTATTTTCTGAATTAATATATTCATCTATAATATTAATAAAAACAATATTTAACATATATATATATATATTATTTTAAAATATATATTATAATTTAGTATATTCTAGAAAAAACATAAAAGGAAAGTCAAAGTAAAGTACTCTTATTCATAAGATTATTTCGCCAGAAATCAGGAGCTTGCGCATAATTTCTGGCGGAGTCTGGAGCTTGAGAAAGACTCTACATCAAGTTTTTGTTATTTTTAAAAAGATAATTTTATAAGAATCATTTTTTGTATTTTTTTATAAGATTTATTATAATACCAAAATCTTATAAAATTTATAAATTTTTATAAAAATATATATTATCTTTTTTTTCTTCAAAAACAGAAAATCCCAGTGATTTTGATGTATTTATAGATGCATTATTATATATTTTTGTATAATAATATATTGTATTAATATTATTTTTTTTACAAATTTTAAAACTATAATTTAATAATTTTTTAATATAACCTTTTTTTCTATAATCTTTATTTGTATAGGCATAAAGAATATAAAAATTATTATCATCATCTAAATCTACAATATGAAAATATGAAATTAATACATTATTTTTAATTATAAAAAAATGATAAATGTCAGAATTTCTTAAATATTCATGTGCAGTTTCATATTCTGTTTTTAAATATTTTGTTAAAATATTTATTTCATAATCATTTAAATTTTTTTTAAATTGGCAATTAATATTATCTAAATATTTATTTATTAAAAAAAATATCAAAAAATATATTAAAAATGATATATAATATATATAAGACTTATCTATAATTTCCATATATTAATATATTTAAACAATATATTAATTTATTTTGTTAAAAAAAAATATTTCAATTCTGATAGATATTCTTTGTATTATAATTTAAAATACTTATCAAAGCACTATATGTTTCTAATATTTCTTTTCCAATATCTATATGAATTCTTTTATATTCATTCATAACATTTTTTTCAAAACCCATTGTACTTGACGGTATAGATAAACGACAAACACTTTCATTAAATTTTTTAATATTTTCAACTAAATTTATATATTTATCGTTAGTTTTATTATGCGATAAATCATTTATATTTATTTTTTTAATTTCATTTATAATATGATTATATGTTTCATCAATTCCAATTAAGTAATTGTCTAAAATTTGAACCGAATGAGCATAGGTCTTGCGAAAGACTCCATCAATATTCATCATTTATAATTTGAAAATATATATTTTTATAAAAATCTATAAAAATATATAACGCTCCCTACAGGGTTCGAACCTGCGACCTAACGGTTAACAGCCGTTTGCTCTACCTACTGAGCTAAGGAAGCATATTTAAATATATCACTATCTCTTTAAGTAGTTTTGTTTTTTATTTTTTTGTATATTTTTTTTTGAAATATTTATTTTATTTTAATTCTGTAATAATAATTTTTAAATCTTTATAATATTCAAAAACATATCTATGATAAGGATGAATATTAGTATCGTCTTGAAATAATATACCAAACTTTCCATTTGGAAATTCAGATAATATCCAATTTTCTGCTCTATATCTACTAATAAAAGCTTTATTCGACATATCTATTTGTAAAAATGGTAATTTTTCAATATAACTTTTTTTACTCCACCAAAAATTTCCAGAATAATGATATGTATGATTTTTATCTTTATTTACGACTACATTATCTATATTTTCACAAAGTTGATTAATTACATTACATCCTAATGTATCATAATATTCTAAATTTTCAATACATAATTTATATTTTTCTATCAAAAAGTATTCCATCATTTTTCTCCATGACCATATAACATTATCATTTCCTGCGCGCCGTACTCCTTTAGTATGCATATATAAAATATTAATTTCTGACGATGATTTCTTTGCAATATTAACCATATGATTTATCATAGGTATTTCATATAATTCCACATTGATATCATAATATATTATAATAAGCTTAGGATAGGATGAAAAATAAGATAAATCTAAATTTCCTAAAATACCAATATATATATTTGTAGATTCTTCATATAACCCTGATATCTTTAAACATTTAATTTGGTCTTCAAAAATTTCTTTCCAATTTTCTATTGTACATATATGAATAAAAATATAAATAGGAATAAATGATTTTAATAAATTTTTTTTATGTATATTATTATTTAATAGAGAATTAGAATATTCTTTAACATAATTTTTATCATCTATTTTTACAAATGTTTCATTTCCCCATCTTTCCCATTCAATTATAAGTTTTTCATTATTATATTCTACTAATTTACCAATTTGGTCATTATGTTTTATCCGTGTAATTATTTTTTTATTTAAATCAATAATAATTTGATCATTCCAATTATCATGTATTAAAAATAATTTTAAATAAATATTTTTATATTCATTGAATAATTCTTTTAATATATATATATAACTATCTTCAGTATAATAATTTTCAGCGGCTCCTAGGAGGGCTTGGATATCTTCATCCCTCTGGTATTGAGCAGATCCATCGGATCTGCAATATCGCAAACGGTCTTCTGATATCGAATATCCCGGATGCGGATCCGCTGGACTTGCTGCAAGCTGATGAAGATTATGAAAGACTCCATTATTATTTTCATCAAAAAATACTATTAATTCATTTTTATTAATTATTTCAAATTTATAAGAATTTATTTTAAGTTCTATTTCTTTATTAATAAAATCATTTTCATTTTTACATAATATATTTTTTTCATAAAGTTTATTATTTGTAAAATTTAATATAAGTTTATTATTTATATTTTTATTAACTAAATAAATTTCATTCATATTATATTTTTATTACAAAATATATATAAATAAGAAACTATAAAAAATTTAAATTAATAAATTATATAATTTATGAGGTTTCATATATAAATATGATAATTCAGAGTATATTATATTATTATCTATTCCATAATAAATCCAATCTAAAAATAATCTTATGTAATTAGAATCATTAAATAATTGATTTCTAAAATAATTATATATATTATAATTAAAAACTATATATTTATAATAATATTCATCTTTTTCTATTTCCTGAAAACTAGAAGAACAATGCCTTTCAGTATTTATTAATTTTTTATAATGATTGTTTATTTTATTTTGTAAAATAATTGATATATAAATTTTTCCAAAATTATTTAATATATCAAATAATATATATTCTGATATTCTATTATTTTCTATTATAAAATATGAATTATTAACATATAAATATCTTATTTTTTCAGAATCTTTTAATAAATAATTATCAGTTTCATTTACATTATATTTTGTATATTCTAATTCATTAATAAATATTATTTCAGCGGCTCCCAGGAGGGCTTGTCCCGGATGCGGAGCCACTGGAGTCTGGAGCTTGCGAAAGACTCCAGTAAATTCCTGGAAAGCTTTCTCGTGCGATATTTCGTTATAAACTGGAAGAGCAATGGATTGTAGATTTTCATGTAGATTTTCATTTAAATTATCAATTGTTGTAGGAATATTTTTATTATATAAAAATAAAGTATTATCTTTTTCAGTAAAATAAAAATCTTTGGAAATATTATTCTTAAAAATTATTTTTATTTTTTTATCATCAACTATATCAAAACTTCCTATACTAATATATTTTTTATTAGAATTCTGAAAAAGTAATGATTCTATATAAATTTCATTATTATAGTAATTTAATAGAATCATTCGTTTGTACATCACTTCTACAACCTTCGGTAAGTCCAGTGGATCTGCATTCGAGCAAGCTCTACTGGGGTCCAATATATATTCTTCTTTAGTTAATATTTGATGGAGTCTTTCGCAAGCTCCAGACTCCAGCGGCTCCGCATCCGGGACAAGCCCTACTGGGAGCCACTGAATTACATCAAGAGTATCATTAAAAAATAATGTTTTAATAAAAAAATTATAATAATATTTATCATTAATTAAATAAAAAATATTTTTACCCCAATTTTTCCATAAAATTTCTAATTTATTTGTTTTACAATCTTTAATATATGTTCCATATTCTTTTTTATTATATTTTTTATATATTATATTTTCATTATTCCCTTCTACAACCTTTGGTAAATCTAAGTCCAGTTGATTATCGTAATAGCAATCTATTTCAAAATTTTCTGAAAATACACATATTTCACACCAGTCTGTATGTATAAATAATATTTCTTCTGAAACTGTATTAATTAATGTTTTATTTACTGTATCAGGAACTGCATCAGGAACTGCATCAGGAACTGCATCAGGAACTGCACCAGGAACTGCACTAGGAACATGACCATTTAATGTTT
>TBL_comb47_HYPODRAFT_10005708_pt1 | contig 13777 bp, 13 predicted proteins | sample TroBogypolimnion_40_FD_10682 | JGI IMG/M metagenome (IMG submission 10682)
TGTAAATTTATATTTGTATTTGTATTTGTATAAAATTTGTATTTGTTGTAAAATAATAATAACTAAAAGTGAGTCATATTTTGACAATATCTTTTTTTATGATATGTATATATCTGTATGTGTGTATAATTAAATATGCACTACATATTCCCCTCTAACAAGTTCAACACTACCCAATAAAACAGGTTCAACTCCTGGAACCAATTGTGATCGTTTAAAACTATCCAAATCATATAATTTACCAGTTCCATCTTTCATATCTCTATAAGCATAAGTTTTGCCTTTATATTTAAATTCTGTAGCATCCCATTCAATTACTTTTTTATTTAATTTAGATACAGAATCTGGACCATCCATATATATTGAAGGATTAAATGAAAATGATCCAGGTGATGGATCTGCGAATTGTAGACATTTAAGTTGTTCTTTTCCTGTTATTTTTGAATATACCGCACAATCAATGGATGATTCTTTAATGGCTGTAATAAATTGTGTACTTAAATCCTCTTTAATACTGGAAATCTCAAATAAAGCTTCATCACTAGTTAATGGAATATAAGACAAGTCCGGACTGTCAGGATTTAATTTATATTGTCGTTTACTTTTATCACTAAATTTCAATTCCATAGATCTATCATCTGAAAGTTGTTCTTTTGAAAATGTCATTAAATATAAAAAAACTTCAACCGTTTGTAATTCTTCGGGTAAATTTTTATGACTACAAATTCTTTTAGCTCGTCCAATTACTTGTTCGGTTCTTACTGGATGCCAATATGGTTCCATAATATGAACATATCTTGTATTAAATAAACTGATGCCTTCCGATCCTGATGCTGTAATCATTATTACTTTAATAATTTCTCCAAAATTATTATTTGGTCCGATTTTTTTCAATTCTGATGAAATAGAGGTCGGAACAATATCACTATCCCATAATCCATTATAAATATGTAATATAACTCGTTTTTCTTCAGTTGTCTCTGTTCCTGTATAAAGAACAAATGTGGGTTTACCTTTATCTTCTTCTGCTATATCTATTTGCCATATTCCATTTGAATCCTTTTTAATTTTAAATTGTGTAAAGCCATTTTGTTCCAATACCAATTTAAATATACCAATGCCTTCGAAGAGTTCTAAATTGAGAATATATCATATTTAATCCAATTTTTTCAGGGTCTGTAATGTTTTCAAGCATATGTAAAAATTTTGGACTGTACATTTGTAAATCTTTTGGTGTTAAATAAACACCTGATTGTATTTTAAGTTCTTCAATAGCTCTTTTTAATCGTATTTCATATGAATTATCACCCATCTTTTCAATAATTTCATCTCCTTCCAATTCATTTTCACGTTCACCTCCATTTTCATACTCATTTTCTATTTTATCAGCGTTTTCAATAATGTCTTCATAATTATCTTCAGCATCTTCTTTTGGCATTGGTCTTTTAATATCTGGAGGAAATACAAAATTACAAAATAATCGTGAAAAAATACGATATGTTGAACTAGGTTCTTTAAATATACCATCATTATTTACCACAACATTCTTCTTTTTTTTATTATTTTTTTCTTGTTTTCGTTCTGTAACTCTAATTGCTTCATAAATTGTAAATTGATAATCACTCATTGGGATTTTAACCACATTAAAATTTTCATTTTTTTCATATCTAGGTAATAATTTTTCTTGAACACTTTTAAAATATGATGTAGTTCCCATTATTCGTTTTTTAAATAATTCTATATTTTTAACTTGTGTGGTACCTTGTTCAATAAACCAATTAGAAAATTCATCAAGTTTATCAGGTAATGATTTATACATGTGAATAATGATTCCACCTTTATTTACTTCAATTTCATTTAATTTTAAAATTCTAATAACTTTTTTCTCAAAATCCGCATCATTAATTGTTCCTCGTTCTTCCAATATTTCAATACCTCTTTCATTTGTTCTTGATTTTGGTTCATTTGAAACTCCTTGATACCCTCCATCTCTCTTTTCTTTATTTTCAAATCCATAAGGATTTCTTGTTATTAAAAGTTTTTTACTTGTTAATGAATAATCTAAATAATCCAACACTTTTTCCTTTTTAAATATTTCTTGGAGAACTTCTTTAGTTATTGGCTTTGTAGTTTTTATATCTAATGGAAACTCCCAAGTCTTAATATACCCTCTTAATATATTGAAAAGTATTCCAATTTCATTTGGATAATTTATAATTGGAGTTCCTGTTAATAATACAAAACGGGAATTTTGTGCTCTTAATAACATATCATATAAAATCAATGCTATTTCAGTTGGAATGCGTTCAGCTTTACCTGTTTTATCCAATGGTATATCCTTTTTTTTCCCAATTTTATTAACAATCCGACTGGTTAAATTATGAACTTCGTCTATAACAATAACAGCATTATCAAAAATATTTGTCTCAAAATTATTAGTCATTTTTTTTAATTTATCTCTCCTCAATCCATTATAATGAATAAATTGATATTTAGTTTCAATCATAATATCTATTTGTTCGTTAAGACTTTGTTTTTTCATTTGTATATCAACTTCATCTTCTTCATCTTCAATAATTAATCGTCGTGTTGTGTTCTTTTTTCCTTCAATTGGTATTTCGGCTTTTTTTGTTTTTTTCATTTTTTTTCTCATTGTTTTTAATTCTGTTTCCGACATTTTTGAACAAGTTTGGGGGTTTTTTTTAACATTAACTAACCAAGCCCCACCCTTTTCATTAATATAATCAACCGGTAAATTTAATACACTTGATAATGTTTCTATTAATGCTGGATTTTTTTTCGTATCAACCCATTCCCAACACTGATTTGTATTATATAATGGATCTCCGCATTTTTTTAATTCGTCTCTATAATTNGTTTCCAAAGATGCGGGGGTCATTATTATTATTTTTTTTGTGCTCTTCATACCCTCGGTTATTGCTATAGAACTACATGAATTATGCGATACAGTAAAATCGCCCATTAAATAGCGACAATTTTTATCCAATGTAATTCCATAATATTCATCGTATTTTATATATTTTACAGAAATTCCAGTAACAAGGACATCTTTTAATTGTTTTTGTTTTCTCATGGTTGTTTTTTTTCTTGGTATAAGTGTTGGAATTTCATCAATTTTTTCTCCATTTATATTTATTCTAAAACATGTTCCATATTTTTTAATTCCTTTATAAATCCAACTGGTTTTTTTCTCATGTTTATAACAAGCAAACCCTAAACTTCTAGCTAAATATATAACATCATTCAATAGTGTTGTTTCATTTTTTTGCGAAAATTCAAATTCGTTATTAGATAAATTACCATCATAATTACCATTACCATCAAGTAGTCCAGCCAATAATTTTAATCTATTTTCTCTCGAATTACATTTATAAATTAATGGAATATGATTATTATTTAATAAATCAAATTCTTTTAATGTATTTGTATTTATTAATTGTTTATTTTCAACTTTTCCATCTGATAACCAATAACCAATCATATATGGATCAAATGGTAATTCTTTTTCAGGAAAATCAACCGAAACTTTATATCCTTTTAAATATGCTTTTTTTGAATTAGACAAATTCAAATAATCTTTTACAGAAATTTCATAAATATTTTTATTTGTTTCATTATCCAATTTAATATTATTAAAAAATCGCATTGCTTTTATTTTTATTTCTTCAAAATTATCGTTATTAAACGAAAAGCATTTTGATTTAAATTTATTTGTTTCAATCCATTGAACATTATAATATTTATTAGTATTTTTATATTCAATTTTTGGAAAACCTGTTGCTTTTAAACAAAGAATATGTTCGCTGTTAACTCTATATACATCTCCTTTAGTTGGAATAATATCATACATTTTATCCATTCCTCTTGCCAAAGAAAGAACATTTCTAGGTGTAGAATCATCACCCATTAATAAATCTCCAATCTGAATATCTTCAATTAATTTAATTTCTCCTGAAAATAACATAATAGGTGTTCCTTTTGCATGACATTTTCCTGCTCCCAAACTAAAGTATAAAAATAATCCACGATATGGTGTATATAAATTTAAATAATCTCTAACTAATTTTTGATGAGTAAGTAAATTAAATCCTGTAGTATTTGATCCACTTATACTATCACAAGTAACTTGAGTTGTGTCATCCATTACTTCATTGCGATAAGGTCTAAACATTGCGTTAATAAAATTTACAAATTTCTCTCTATTATCCATATAATAAGAACTTTGTTTGATGTAATATTTTTCCTTTGGTATTGGAAGACGCTCTAAAATATTTTCACTGATATTAATATTGATTAATTCTGAAGTTGGTAATAAAGTAATACCGTTTGATATTTTCTTTTTTTTTTGTATTTCCCCTTCTTTCAATTCAACATCTTTTACCCCTTCTTTAACTCCTTCTTTTATTTCTTCACCTTCTTTAACTCCTTCTTTTATTTCTTCACCTTCTTTAACTCCTTCTTTTATTTCTTCACCTTCTTTTAATCCAATCTCTTTTACACCTTCTTCCTCTTCAATAATTAATGAAATTTGTTTTCTTTTTTTCTTTTTCCTTTCATCTTTTAATTTAGCTACAGGTTCAATATTATGGTCTTCTTCTTTTATTTTTTTAAGAAAATCCTCAATATCAAAATTAGGGTTTTCGCGGTCATCATTTATTAAAGTTTTTGAAATATTAACATCATTAAATTTAGTTGGAATGACTATTTTTATTTGTTTTATACTATCACCAACATTTGGTTTTTGTTCTAATTTATTTAATAAAGCCTCCATGTATATAATAAATAAAATATAATAATTTTACAAAATTACTTAAGATTAAACAATATCACCTAAAACTTGTAAAGCTTTATAACAAGCATCTTGTTCAGCCTTTCTTTTTATTTTATGAACACCATCCCCCATAAATAATAATATTTTACCATGAGTTGTAATATAATTTTGAATTAAATTAAATGAATTTAGAATATTTATATTAATGGCATTTTCTATTTTAATATTATGAATTGAAAGACCAATACATAAATAAACTCCCATTTTATATCCAGTATCAACATCATATCCCATTTCAATATAATTTGGTGTTACCTTAAAATTCTTTTGTATTTTTACTTGTAATATATTTTTATAATTATCATCATTTTGTATTAAAGCAGTCCAATCTATATGCGTTTCAAAAATATTTTCAACAAATTTTTGCGCCATTTGAAAACCAGGACCAGTTGTAAATATATTTTCAAACCAACCCTCTTCATCATTTACACTAATTTTATTCATATCTAAAAATAAAGCACCTAAAAATGCTTCAAACAAACATCCAAGTTTTTTCAAATTTGTCCGTATTTTTTTTTCTTCGGCATGTTTAGAAATAATTAACCATTTATTTAATTTCATTTCCATGGCAATTTTACCAATTGCCTCATTTTTTACAATGGCAATTTTCTTCTCAGTCATAAATCCTTCGTTTTCTTTTGGAAATCTTCTATATAAATAATATTTAGTAATCAATTCCAATACACCATCTCCCAAAAATTCTAATCTTTCATTTGATTTTGTATGAAGAGGAAAACAATCTGGAGGTCTATCTGTTATGGTAATATTTTGTATTACATTTTCCAATTGAGGTCTCTTTGTATAAGAACGATGAACAAATGCTCGTTTATATAATTCAAAATTTGTTATTTTTGTAGGTAATCCATATTTTTTAAGAATAGATTGAACTTCATTCAATGTAATCTCTGAATTTAAGTTATTATAAGGATTAAAAATATAACCATCTTCACATTTAATAACATCGTCATCATGAATTAAACTTTTTTCAATCTTATCCATTATAATATTATATATATAGTTATCTTTATATTATAATTTATATTATATTATTAAGGAATAATTTTAATTGGTATATTATTTGATGTAATTAATTTTATTATCTTTATAAATTATATATCATGGTTTATTCTTTTGGTCCAGCAGCATACGCAACTACTATTTCAAATAGAACGGCAGCAAGTGGAGGTTCAGTGGGTGGAAATAAAAAGGCAGGAATATTTGGAGGATCTGTTTCTTGGCCAAGAGGAAATCTTCCAGCATCTGTTTTTTACAGAGCTCCTCAAAGACCCGCATCATTAGCACAATTAAATGCCATTACAAATCCACATCCAGTCCAACGAAGAAGAAATGGTTATGCTGTTTCTCATGGTCTTATGTAAATACACTTATACACTTTTAGTAAAAGTGTAGCAAAAAGCTACGATCTTTTTGAATATTATAACAATGTTAATTATTTAAATTATTAATATTAAATTATTACTCCATACTAATAACTAATTATTTTGTAACCATATGTGCTTACAAAATAAACATTAAAAATATAATTGAATTATATTTTTAGAACGAAGTTCAAAAAAGAGCATAGCTTTTTGCTACACTTTTTCTAAAAGTGTATAAGTGTATTAGTAAGAAAAAAGATATAAAAAGAAAATAATATATTATTAATAATGATTATAAAATTAGATTATAGAGAGAAAGATTTAATACATATTTGTAATTATCTTATAAATACTAATGTAATTTATAAAGACTTGAAAATATCTCAAGAAAATTTACCTTTGGGTGATGTAATTTTAACAGATGAAAATCAAAAAGATTTAATAATTATTGAGAGAAAATCCATTAAGGATTTGACAGCAAGTATTAAGGATGGTCGTTACGAAGAACAATCATATAGATTAAATGGTATAAATTTTCCAAACCATGACATTATTTATTTAATTGAAGGAGATATTAATAAATTTAATATGTTTAAGGATAAAAATACCATGAATAACAATACAATATATTCTGCGATGGTTTCTTTAAATTATTATAAAGGATTTTCTGTTTTTAGAAGTATGAGTATTGAAGAATCCGCATTTATTATATGTAATATGGCTTATAAAATTAATAAATCCATCAAAGAAGGACGACAATCTTATAGTAGTTTACAAGAGATTGAAAATAAAAATCAAACCACTTTAAGTGCATCAATATTAGAACAATCCAATTTAGACCAATCTAATTCAGATTCAATTATTGAAGAACAACAACCTAATGATAATCCTCTTATTGTAGAACAATCAAATTATTGTAGTGTAATAAAAAAGGTAAAAAAAGAAAATATTACTCCAGAAAATATTGGAGAAATTATGTTGTGTCAAATACCAGGAATTAGTTCAGTCACCGCAATTGCTATAATGAATGTTTTTAAAACCATTCCAGAATTGTTATTAAAATTAAAAGAAGATAATACTTGTTTAAATGATATAACTTATACAAATTCAACTTCTCAAAAAAGAAAAATTTCCAAAACAGCCATATTAAATATAATTAAATATTTACAAGTTTGATAATATTACTATTATATTATAATATATGTCTGAAGAATTTTTTAAAATAATTGGAATAATAATTTTTGTAGGTTTATTAATATATTTAGTAGTAAAATATTTAAAATTTCAAACAAAAATGTTGGAAGGAATGACAAATAAAGCAGATGGTATAAACATATCTCCTAATTTAGGCTCCAACGCCCAATCTTATGCGGATGCTTTGGCAAAAACATTTAATAGTCTAAATGATACATTACTTGTAAAAAATAATAAAACTGCTTATGAACATATAGTAATTAATTTTGATAATTATTTAAGCGCTTTAATGATTGAAAATGTATTAAAAATGGATCAATCAAATATAAATGAAGCATCAGCATTATCCACTCTTGAAGTATTAAATAAGTTACACGCTGGTAAACAAAGTTTAAATACTTTAATGAAATCAATTGATAGTGTTTCATAATAATATATTATTTAAATTCAACTTAAAAATATTATATTTATATAATTATAAATGATTATTTATAATTATTTTTTTAAATCGTCGTCGTCTTCCAAAAAACAAAATGAATTAATTTTAAACAAACAAAAACAAACTAATGCCAATAATAACAATGTTTCCAATGTCCCAATAAAATATATTGAAGAAAATATACAATCAGTTGAAGAAATAAATTTAGTAAAAAATACAATTTTGGTCGAAGAAACATATTTATTTGAAAAACCATATTCCAATGAAGAAATATCAACAGATGAAGAAAATCAAGAATTATTGTTTATTAAAGAAAATCCAATAGTTGATGACTTATTATTAATTGAAGAAAATCCAATAGTTGATGACTTATTATTAATTGAAGAAAATCCGATAATTAATAAACCATTACCTGTTGAAGAAATATTATCAGAAGAAAATTTAATAGTTGAAACATCTTCAAAAGATATAAAAATGGATAATGTAGAGTCAAAAGAATATATAAAGGAAGAAACAATGACATTTGAATCAATGACAATTTCAGAAGAAACGCAACCAGAGAAAATGGAAAATGTATCCGAATGGAAAGAATATATAAGAGAAAAATTATTGACCATTGAAACATTAACGTGTTCAGAAGAAAAGCAACAGGAGAAAATGGAAAATGTATCAGAACCAACAGAATTTATAAGAGAAGAAGATGAAGATATGGAGTGCAAAATAAAAAGTAATATTATTATTATCCCGTTGGTTGAAATGAATAATTTTAAACAACATAATAAAAAAAAGAAAAGAGGACTTAATAATGATTTATATTCTCTATAACTCAAGCAATTCTAATATTAACTTCATTACCTTTATAAACACCTTCATCCACTAAATGCTGTGTATAATCCACTCCTCCCCAATTATCTGACATTGCGTTTGGACTATATAATAAATTTTCTTGTTGTTGTTGTTCTAATGTTGAAGATTGATCTATGGAATTGTCAGACACCATAGGATTTATATAAGGAATATTTACAGAAGTAGGAATTGTTGTTGAAGACGGAGGTAACCCTCCTTGTAAATCAGTAGTACTTGGTCTTATTTTATAAACAGGATTGCCTTGAATATCATATGAATGTTGTAAATATAAAACAGGACATATAATCCCCTGACTTCGTTGCCAATCAAGAAATTCAGTATAGTCTTCTAAATTTTGAAATTCTGTTGGATTAATCCCTGGAACTTGGGCAATATTTGAATTATATAGATAAAATTTGGAACCTTTTTGAATTAACATATTGGGACAGCGAACTGTATTAGTATTATTTGTAAGTCCTTCCATAACATTTCCTCCATAATATGCAAAAAAATATAAACCAAGTAAAAATATTATAATGGTTAAAAACAATAACAACATATTATAATATATTGTTATTATTTATTTCTTATTTTTATTGTTATTATTTTCTTCATTTATTATATAATGATTTATTTGGAACCAATTAATGATTTAAATACTTCTGAAAACAAAATGAATTTTGAAAAATGTAAATCACATATTAATAAAGGTAAAAATTTATTTCTTTTTTTTTATATGAATAATTGCGGTCATTGTGATGATACAAAGAAAATATGGCCCCAAATAAATGAACATATTAAACCAGAATATTTAAGTGATGATAATATTATGTTGGCTCAAATTAATTATGAACTTTTTAATAAATTGCCTTATGTTGGAACTGAACCTTATGCGTTTCCAACCATCAGACATGTTGTAAAAAAAGATATTAGTGAATACGATAGAGATAGAACTCCCGAATCTTTCGCAAAATGGATTGAAGAAAAAATAAAAAAACCAAAATCCGTACATCCAGAATCCATTAAAATGGAATCTAGTTCATTTAACCCCGATGATATTATTTTAAATAATCATAGATCTCATTTAAAACCCAATTCTTCACAACATATTCGTAAAATGCTTCAAATGGGGGGAAGAAAATCAAGAAAAAATAGAAAATCGAGGAAAATCAAGAAAAAATAAACGCGTTAAAAAATCCAAATCTAGATAAACATTTCTTCAATATTTAGGGAAGATATTTCTATAATAAATGCTTTACAATCATCCACACCCAAACTGATAAAAATACGTTCTTCAAATTTAGTTAATGAACATGAAAATTCTATATATGAATGAGAGAAAAAAGTAAATGTTTTTGATAAAGAAATAGTATTTGTATTATTATTAAATAAAATCCAACGATGATAAGATTTTTCTTTATTAATGTGAATTAAAAATAAAATAGAATCATTAAATTTTATACCATTGGTTGATCCGTGATAACCATCAAGCTCTTTAGTAATATCAGAAGAAAATGTTATTGTTTTATAATCCGAATTTTTAATTGATTTTATAATAAAAGGATTTAAACTATATATAACTTTATATTGTTTTTCAGTATCATCATAATAAGGCATCCAATTTTTTTCAACATTAACAATTCTACATTCTTGTTTACATTCTTTAAAATTATCTACGGTAGAGTTATTTAAATTTGCTGTAAATATACATGGGTCTCCTGATTCATTACTATTACATTCAGGAATTATTACCAATATAATATTTTCTGTTACAAAACGAATATCTTCAAGTCCTTGCCAATAAGAATTATACACTGGCATTTTATATTCATAATTTATAATATCATCCTTCATATTTTCAATCGATAAAGGTTCATTATTATTAATTTGTCCTGTTAATATTGAATAATAAGAACGAGATTTGGGTTCAAACATTATATAACTTTTGTCCTTAAATTTGCGATAATTTACATGACGAACTAATATTGTTACTTTTCCATCAGAATTTATAAATATCGCAGGATTTAATTCAACATAAGCATTTGGGTTATTATAATTATCCACAATTAACCTTTGAGGGAGTATTATTGGATGTATTTGTATTATTTTATGTATATTTTTTGATGACATTATAAAAAGTAAATACATTATTTTTTATATTTAAACACAATGAGGGAGCCTACTACACAGACGGTTTTAAGATGTTGATGATCCAAATTATATTTATATTTATTAATAAATATTACTAGAGATAAAAAGGAGCCTACTACATTTCACATAGAATTTCTTTTTTCAAAACTAAAGTAGGGATATTCGTTTTTGGACATTTATAAATGTCCAATTTCTATTTTCTCAAATATAAATCTCAAAATTTTGAAAAAAATAAGGGAGAGCATAATTTTCAAACATTTTTTCAGTTTTGCTGCATAAGAAAAATTTTTGAGACATTTTCCAAAATATATTCTAATAAATAAAGATTTAGGCATTTTTTTTGTTTCATATATATATGGAAATAAAAATGCCAAAAATGCCAAAAAATGCCAATTTTATTTGTGAAATATGTAAGTTCATAACCAATAAGAAAAGTAATTATGAAATTCATTTGATAACAGCAAAACATAAAAATGAAACAAATGAAACAAAAGTGAAACAAGAAAATATAGTATTTAAATGTGATGAATGTAATTATTTATTTAATAGTCGTACAACTTTATGGAGACATAAAAAAAATTGTCAATTAATAAAAGACGAAAAAGAAGAAAAAGAAGAAAAGGGGAATAATTTAATGATATTGTCGGAAAAAGAAGATAATGATGGATATAATCCCGCGAATAACGAGTTGGTAATACAATTATTAAAAGAAAATAAACACTTTATGACGGAAGTAATGGAAATGGTAACCAAAACATTGACAATAAATAATAATACAATAAATAACACAATGATAAATAATCATAATCCTGTATTTAATCTTAATGTATTTTTGAACGAAACTTGTAAGGATGCCATGAATTTAGAAGATTTTTTAAAGACAATTGTAATAACAAATAAAGATTTGGATGATATTGGTTTATTGGGATTTGTTAAAAGCAATATCAAATATAATAGCGAGAGAAGTTGGTAAGTTGGATGAAAATCAAAGACCATTCCATTGTATGGATAAAAAACGTGAGATTTTTTATATTAAACAAAATAATATATGGAAAAAAGAAAAGAAGGATGTATTTAAGGCAATGTTGATTAAGGTCGCCCATATATATTTTAAACAAACTGTTATTTGGAAAGAAGAATATCCTGCATATAAGGATATATCAACTGAAAAACACGAAGAATATCAGGTTATTATGACACAACTTATGAATTGTTTAATACCTGATGAAAAAGATATGCCAGGTATTGAGAAAATTATTAGAAATATCACAAATGATATTATTATTAATAAAAATGGTAATAACATTCTTTAATGGAAATATTCTATTCCTTGTATTGTATATTTACCAATTATTTTAGGATTTTTGTTATTTGATATAATATCTTCAACTTGATAAATATTTCCATTTTTATCAATATAATAAATAATACCATTTATATCTTTAACACATACTTCTATTTTGTATGATGTTTGTGTTTCATTTTTACTATTATTACTATTTATATTACCATGAGGAATTCCTTTTATATGAGTTCCGCAATAATTTTCATTTTTTTTACGTCTTGTACATTGTTCATCATTGGCTCGTTTAGCACAACATCTATCAAAAACAGGAACAGAATTTTTAACTCGTTTACGCTTTATAAAATCTTCTTTATCAAATGATAATCTTTCATAATCATAAATAAATTGTAAAAGAAAATTCATGTCTGGTGTATTTATACCCAATTCAATTGATTTATCTCTAACATCATTTTTAAATTTTGTAATATATGTTTCTACTGTTTTATTTATTCGCCTATCCATTTAATCTTTATATTGTTTATTAAAACAATTATCTTTATTTCAATTTTTAATTATATTAATATAAAACAACTTAAAGAATAAAAAAATTTATAGTAATACATATATGTCAATCGTTAATATAATTTCGTCAATTGTATTTGTTATACTTTTAATAACAATAATTTTACAATTATTAAATTTTTACGGAATTTCCCAAAGCTCATATGGAGTTTATTTAGCATTTTTTATATTTATATTTATTTCCATATTAATACTACCAAATAAAATACCGTCTGTATAAATTTATTTATATTAACAAAATTATTAATTATAAGAATAACCATGTAAATTATTTTAAAACGCCTTTAATTTAGTAAAAATTTTAATATTGTATATATTAATATTTTATATATTAATATAAAATATTTTTTAATAATATGAGTACCATACGTTCAATAAATATTGAAAGTGAAAATATTACAACGAATAATTTAAACGTTCAACAAATTAATGGTATACCATTTTCAATAGCAACTAGTCAAGGTATTCAAGGATATACAGGAGCTCAAGGAAATACAGGAGCTCAAGGAAATACAGGAGATTCAGGAGCTCAAGGAAATACAGGAGATTCAGGAGCTCAAGGAAATACAGGAAATACAGGAGCTCAAGGAAATACAGGAAATACAGGAAATACAGGAGCTCAAGGAAATACAGGGAATACAGGAGCTCAAGGAAATACAGGAGCTCAAGGAAATACAGGTAATGCAGGAGCTCAAGGAAATACAGGCAATATAGGATCTCAAGGAAATACAGGCAATATAGGATCTCAAGGAAATACAGGAGCTCAAGGAAATACAGGAGATTCAGGAGCTCAAGGAAATACAGGTAATACAGGAGCTCAAGGAAATACAGGCAATACAGGAGCTCAAGGAAATACAGGCAATATAGGATCTCAAGGAAATACAGGAGCTCAAGGAAATACAGGAGATTCAGGAGCTCAAGGAAATACAGGCAATACAGGAGCTCAAGGAAATACAGGTAATGCAGGAGCTCAAGGAAATACAGGAGATTCAGGAGCTCAAGGAAATACAGGGAATTCAGGAGCTCAAGGAAATACAGGAGATTCAGGA
>TBL_comb47_HYPODRAFT_10005709_pt1 | contig 13776 bp, 12 predicted proteins | sample TroBogypolimnion_40_FD_10682 | JGI IMG/M metagenome (IMG submission 10682)
TATAAGAACTCAGCAGTCTCAGACAAGACTAAAAAGCCATGCGCTAAACCAGCAGGTATCCACAATTGCCGATGATTTTGAGCGCTCAGTTCCAAACCTACCCATCTTCCATAAGTAGGCGATGCTTTACGAATATCAACCACAACATCAAAAACACTCCCAGCAACAACCCTAACCAATTTACCCTGGGCTTGCTGCAATTGATAATGCAAGCCCCTTAAAGTCCATTGCTTAGAAAATGAGTGGTTATCCTGAACAAAATCTATCACTAGACCGGTAGCTTGGGGAAAATCTTGGGCATTAAAAGATTCAGTAAACCAACCACGCTCATCCCCAAGTACTTTAGGCTCGATGACTAAGACATCATGGATGTCAGTTGGTGTTACTTGTAGCTTTGCAGTCTTTATTGAAGTGGGCATCGAGTTACTTTTTAGAAGTCAAAGAAATTGGTTCGGCAGAAGTCTTGAGCTCATGCAAAATTTTATTCAAATACTGACCATAACTATTCTTACTCAGTTGGGATGCAACTTTTTGAACTGCTTCAGCGCTAATCCAGCCTTGGCGATAAGCAATCTCTTCAGGGCAAGCTACCATTAAACCTTGGCGTTTTTGCAAAGTTGCAATAAAACCGGCCGCATCCAATAGGGAATCATGTGTTCCAGTATCCAACCACGCAAAACCGCGACCCATGATTTCAACATTGAGTTCATTTTTTTCCAGATAAAAACGATTTACATCTGTGATCTCGAGTTCACCGCGTGCGCTCGGTTTGATTGCAGCGGCAATATCACAAACTTGGTTATCGTAGAAATAGAGGCCCGTCACCGCGTAATTACTTCTTGGTTTTAAAGGCTTCTCTTCAATCGAGATAGCTTTATGACCTTTATCAAACTCTACTACCCCGTATCGTTCTGGGTCATTTACATGATAGGCAAATACTGTTGCGCCTTTTTCTCTTTGATCACCACTGTGAAGATGATTCACCAGCTCGTGGCCATAGAAAATATTATCCCCAAGTACTAAAGCGCTCGGATGATTGCCAACGAAAGCCTTGCCCAAAGTAAAAGCTTGTGCCAAACCATCTGGTGAAGGCTGGACACAATATTCAATATTCAGACCCCACTGTGAGCCGTCACCTAAAAGTTCGGAAAACCGAGGGGTATCGTGTGGTGTAGAAATTAATAAGATGTCTCGAATACCAGCCAGCATCAAAGTAGTTAATGGGTAATACACCATGGGTTTGTCGTAAACCGGCATTAACTGCTTAGAGACCGCCTGAGTCACGGGATAGAGACGAGTGCCTGAGCCACCGGCCAAGATAATGCCTTTACGTTGAAGCCCCATACTCGCTCACCCTTTAAATAAATCGATCTTTAACCAGCTGATGTACATAAGCCTGAACCTGCTCGCGCCAGGATTGCTTCCACCGCGGTAATTTTGACACATCCCCCTGAGATGCGATGGCTTCTCTTAATTTATCTGATGCCATTCTGGAGTTCATTGGCCGTGGTGCTGGCAATGGATACTCAATGGCCAGGATGGGCTTAATCAAACCCTGGTCAATCTGAAGTGATGCACCGGCTTCTATTGCAGATTGAACAGCCAAACAAGCCAAACCATGCCAATTTGTTTCGCCAGACGGAACCGCGTGATAGATGCCCGAAGGTATTTTCTGCAGGCGCCAATGGCGATCAAAAATCAAATCCAAGCTCACTGCAGCGAGCCAATCTGCGGAAGTAGGGACACCGACTTGATCTTCAATAATGCTAAGGGAGTCGCGCTCTTTAGCCAGCCGCAAAATAGTTTTAATGAAATTACCACCCGCACCATACACCCAGCTAGTGCGAAAGATGGCATATTGCCCTGCTAGCACGTTTGCAAACACCTTCTCAATCGCCAGTTCGCCGGCGACTTTACTTTTGCCATAAACCCCTAATGGATCGCGCAAATCCTCCTCAATATAAAACCCTGACTTATTTCTATCAAAGACATAGTCTGTTGAGTAGTGTAAAAAAGTGGCGCCATGATCTGCTGCATATTGAGCCATGATTTCTGGAGCTTTTGCATTGACAGCATAGGCCACTTCAACTTCAGCCTCCGCCTTATCCACCGCCGTATAGGCTGCTGCGTTAATAATCAGATTGGGCTTGGCCTGATTTAATAAATTACTGAGACTGGCAATTTGTAAGAGGTTGCAATCAGAGCGACCAACAAACTGAACAGTGATGTTATGCGATGCAAGATCAATAGAGTCAAATAATCCTTTAAAGGCTTTTCCGAGCTGTCCATCTTTGCCAAAAACCAGAATATGCATATGCAATGAATCGGCTAACTGTATTGCTTCTTGAGCCAGTCTCGATAGGAACCACTGACGACTCCCTCAACCCAAACAGGATTATCAAGATACCATTGCACAGTTTTGCGGATGCCCGTATCAAAAGTTTCTTCTGGTTTCCAAGCTAATTCACGTTCAATTTTTCTAGCATTAATTGCATAGCGGCGATCATGTCCNGGTCGATCTGTCACAAAAGCAATCTGCTGTATATATGACTGTCCATCAGCACGAGGCTTTAGCGTATCCAACATCGAGCAAATTGTCTTAACCACATCGAGATTGGCTTTTTCATTCCAGCCGCCGATGTTGTAGGTTTCGCCAACCTTACCCTGCTCCAACACACGTCGAATCGCTGCGCAATGATCACCAACGTAGAGCCAGTCACGCACCTGTTGACCATCACCATAAATCGGTAAATCTTTACCCTTCAGGGCATTCAAGATGACTAGAGGAATAAGCTTTTCTGGAAAGTGGTAAGGGCCGTAATTATTAGAGCAATTTGTTGTCAGCACTGGCAGCCCATATGTATGAAACCAAGCGCGCACCAAATGATCTGACGCAGCTTTCGATGCTGAGTAAGGGCTATTGGGCTCGTAAGGATGGCTCTCACTAAACGCTGGATCGTCTGCCTTTAGTGAGCCATATACCTCATCGGTAGAGACATGCAAAAAACGAAATGTCTCTTTTTCATCAGCAGGCAAGGTATTCCAATATGTGCGAACACTCTCCAGCAAATTAAACGTACCCAATATATTTGTTTGTACAAAATCAGCAGGTCCATGAATCGATCGATCAACATGACTTTCTGCAGCAAAATTGATAATTGCTCTAGGACGATATTTTGAGAGGAGGTCATCGACTAACGATTGATCACCAATATCTCCGTGAATGAAAACGTGTCTTGGATCAGACTCAAGAGTGGCTAGCGTAGCTAGATTGCCAGCGTAGGTCAACTTATCAAGGTTAACGATGCCTTCAGCCTCTGAATTCGCCAACCAATTGAGAACAAAGTTGCCCCCAATAAATCCTGCCCCACCAGTGACTAAAATCATGATTGAATTGGCCCTAAGATAGATTCTGCAAATGCCAAAGAGGTATAGGCAGCAAATGCAGGGGAAACTAAAAAATCTCTACCTGCGTTTTGATACTCTAGATATTGAGATTCTGTCATTCCACTAATATAACTATATAGTGCGCTATATGGGTCCGGAAGATCTAGGAAACCCCTAAAATCAATAAAGCAAGCTTTTGGGATGGTGTTCTGAATATCAGGATCTCCGTAATAAATCGGCACACAGCCAGCAAAAAAGCAATCAAATATTTTTTCAGTGAGATACCCTCGCATATCCCTAGCATTTTCAAAGCAAATACTAAAACGAGATTTTGCCAACACCTCAAACTTGGTTTTAGCAGGGCCTTTATAGCTAGGAAAAACTGCTCTCCCCAATAAAAATGGAATGATCTTTTCTAGGCGATATTGCAGCTTACCTAAGCGCCCAAGACGCTTTTGCGGCACAGTCCAACCACTACCGAATAAGGCAAAGTCCTTTGGTGCATGAGCCTCAAACCAACGAATCAGCTTTACTCGCTCTGAATACAGCTCCCTTGAATCAACAGCATTCGCATGTCGATTACTTCCAATCAATACGCAAGTAATGTCTCGACCTGCAAAACCCGGGTTTGCAACTTCATTAGGTTTAAATGGGGAAGGCAAAACATTGGGATAACAGATTGGAAACTTTGGAATCGAAACAGTTTGTAGTTGGAGTAAATCCTTTGAATTTGGATTTAAAAGCTCTTGATCCCAAGTGAATATTCCATCAAATTGATTCAGGTAGGCTGGATCGCTATTAATAGGGACGGTTAATTCCGTTTCAAATCGAATCAGGTAGTTCTTGCACCCCTTCATTGAAATCATCGGTACTGATCCAAGATATAAGTTGAAAGTCGGTTGACGCCCCTGCTCCAGAAGTACATCTAGGGTATGTAATTCGATGCCGCGAGTTAAGGCAACTTCACGCAAAATCCGAAAGGGTGCAAGACAATCATCGCGGTTCCTAGGGCTATGCGGATCGAATAAATCATCCTTTGCGTTACCCCATCCAACTATCCCGCCTAGCAACATAAATATAAGAACCTATAAGAGAGGTGGTGCCGTGCTAAACAATAAATACATGGCTCATGGTCTAATTGTAGATTATGGCAATCATTTCCCATCTTCAAGGCGGTCTAGGCAATCAAATGTTTCAGTACGCCATGGGTCGCGCACTTTCTGAGCGCTATCAAACCCCATTACTACTTGATTGCTCATGGTTTAAATCTACTCCAAATGGGTCTACGGTCAGAGAATTTCAGCTGCCTCTACTAAAAATACCAAACATCGATTCAATCCTCAAAAATCAAACCTTACCCCTTGGAAGGTATGGGCGAATTTTGCAAAAGATCATCCCTTTTGGACCATTGGTCCTCAGGGAAAAAGAAGGTTTCAAATTTGATTCGAAAATTCTTTCCCTCGGAAAAGATGTGCGCCGCAACATACATTTAATTGGGTATTGGCAGTCATACAAATACATTAATGGGATACGGCCACAACTCCAGATAGTCTTTCAATCCAACTCACCCATTTCAGCCCACTACGAAGACTATCTTCAAAAAATTACATCAACTGAATCAACAATGGTACACATTAGAAGGGGTGACTATGTGGCACTACAGTCAGCAAATCAATACCACAAACCACTAGAAATTAGCTATTACCTAAATGCACTAAAAGAGATGCAGACCAAGAAACCAAGCACCCATTTTTTCGTGTTCTCAGATGATTTAGTGTGGGCAAAAAAGATGCTTCCCAAGGACCTGCCTATTACTTTTATAGAGAATGCTCAGACCCCAGAAGCGGCAGTACAAGAGTTACAACTAATGATGCACTGCAAGAATCACATTATTGCTAACAGCTCATTAAGTTGGTGGGGGGCATGGCTCAAAAAAGATAGCGGGGGGCTAATATATGCTCCAAGCCGCTGGATACGTGATACCAAACTGAATCTTGACGACCTGTTGCCTGCGGACTGGAAAAAATTACACACTAAATAACTACTCCCTCGATCTCCCGATCCAGGTTGCCGCCGCTGCAAAAATCAACCTCTCTAGTCGTGTAAATGGAGTCAGCATTCCATTGTTTCGATATTGAAATCTCGCATAAAGTTCGTAATTAGCGCCAAAAGAGATATTTTGTATTTTTTGATTTATCAACTGCAAAAACTTCACACCAAAAACCAATCTCTCGCGAAATGGCAATGGCCGCGGCAAATAGACTGGTGAAATTCCCAGCCCTTCTAAGTAGCGGGATTGAGCGGCTCTAAAAACATTTCTTGCAGCCTGCATGTGATTGATGCTGGTTTGAGTCGGGTGCTGACGATAAACAATCAATTTCTGCTTTATATTCGCAAACCGATAGCCAGCCAATGCAATTTCAGTCCACAAAGAATAATCTTCAGCATGCAGATGGGTATTCTTATAGGGTAATTTTTGGAAAATTTCTAATTTACCCATAACCGCCGGATTACATAAAGGGCTGCAGACGGCCAATAAGGCTCTAATGTCAGAATTAGTGTGCCTCTGTTTAGAGGGCTTTAAAACGCCATTGCCTTGATTTAAGGTCCAGTGATCAGCGCCGCAAAGATCGGCATGACCTGCCTGCAAAAAATCAACTTGTAGCTGCAAACGATCGGGCAACGCCCTATCATCCGCATCTAGTAATGCCAAGTATTTACCTCTTGCTATGCTCGCAATATGATTTCGTGTCGCAATAAGACTGCGGTTCACGTCAGAAAATATTTTTACAATCCGAGGGTCATCATAGCGCTGAATAATTTCTCGGGTTCGGTCTGTTGACCCATCATCAATGATAATAAGTTCAAAATTAATATAGGTTTGAGCTAATACACTTTCAATTGCCTCGCCGATGTACCGCTCTGCATTAAACGCCGGCATGGAGACGCTGACTAAAGGATTTTTAACGTCGCTCGTATTAGTTTTATTTACCGCGGATTGCATCATATCGTCAGGTGGTGTAGTTAAATATAACTTTGCAATAAACGCACAAAGCGCTTAAATCGCTTTACAAACCTGGAAGTTAAGGACTTCCCAGAAGCTCCATAATGCAACTCTGACTCCCAAGCAGATTGGTAAATGACGCCAAGAAAATTTTTGCTCAACTTCTGCTCAGTCTCTCCCAATCGCCTCATCAAATAAAACTCCCAATCATAGTTATAGACCCTAAATAAGGGTTCAATGGTACGAATTGGAATTGCTTGATAATTGAGTAGAGCCTCGCCATACAAAAGGGTCTCTGGAATTTCTGGCGTTATGGCATCCCATAAGCTGATACCCTTAGGTTGTAAGTAATTGAATTCCAAAGATTTCCAAACTTTTGCCGACCAAATAAAAGGGGCTGGGGAGCAATAATAATTTGGGCCCTCCCTCCCGAATAAATTCTTCACTCTTTCAGATTCAGCGCGTAGATCCCGCTCCACCCTATCATGGCCGCGATTGAGTGCCATTTGAAAAAACTCTTTATTTTGGTGAAGAACTGTATAAGGAATTCTATCCGAAGCTAAGAAATCACTTTTATAAAAATCACGAATAAAAATACTATCTGAATCTATACAAAGGTAATTGCTGGCAATACCAAGGCGCCAAAATTCTGATTTGATAATTTGCTGCGACAGTCCTCCAGACATCTTTAGATAACGCTCAAGATTGAAGTAAGGGTTAGAGCCTGCGATTTCTTCATCAGCAACCCAATGAAACCCTTGATGGGACTTGAGAACATCAAATAATAGACTCTTGTCTGCTGCTGGAGTCGCTATGTAAAAAGGAATAGAGTCTGCGTTATGCTTCTCAAGAGTAACAAACAAACGCTTTAACCGAAGAAAATCTCTTTTATATGATTTGCAGAAAAGTACTAAGTCTTGCGGCATTTAAGATTCGTAACCCAATGGATTTTTAGCTTGCCATTGCCAACTATCAGCGCACATTTTTTCTAAATTATGCTCTGCCTTCCATCCAAGAAGCTCTTCTGCTAGAGCAGGGTTGGCATAGCATATTGCTATATCGCCAGCCCTTCTAGGTACGACCTCATACGGTATATTCTTACCGCTTACCTTCTCATAAGCCCTAATGATCTCTAAAACGCTGTACCCATTACCCGTGCCGAGATTTACCACAAAAGATGCTTGGCCAGACTCCAGACTTTCTAATGCGAGCACATGCGCTCTCGCTAAATCACAAACATGAATGTAATCCCTAACTCCCGTTCCATCAGGAGTGGGCCAATCATTTCCATAAACCTTCAGACCCGAGCGACTTCCGGCAGCAACTTGCGCCAACAATGGGGATAAATTGTTTGGCACTCCCTGAGGATTTTCTCCAATCAAGCCAGAATCATGAGCGCCTACAGGATTAAAGTACCTCAGACTAGCAATTCGCCATGAATCATTAGACTCTCCGAGATCCTTTAGTATTTGTTCGCTCATCAACTTAGTTTGGCCATAAGGGCTAGTTGGCCTTAACGCCGCCGACTCATCTATTGGAACCCTGTCAGGATCTCCATAAACAGTAGCGGATGAGCTAAAAACAAAATTGCGACAATCATAGTTCTGAGCAACCTCTAGCAGATTGAGCAGACCGGTTATATTATTTTTGTAATAAGCGAGGGGTTGATGAACCGAGTCACCAACAGCTTTTAGGGCTGCGAAATGTATTACCCCCGTAATTGAGTTTTGCTTAAAAACATTACCTATGAAAATGCTATCGCAAACATCCCCCTCAAGAAAATTCAGCTTATTTCCGGATAAGGTTTCTAGGCGTTTCAAAACCAATGGGGTTGAATTGATAAAGTTATCAATACCAATGACAGAATGGCCGGCTAACAGAAGCTCAAGCCAAACATGGGAGCCAATATAACCTGTCGCGCCCGTTAAAAGGATCATTGATATACCTATATTAAAAAGTAAACTGTCTTGGTCAGATTGGGGGTTAAACCCAAAACCACCCCAAGTGGTCAAATTATCTCAGATTAGCGGTTATTATTGAATTTTATGGCACCCATCCCCCAGCACCGATTTTTTTCAAGCCTGCGCATAGCCATTGTATTTAGCGGCAGCCTCTTGCTTGCCATTTGGTCCCTCAAAAACAGTATTGCGTTGCGAAATTTTCTATTGGCATTTGGCGCACTCATGGCCCTTTCCATTTTTACTTACCAAGCAAAACTAGAGTGCTTCAATCTTGGTCGATTGAGAACTAGGATTTTTCGAAATCAGCTATACCAATATGCGCCCCTTATTTTCTCAATAATGCTCTTTGCCTGGGTAATAGCCCACCTAATCTTTTTGAGCGTCGAAACCTCACTTCAACTACAAGAGCTTAAGGGGACTTGGCTTAGGGCCGCACTAGCACTGATCACTGGATCAGCCATTGGGCTTGTACTACAAAATCGTTTGCGATTGACTAACTTCTTGTGGTTGGGGATATTTTGTAGCTTCCTCTATCTTTTAGCCCACTACCTGAATGTCCTATTAGAATCTCAGACCATATTCATGGTCGACTATTATTTTTCTAGTCCATTCGGCAACAAAATTAATACCGTACTCATGGGTGGGTTATTTATTGGGGCAGCCTGTGGCAGTTCGGCTTACGCAATCTGTTACGAAAAAAATCAGCCTTGGTTTTTTCATCTATTTTGGCTTTCCGGGGTTGCTTTAGTTTTATTTTCCTACACCCAAATTATCGACACTAGAAATGGCATTGGCATCGCATTAATACTCATTTTTATTTGGTTCATTTATATCGTTTTTAAAAAGACTCTACAGACACATGCACTCAAGACTCTTTCCCTCATGATCATTCCCCTTCTGATAGTGGGCTTCTTCATTCAGGAGCACCTAAGTCTCAATAGAGGCTGGAACCATTTTCTGAGCGATATCGAGATTGGAATTCAAATTGACAACATTCCAAATTGGCAAGATGTTAAGAAATTTGGCTACCCAAACACAAAAGAGGGGGAGCAGGTCTATCCCAACAATTATGAGCGAGTAGCATGGGCTACGGCAGGAGTTTATACCCTGCAAGGCAACCCATTAGGGTTTGGACTTTTGGAGCATTCCCTAGGCTACTTAGTAAAAAAACAATATCCTGACGCAAATGTAATGTCCTCACATAGTGGGTGGATAGACTTTGGTTTGGCATTTGGCATTCCGGGATTAATACTAATTCTGGGTGCGCTAGCCAGCATCATCTTGCTAGCGGCTCAGTCACATTCGATACATGCGTTAACTGCCATTTGGATATCCACTAGCCTGTTGCTCATTTTTACTGTTGCCGAAACTAGCAGCAAGCACTCCATCGAAATTCTACTTTTCTTTATAGGTCTTTTGACCTTGCTGATTGCCAAGAAATCTGAAGTCAATAAATGAGCTACTGCCCTACATTACAGGGGCCATCCAGCTCTATCTTCACCAAATGTCGAGCGAGCAATTTGCTATTAAGTTGTGCGTCAGATTTTTTTATTTCCTCAATCCTATCTTCAACTCGACCACAAGGATTAGCTTGAATATGTCCGGCTGGAACATTTCCCGAGTACCCATTTAGGGTTGGGATTTTGAGGTCTTGCGCCAAAATCATTCCGTCAAGTTCTGCTAAAAAATATTGTGCATTATTTTTGCTAGAAACAAATAGGATATCGTCTGGAGATGCTGATCCAGCCAATAAATTTCTTACCGTCTCACGTCTTTCCACCCATTGACTGATTGGAGTTGTGTAAGGCTTATATGCCAAAACTTCCGGCACTAGTAATAGCGCTGGAATCAAGAAAGCATAGATATTCGAACGCCTTGTGCTCAAGTAATCCACGCCAATTGCCGCGAGTATTCCAATAGGCAAAAGCATCACTAAGATAATCCTAGATACCGCCCTGACTGAGCTCACGCCTGGAATATAAAGTACCAGCCTGTAAGCGCTGATATTAAATATTGATAGCGTTAATACGAAAAGCACCAAAAGAGATCCTAGAGCCAAGATTCCCAACTGCTTATGAATACCCTGAAGGAATACACCCAGCAAGCCGCTAAGCAAAATCACCCAAACACCCAGACCGAAGAACATTTGTTGTTCATGAATGAGATGCGGAGGAATCGAGTGAACCCAAGAGCCCACCCAGGCTGTTAGACCAGATCTATCTGCTAAAAAATAGCTAGCAAAATGTGGTGTCATCGAAAGCGTCTCAATATTGGGCCTAGAGAAGCCGTAGTAATGGGCAACAACCCCATACACCGCCAAGAGCACTGCAATTAATAAAATGCTCGCGCTAGCGATGAGGCCTGGGGGCTTCAGCCAAAGGGACGAACGCGGGGATTTTGACCTTGGAGGCTTTTGCCTTAAAAAACATAACCAAACTAGAAATGCTGCACCTAGTAAATACAATAAAAATATACCCACATATATTGAACACAAGAATTGGATCAACGTCCAAACGCAGCACCAAGCAAAACTACTCGCCCTACTCTTAAGTAGGTATTGAATTAAAAAAGTAAAGGCTAGCGGAACCGCAAATCGATAAACTAATTGCGCATGCATCTCAAGCGAGAGGGCTGGTAGGCTGAATGCGTAAACAAATGCACCAATAGCAGATGAAAGGCTTGAGAAGTCTAACTTTCTAAGCGCCCAGTAAGAGCAGATAAAATTTAAAAGAGTGCCAACAAAGAACCAACTCAAATAGGCTTTTTCTCGCGTAAATTCGAGAGATCTGAAAAAAATATAACTCCAAGCAGAGCCAAAATGATTGTCACTAAAAGTTAATACCCATTTAAATGGGTAAAAATAGTTTGGACTCCATAGATAACTTGCATCTCCAGATACCCACTGATACAAGTGCTCGAGGACAACACTATTAAATCTAGCGTCACCCAAATCCCCGGGAATAGAAGTGAAGTTATTGCTTGTATTTAATAGATATCCAAAGAGGCCAATAGATATAAAAATTACTGGGTATAAGCAACCCAACCAAGCTTTACGATCAGTTTTCCCGAGGTTTTTCATTGCGCGAAAGGCTGTACTTCATGATGCAATAGATTGCCCTAAAACCATCTCGCCAGCCAATTTTTTTTCCCTCATCATAAGTGCGGCCGTAATAAGATATGCCCACCTCATAAATTCTGCAGTTCAATTTAGCTACCTTAGCAGTGATCTCAGGCTCGAATCCAAATCGATTCTCTTGAATTTGAATGCTTTGAATTATTTCGCGACGAAAAACTTTGTAGCAAGTTTCCATGTCCGTCAAATTCAAATTCGTAAACATGTTAGAAAGCAGCGTAAGAAAACCATTTCCAACCCGATGCCAAAAATATAAAACCCGATGAGCGTGGCTGCCCAAGAAACGTGAACCAAAGACGACATCAGCCTTATTATTCAAAATCGGCTCAACTAGCAGCGAGTATTCATTTGGGTCATACTCCAAGTCAGCATCTTGAATGATGACAATGTCTCCAGTTGCCGCCTTAATTCCAGTTCTTAACGCAGCGCCTTTGCCCTGATTAACATCATGATAAAGAACTTGATGAACCCTTCCAGAATGCTCAATGTTTTCTTTTAATTTTTGAGTAGTTCCATCAGTAGAGCAATCATCAACAATAATAATTTCTTTGTTTGGATAGGGCGATGCAATCACTGCATCAATAATATTTTCGATCGTAGACAACTCGTTAAAACATGGTATGACAACTGACAGTCTCATTTTCTTACTCGCCCATCATTCAATATTCATTTAAATAGATTTTATGTTAATTCAAAAAACTTCAAAATTAAACTCTCTTGATAAGCTAAAAATGCGTTTTCTGCATTTAATATGCATTTTTATTTACAAAACCACGGAAAATAGTAAAGAAAATAATTTTTAGGTCTAACCAAAGAGACCAGTTTTCAATGTAGTACAAATCATGCTCAATGCGAGCATTCAGGTCAGTATCTCCGCGCCAGCCATGAATCTGCGCCCATCCAGTAATACCTGCTTTGACTAAGTGTTTTTTCATATAGTCAGGAATTTCTTTTTTAAATTGTTCGACAAATACGGGGCGCTCTGGTCTTGGCCCAACAATCGACATCTTTCCTTGCAGCACGTTAATGAATTGAGGTAGCTCATCCAAGCTTGTAGAACGTAACCACTTTGAAAATTTAGTAACTGACTTACCGGCAGAGCCACCCCACACTACAGCACCTTGCTCAAGATCAACTGGCATCGTTCTAAATTTATAGATCTCAAAAACTTCACCATTCCAACCCACGCGTTCCTGACGATAGAACACTGGCCCTGGAGAATTCAACTTGACGCCAATTGCTAGAATCAGCATCAAGGGGCTAATGAATAGCAAGATCAAAACAGATAAACAGAAGTCTTCCATGGACTTCAGAAACAGATTCATACCAGTCATGGGTGTGCCATACAGATCAATCATCTGCATTCCCAACACCTCGCTCACGCCATGATTAATCAATCGGAATGAAAACCAATCGGGCACAAAACGAATGGTCGCAGTACTCATCTTGAGATGCTCCATCACCATCCGCATCTGCGATCCATCCGCCATCGGCAATGCCAACCAGATTTCATTTAAGGGTTGTTTTGCCAGAGCGCCTAACTTCACTGGATCCAATTCTTTGACTAGCGTTTGAATGCGATACCCAGACCAAGGAGAATCATGAAGTCGACGTTCAATTTCTTCTGCGGTCTCGCCAGATCCAACAATCGCGATGTGGCGAAGATTAATCCCTTGCGCGCGATATCGACTGATCAAGGCATAACTAAAAAGTCTGCTGCTGCATAAAACGATTAGGCTAACAGTTGCCCAAGAACCCAGCCAAAGGCGTGAATACATTTCAGTTGATTTGCTAAAGACCAACCAAATCAAAATCAAAATCCAAGTCTTTAACACTCCGGCAGCCACTTGACCAAATAGCGCCATTAAGTTGCCACCGCGCCAAGAGCGGTACGCATTATTGGTGAAAAATAAATAGGCAGCACTTGCCAATAACATCAGAGAGGCATAGCGCTGCAAATCTAAATCAGGATCTTTAAAAATCTGAATGGCAAAGAAAGTACCCAATCCCACGAGATTGATGATTAGGAAATCAAAAACTCGAATCAAATAGGAATTAATAAATAGGGATGCGGCCATCGTCGTATTTTGCAGTACTACTGAATATTCAAGGAAAGTTTGTTTAAGGCTGCCACTACCGCATCGACCGAAATTTGATCCATGAGGTAAGTCAGATTATTGGGATACTCAAAACCCAAATTCAGATATGCGCCACCCTCTTTAGCCCCCGGCCCAAGTATCAGAGAATTCTGCTCATTTTTTCCATCTGGGTAGATCGGGCCCCAGCGATCT
>TBL_comb47_HYPODRAFT_10005712_pt1 | contig 13773 bp, 10 predicted proteins | sample TroBogypolimnion_40_FD_10682 | JGI IMG/M metagenome (IMG submission 10682)
GGGTAGCTATGAGTAATACGAATCCACAAATACCGCCAATAACCCTGATGAGAATTCCGCAAATACTAAAGGTGATGCCAGTTTCGAAATCTAAGTTCTGGCTGATGGTTCAGAAAGGTGAGTTTCCAAAACCGATCAAGATTGGAAGGTCTTCGTTTTGGACGATTGAGCAAGTACAGGCTTATTTAAGAGAAAGGATGGGTCAATCCACCAATTGAAACATGGCTATCTCCTGAGCTTATGCTATCTATCCTACGGAAAGCTCAGGAAATAACTATGCATGCAGTGAATTTATCGAAGCCACTTAGTGTTGAGGTCTTTGACCACAGCCGCCCCCTGTATGAGAGCGCTTGGATTCAAATTGGGGATTATGAAGATCTGACGGATGCTGTGGATGCATGCAGGAGGATAATCGATCGGGTCTTATGCAAACCGCGATATTCATCTCTCGCTGGACACGCTTTGATGCAAGAGTATTTAAATTATGGTCCGGTCCCATGCATTCGTGGGGTTGATAATCTGGATGCCTTTGATCCGTATGAATATCTCGAAAGCAAAGCCAAGTTAGGCCGCAATAGCGCTACGAAAATGCTTTAGACCTTGGTCTTTAAATAACGGACAACAGTCTCCCAATCTGGGAATTCAGGGGTTGCAAAGTGAATATGCTCACCCTTGAATCGATCTACCCCATTCTTAAGACGATCATCGACCAAGAAATCTCCATCATTCAGATTCTTATGGTGACTCAGGATTAATCGTTTGTATGCTGGCTTACCCAGATAGTCCTTCACCCATAGCAACTTATCAGACCAGGCACTCGGATTACCCCAAGGGGCAGTTGAAAGAATATAGGTATCGAACATGGTAGCCAACTCTTCATATGCGGCAATTGCCCCTGGAATTGGGTCCATTAAATAGAAGATGCCTGGAACTTCATCCAATCTATCTTCGTACTGGTCTTGTATGTGCTCAGGGGTTCTTGCGATTCCTGATGGGAAATCCACCAATACGTTATCCATATCTATGTAGAGTGTTTTCACATCAACCCCTAATTCCCCTTAAGCATTACAGAGTCAAACCCGAACCTCGAACCCTAAGCCATTCTTTACGTTCTCGGTAATTTGGCAATACCTTATCAACCTCATTCCAAAATGCATCGGAATGATCTCGATGGTGCAAATGACACAATTCATGAACCACAATATAGTCAATTACACTTAATGGTGCCATAAGCGTCTTCCAGTGGAAATAGAAATCTCCCTTGGCCTGACAGGTAGCCCAGCGAAAACCTAAATTCTTGACTAATACTTTGCCGGGCTTGACTCCAATTTTCTTTGAAAAGAATGTAACTCTTTTTGATATATGGTCAAAGCCCTTTTGAGTGTAAAACCGCTCAAAAGCATCGTGACAGGCCTGCGGTCCAGATGCTACCATTTCCTTTAGCAAACAAAAACGGCCATTTTTCAGTACCAATGGTTCAGCCTGATGCTCCATTAGTGAAAGTCTATAGTTGCTCCCAAGATAAGGGAAAGTTTCACCATTAACCCACTCACGCTTAACGCATTGTGTATTTAAGTCGTTCCAAGAAGCTAGATTGCGATATATCCAAATTCTCTTACTAAAAACAGTTTCATCCACCTGCTCTGGTGACATGCTAATTGGAGGTCTAACGGCAATGGTCCCATCGCGCTCAATAACAATATCCGTTGTCTTTCGATTGGTACCAGGAAGTAGATGATATTTAATATCGCCAACAAGACGTAACTGCATTAAATGCCTCTGCTACGCTGGAAGGTAATTAATTGCTCATGACGATTTTTAGCTAGCTTCATAATTTCTACAGCCACTCTCTCACGATTTTCTTTAAGTTCTTCCATTCCGGCAATGGCTATAGCATCCTTAATAAGCCCACGCAAACGCTTTTGTTTATCAGGGTTATGCCAGAAGTCGATACTGCCAATGGTCTCTTGCAAAATATCAACAACCATCTCCATCAACTCTTTAAATTTTGTTTTTTGAGACTCATCTAGCGTACCAGAAGAAAACCCTACTTCAATGATGTGTTGATAGAAGGTAGTGGCTTCCTTACTCATCCCCCCCTCACCATGCTGGCGTCCAGCAATTGCTTCAGAACGCAACTCACCTAATTTTTCAGCAAGTAAATCCCATTCATCATGATGTGTTTTGATAAGCTCATTTACCTTTTGAGAAAGACTCTGGAAAAATGCTGGGTCTTCATCCTGGTGGACAGTGCAATGCTTGCGTATCGCATGCTCCATCTCACTAGCCTTAGCCTCGCTATTTTTTCCAGAATGCGCTGCTAATTTTTCTATGAAATCATCAGCAAGCAATTCGATGGGTTCAATTTTTGGATTGATCCCAAGGCTAATCAGGTGCTCATTAATTAAGGCTTTTACCTTCTGACCTGCAGAACCTAAATCCAAGCTTGTATCCTTATAACGCTCTTTGGTAACTTGCATGATGTAACCAAAGCGTTTAGCTGGCACTCGGTAAGGTTGGGCAGAAGCATGAGGCAAGATGATGTCTATACTCATTAGAAATTTCTTCAGATAAACATCAAAATCAGCTCGAAGTTTTTCATCTTTCAAAATTGTCACGGCCTGGTGAGCAATTGCTGCATTTACGTCTAAGCTATCAAACACTCCAGTAACAAATTCTTTGATATTACTTACGCCACAATCTGTGAAAAATTGAAGTAATCTTTGATAACGCTCTTCCAGAATTGGCAACTCAGAGGTAATATTTTTAAGGCTATCATGCAACTCCTGCAATTCATCACTGGCAGCGTACAAAGTTAAAGCATCAGTTAAGTGATTGGAAAGTCCAATATAGTCAACTACGTAACCCCGCTGCTTGCCCTTCTTTACTCGGTTTGTTCTAGCAATAGCCTGCAGCAGTGTATGTTCTCGTAACTTCTTATCGATGTACATAACTTGCTCAATAGGAGCATCAAACCCGGTTAAAAGCATATCGCAGACAATTAAAAAAGAGATGCCAGTATTTTCCTTTTCAGGATCATCGAAGTCAAAACTTTTACAAAAATTATCTACGGCATTTAAACGGTGAGACTCTTTTCTCGCTTGAGTAATATATGCAGCTTCGTTAGTTCCATCGGAAGAAACAATGACAGCTGTTTTTAAAAATTGAAGTTTTTTTATTAAATCTAAGTCGACCTTATCGCCACCTTCTTCTTTGGTTATCCGAGCTGCTAGGGCAGCCTGAATACCATTTTGATAGCGAATGCAGGCTAACTTTGAATGACAAACTACCTGGGCTTTAAATCCGTTTGGTAGGATATTGTCAACATAGTGATTAACCATATCCTCTGCAGTTGCATTGATACGATTTTCAGCCTCAAGAATATCGCCAGTCGCGCCGTATTTCTTCTTGATTGCCAATAATTCTTCCTCACTTCTGTCTTTGAATAAATCTTCAAAGGCCATATCAAATTCATGCTTTTCCGTTAATGCACTATCAGCAGTCTTTCCTTCGTAAAGAATCTGCAGAGTAGTTCCGTCCCGGACCGCATCCATGAGTCGGTAGGTATCGATATATTCACCAAACCGTTTATTGGTTTTTTTATCGCCGTGACGCTCAGTAATAAGGGGCGTACCAGTAAAGGCAAGTCGCGTAGCATTAGGAAACGCCTCAAATAGGTTATCTCCCAAATCAGAACTCTGTGTCCTGTGAGCCTCATCGATCATCAAAATAATTCGATCAGAGGTATTCACTACCCCAAAGGTTTTGCCTGATGGCATTGCAGCATATGTCCCCAAAGCCTCTGCCACGGTATTGGTTAGCGTTTCCTTGCGTTCTTGAAACTTATGAACCATAACCATGTTTAAATCTGAGCTATCAGTCGCCAAATGGTCACGCAAATCCTGACGACTTTCTATGACATTGACTCGACCACCAATTAATATGGCAGTATCTCCCATCTGCTCTTCCAAGTCCTGTCGGTCATTAACAAGAATGATTTTGTAATCATTCAAATCTTGGCTAGCACGAAGCATTCGAGCCAAAAATACCATCGTCAACGATTTTCCAGATCCCTGGGTATGCCAAACCACACCGCCACGATCCATTGGTGTTTTGCCAGTACGCAAACGTTGAATAATCTTGCTGGCAGCACGAAACTGCTGATATCTGCAAACCACCTTGACTCGTTGGCCATTGTCCGCGTCCATAAAAACAGAATGAGAACGCAATATTTGCAAGAAATTCTGCTTCGTTAACATTCCAGAAATTAGCTGCTGCTGTGCATTAAGGCCCTCGCAACCTGAGTCATCTTGTGGATATAGAGTTTTCCATGAATAGAAATGCTCATCACCAGAGGTAATAGTTCCATAATCCGCCTCTAAGCCACAGCTACGAATCAATAACAAATTGCTATGAAATAGTCGTGGTTCACCCTCATTAAGGCCGGCCATTTCAGTTTCTTTTCGTTTGCGCATGTAACGCTGCAACTGCACAAAGCTTTCCTGCATAGGATTGGCGCAGGTCTCAGAACCTTTTTTGCACTCGACCACTACAAGTGGAATTCCGTTAATAAATAGGACTATGTCTGGAATGATGAAGCTTTTTACGCACCCAGGCGTATCGATTCTGAATTGATTAATTGCGTGAAACTGGTTGTTTTCGGGATTGTGAAAATCAATCAACCTAACGATGGGATCGCTCTCTCCAGTAATTTCATTAACGTCAACCTGCGCCTTGAACAATAAAGCCTGTATTGCTTCGTTTGCCTCAAGTAGAGTTCTATTGGGCTGACGCAATAACTGATTTCGCAAATCCTCAAGTTGATGATCGGTAAGCCACTCCTCACCTTCTGCTGTTTTATTAATTTTGCGTATGGTTGCATTGAATACATCTGGTAAAAGCCACTCACGGAAATTAGTCCGCAAACTCGGCCGAGGGTCTTGAGGAATTCCCGCGCCCTGATCTATTACTTCCCAGTCTTGGTCTAGCAGTTGATTCAGGAAGGGTTTTTCGACCTCGGAATATTCGCTCATGATTTAGTATTCTCTGATTGACGATCTTTAACTTCTAAGCTAGCGGATAGCAGATCTACCATTAACCCCTGTTTTTGGTATTGGCATTTCTCTTTATAACGGATGAGTGTATGTATTTTTGTCTCAACTGCCTCTATTCTTTTTGATATTTCATTTTGTTCTGCTGGCTCCGGGAGGGGAAATAGTAGTTTGCTCATAACTGAGTTATTCAGACTAGGCATCGTAGTTCCTACTTGCATAGCAGTGACCTGTCTTTGAATAATGTTGTGACGATAGATGTGAGAAAAAAAGAAATGATTTAACTCTGTTTTTCCAAGCCTTAAGAGAAAACATCCTGTTCCACAAATCCACCCTGATTCTTCGAGTCGAATTGGTGCTGATCTACTTAAGTCCCCTCTTCTCGCAATTATGATATCCCCCACTTTTAGTGCATGTCTAGATAAAGAACTTGCTCTTAATTCAGAAATCCGAGCGATTGATTCCACTTCAATGAGTCCATCATTAATATTTTGAGGCATAACAACTGGAATACCTTCACTTTGATATTCATGAGCATGGAGTTGACTTCCAAATGGTCCAGTTTGTAAATAACCCCCCGACTTTAAAAGAATAGAGCCCAGCGTCTCAAAGTGCCATTCCTTTGGCATCCAACCAATCGTAGTTTCTCTATATAACTCTGGCATTTCATTACGTGATGGTCGAAGCCTACCGTTCGGGAGCACGCCACGAGCAAATAAATCGTTCACTAAACCAGCCTTGATTTTTTGATACTTACATATTAATAATTGGGTAATTTCGATATTCTTATCTATTGCGTCCAGAATCAAAGTCGCCTTATCTTGGCGATCTGGAGCTGGAGCCAAAAAACAAAGATCTTTTATAAAACTCTTTCGAAGGTGACGTAGTCCTGACCCCTCAAATCCTGCATACTCAATTCTTGGAAGCGATTTCTCAAGAACCCGATAAGCAAAGGATTGAGTTAATTCACTAGATTCTTTTGTGCGGAATGCCCAGGTATCAGTAGAATATGAAAAGCGATCTTTGCTTTGGTGGACTGAAGCCGTACCACCTGTACCCATAAGAATTGTAGGTCTTTCTTGAAGCCATGTAGGCGCCAACTTTAGCTCGGGGCTAGAGCAATAAAATGGATAAACGCCATCTTTTGTAGCATATGAAGCGGGTAATGTCGATTTTGGTAATTCCAGTAAATAATCACCTAAACGATGCATTTTCCAAGAGCTACTCATAACCTAGCTCCCTCAAATATGCTCTTAACTCTCTCGCAGCCAGATCACATTCATCTTCAATTTTTTTTGCAACTTCAGCATATTTTTGCCAGAGATTTTCTATGGCCGCAATACAGGCACGCTGGTCAGCATTCAAGTATTGAAGATAACTTTCAAAGAGAACCTTTCCAATCCTCTCAACAATAATTACTCGCGCTTGATCTTTGTTAATCTTGAGTCTGGCCTTCTCTACTAACTCATTTTTCTTGGCCTCAGTAGACTTAATGGCACTTTTTAATGATTTCATCTCATCTTCTAGGGCTTTGTGAGTGATCAATTTCTCTTCGGCCTTATCGGCATTGTCCTTTGCCTGTTGCCCTGATGTCATTGCCAGCTGAATTGTCGCCTCTACTGCAGAGATATGAGTTACGGACTTAGCAAGCTCAAGTATTCTTTGTCCGTTAGCAAATTGAATATTATTTGCGGTTAATCCCTCTGTGCAGTAATAGGATTTATTAGAGCCAGCAGGTAACTTATTGGCGACCTTAATTTCTACGTAAAAGTCTGCTACCGCGCCCTTTAGAACTTTAAGCTGATCCTTCCATGCTGCCGTATTTTCCTTAAGTTCATCTTTGAGTGCCTTAACCTCATCTGCTGGCAATACACCTGTCTCATCAGAGTCTTCAAAGTCTTCTTCGTTTGCAGCTGCAAATAATGCCTGCAGTTCAGCCAATCGACTCCTTTGCTGCTCTAGCTCACTCAAAACCTCTGGAAATTGACTCTGCAGGATATCCTCATCGGGAATAAGCTCGGGACCCCAACCACTGGCGGCAATTGACTTGAAGTCTGAGGCTAATTGTTTCCAGAAGTTAGCGAATGCACCTCTTACTTGATATCGAGTAAGCAAGTGTTGTCCAGTAAATTTGTGTTCGATGCTTTCTAATAATGCAGCACGGACATCATAGACATTTCTACTGGTTGCAGTTTGATTCTGAACATCAGGAGCTAAGGCTTCAACAATAGACAAATGTTCGTTCCACCATGCACTTAGGTCATTCAGAAATGCAGTCTGACGATGCTTAACGCCAGCAAAAGTATCTACATGATTTGCTATTGCACGCCTTTCTTTCACAGCTTGGGAAAAGTCTGAATAGTGAGTTCCATGATCCTCAGAGTCAGGCGGTGTAAAGCAGCTTTCTCGCAAGCCATCATAGTTTTTCCAAAAGTGCTCCAATGAATCAATTTCACTTACCGGGACGCCACCGTGAAGATGGGCTCGAACATCATGGGGCTCTTGTGGTGGAGCGTTGTCTACAAAGCGACGTATATTGCAGTTGTAATCCTCTGCCTGAATTTCACTTACTGAAACGATGCGCGCATATGCGGGTATTTCATTTCCGGCCCGATAAGCATGAACAATTTTATCGACATCTTCGGGGCGTAGATGATTTTGGGCCTTTCCTTCACGAAATTCACGATCAGCATTAATAAATAAAACTGTTTTTCGATCGGCTGCTCCAGATTTATTCAGCACCAAAATGCATGCAGGGATACCAGTACCGTAAAAGAGGTTGCTTGGCAAACCAATTACAGCCTCTAAATATCCATGATCAATGAAATATTTACGGGCTTCTCGCTCCTCTCCTCCGCGAAAGAGAACACCGTGTGGCATCACGGAAGCCAACCTCCCGTCAGCTTTTAAGACTGAGAGCATGTGCTGTACAAACATTAGATCAGCTTTTTTCCCTTTCTCAGGCAACCACACTGGGAAACGCCCAGGAAATTTAATATCTTTCTTAATATAGTTTTGACTAAATGGTGGATTAGCTAAAACCCGATCAAATCTTTTAAGCTCGCCACCCTCATCTTGATGTTGAGGCTCCCTCAATGTATCTTCCTGATGAATTACCGCATGTGAAATACCATGAAGCAACATATTCATCTTACAAATTGACCATGTGGTGCCAATCTTCTCTTGACCATAAAGTGCTAACTCAGACGAATCAGCGCCGCATTCACGCAGATAATCACGAGCCTGAATCAACATGCCTCCTGAGCCAACCGTTGGGTCATAGACACTCATGCCCTCTTTAGGATCGCAAATTTCAACGCATACACGTACGACTTCGGCCGGTGTGTAGAACTCGCCAGCTTTTTTACCGGCTGAATCAGCAAAATGTTTAATCAACCATTCGTAAGCAGCTCCCAATAAATCCGGAAACTCGAAGTCTTCATCTTTGAGCGGAATCCTATCAAAGTTCTGAATAAAGTCGACTAACGTATCGTCATCCAGGGTACGCTGACCAATCTTGCGATTAAAATTAATCGTACCCTTCAAAACATCCTCTAGAGCATCGATATTGAAATCTTCCAACTCTTCAAGAGCCTTATTAAGAGCGGACCCCACATTCTCTTTTAAATGCTTTAAAGCGGGCTGCTTTTTTCCACTAGCATCAATCCAAGACTCACTCCAACGAGCGCGGGGCGGAACAAAAAAATACTTTCCAGAGTATTGATCGGGATCCTCCAAGCTTGCTGCAATATCAGCCTCGCCTAGGTGGTTCTCTTGGCCTAACTTTCTTATTTCAGCGCGGCGCTGATCAAATAGATCACTTGCGCGCTTTAAAAACAACATACCAAAAATATATTCCTTATACTCGCTAGCATCCATGCTGCCACGAAGATCGTCGCATGCTGTAAGCAATAAGTTTTCAAGACGACTAAGGGTAAGCTTTACATTCGACATAAATAGTGGGATTTAGTTTTATTTTGTTATTTTTGCCAAAATTAGCACTTATGAATAATTCGAGTCTTAATATGATAAGCGAGAAAAAAGTAGGTGAATAATGGTAATAGCTACTGCCCAAATGCAGTCTTAGCCAACTTCATCCTCATCAATATCTTCAATATCAGTACCATCAGCCATTAACTGGTCTAGGTATTGCGTGCGCACATCTCGTAGAGACTGTTTAGTGAGGGGGTCCAATAACCAAAAGCCCCATCCGTTAATTGCCCTCTTTCTAAGAAATTTACCTGCACCAGATGGTGTATCAGATATGCTGTCACCAATACCAATCGAGCCATCTTGAAGAATCACTGCAGTTTCGTCTATAGATTTTGAATCGCTGGGATAAAGAACTTGACCTGGATGCAAAAGATCAGCGGCAATCAAGTCCTGAATGGTCACTCTAATCGTACTTACTTCCTTTTTAGTTCTCGCGCTTGATTGGTGTCCAGGAGGGACTGGCCATATCGCCAGGATGTCATCAATCAAGCCTTCTGTTCTGGCATCAATCTTCCCCTCATCCCAAACTAAACCAGCATCATCAGTAACGGATCTATTCAGAAATAAAACATCGCGTTTAAGTAGACTATTCCTCTTACCTTCTTCGTCACCCCACGAACCATTAGATACCGAGCTGTTTAACTTACTACTAAGTAAAGTTAAGTTCCCCAGCATATGAATACGATCATTGCGATTTTGCTCCGTATATCCATCTGTTAATGGCCAATGCCTCTCCCAGCTCTGCGGCATAAGATGCTCAATTGCGTAAGTTCCGCGACGCACTCGCACGCCTGACATAGAAATTTGATCTCCAATCCAGCCGCGACGGTAATCTTCGATTGACTCTAGAACCATCCTTAACCTACCGCGCCCAATCTTTCTGTAAATCATTAAATTGGAGAGCTCACTCTTAACTTCCTTGTCATCCGGCCAATAAGAGCTATCACTCGTTTGATTTGAGACGAATGTCTTCAAGGCGGGACTCAATTGCCCTTTGGGAGTTTTCTGAATGACCTTGATCATCTCAGTCATAATTTTGTTATAGGCTTTAGTTGTACCCCTTACTAACATGCGCCTAATAAGCCATGACTCAATGATCTCTAAAGATGCATTGATATCGTTAAGGTCTATTTGATCTTGGTCCCTATCAAATATTGCCAATAGCACTGGCTTTACAACCTCCATCTCCATTGCTTTAGTGCGATATAGGAATAGGCCAATACGGTCTATAGCGCCCTCAAGTACATCACCCCTATCAATAAAATCTTTGTACTTAATTGATGCCGCATGAATTCTTGCCAATAGTTTGGGCATTGTCATAGGCGCGACATCGTAATCTGCGAAAGATTTAAATCGTGAAAATACCTCCCTAGATACAATTTCTTCGGTGGTTTGGCAGATTAGCCAATGGTTCAAAAAGATAGATGATCTTGGTGCTTTAACGCGACCAACACTAATTTCCTGTTCCCAAAATCCTGTTTCAAACTGTTTCCAGTGGTTCGAGTATGAGCTCTCAATATCTGCACCCTGTTCCAATAGCCTTTGAAAAACAAAATTCTTAATAAGGTCTGCGGCAGTTAACTGAGAGCCTCTGGCGTTAAGGGTCTCAAAGATCTCTTGAGCGTTTTCACTAGCAGTTAAGTCGATCACCACGATCTGAAGTAATTCTCGCGTTGTACGCTCTATAGCTTTCACACGTGCTGGAATCTCATCGGCCCCACCCTCATTGAGCCAACGCTTGAATTGTTCCGAAAAGAACTGATGAGCAAGCACCAGCTTTGAGTCTTTATTCTTGAGGCTCTGATAAGTGGCTGGCATATCCATAGCCATTACTTCATTAAAGGCTTGACGATCTTTATTAGTTGGCCAAACCTTAAATTGGTCCTCATTGTGATCGCAATATTCTTTTGGATTCCTAATTAGTAGCTCTAGCCTTTTTGATGCATCAGACTCTCCAACTAAACTAATCTCAGCATGTAAAGAGTCAAGCAAGATTTGTAATGTAGTTAGTCTTTGCTGGCCATCAATAACTGTTCTTTGCTGGAGATTCCCCGTTGGATTCTGAATCTGCTGAAAAACTACCGCCCCCAAAAAATGGGGCTGCTGCTGGTCTGGGCTAGCTAATAGTCGATTTGCCACCCTTTCCAAATCCTGCCATAAAGGCATCCATTGATTCTCCTGATTCCAGACGTATGGTCGCTGAAACAGTGGTACCAGCAACCTCTGGGGTTGCATAAAAATCTGCTGCGGAGTTCTAACTTGTGTATCCATATTCTCAACCCGCTACTGGGGCTCTAAATTAACTAATTTATTGGTCTTATTAGCATATTAAGGCATTAAAAATTACCTTCGTTTATCAAAATGGATCCACGTCCTTTTCTAACTATCTAGCGCCGTACGTAAGATTGAATATACGATTTTCGGAGATTTTCATTGCTGGCATTAATCAAGCCTGCATTTTGCTGAAGCACTGCCAGCGGCTCTTGCAACAAGATTTTTTCTGGCTGATATCGATTTCCACTCGAATCCCTTAACTTGAACTTAGGCAAACCCAGGATCTTGGCACTATCCAAGAACACCGCTACAGCTAAGGGTCGGTTTAATGAAATTGCGTTTTTGCCGCTCGGGGACACCTGTAATGGCAGTATCGTGATCAAAACAAGCGCACTAATTAGCATTTGGCTCTTTTATGAAATTTAGTAGTTTTTTCATTTTCTTGATCCTCTAGCTCATTGGGTGAGCCCTTAGGTTTTTATTCTGTATGTATGAAACCCCCTTGGAGGCTTATATGAAATATCTCATCACCCTACTTCTAATTTCTCAGTGCGTCATATTGGCTCGCACTGCTTCTGCTCAAGCTATCTATGGTCCTACCGGCAACTATTTAGGCTATAGCCAAACCGCTCCTAGCGGTGTAACCAATGTCTATAACGCCACGGGTCAGAATGTGCAATCTTTTCAGACCGACAATGGGCAAACGAATTTCTACAGCCCACAAGGCGCCTATCAAGGCACAACTACTGCACCAGTTATCGCAGCACCTAATTCCACGATCAATACACCACGTCAAGCACCACAAGCGCCCTCTGCGAAAGGTTGGTAATTCAAATGAATAAGATCATCATCAAAAGTAGTCTTCTGGTTTCTGGAGCTTGCTTCTCATTGGGGGCATTTGCTCAGGTTACTAGTTGGGAAAACAGCCCGCTGAATTATCAGAACAGTCCGATGAACTATCAGAATAGCCCGCTGAATTATCAGAACAGTCCCATGAACTATCAAAATAGTCCGATGAACTACAACTCTAATAATGGGGTTTATGACAACAGTGGTAAACGTATTGGCTATGAAGTAACTGCGCCCTCAGGCGTAACTAATGTCTTTGATAACAATGGCAACCGGATTGGTTATTCACCATCAAAACGTTGATTTAGCCCTTTATTTAGTCATATTGACCACTAGCTCAAAAAATGAGCTATAAAGTATCTAAAGTTATAAAAACAATAAATGTTTCTCTTCTTTAGATTGGGTCAATATGAGCGACATGGAGCGGTTACATCGTATTAAGTACATGATTCAGCAGCGTAAATGCGTGCCTCGTGAGGACTTTCTATCCGAGCTTGAGGTCTCCCCTGCCACCTTCAAGCGTGACCTGGAGTATTTACGTAGTCGGATGCAGGCTTCCATTGTTTATGACCGTTTCCTAGGTGGTTATAAGTTTGAGAATTCCTCATCGATCGAGAGAATTGAAATGCCAGGACTCTGGTTCTCCGAGAAGGAGGCTACGGCCTTAGTACTAATGCAGCACTTACTCTCTTCGCTCGATCAAGGCGGCTTAATTGGACCCCATATTGAACCTCTCACCGCAATCATTGATGGAATTCTGGGTCAGAGTGATGCCACAGCCAAAGAGCTGCGCAAACGCATCAAGGTCATTGGTATGGGTTCGCGCAAGAACTCGATTGAGAACTTCTCCGAAATTGGTGCAGCCTTATTAAAGCGTAATCGCCTTCAGATTGCTTACTACTCCAAAAGTAAGGATGAGAATACGGTGCGTGAAATCTCCCCGCAACGTTTAATCTATTACCGTGAGAACTGGTACCTCGATGCGTATTGCCATTTGCGCAATGATTTAAGAAACTTTTCTGTGGACGGCATTCAAAGCGCAGTACTTACCAATAAGAAGGCGCAAGAAGTTTCAGAAAAAGAATGTCAGGAGCACTTTGCTGAGAGCTACGGCATCTTCTCAGGCAAGGCGACACAGAGAGCTAAGTTACGCTTCTCTCCGGAGCATGCAAGGTGGGTTTCAGGTGAGCATTGGCATGGCCAACAAGTAGGCAACTTTGATAAAGAGGGTTATTACAACCTGGAGTTTGATTACAACCAAGATCCCGAGTTACTCATGGATATCCTGAAACACGGATCTGGCGTTGAGGTGATTGGTCCGGCTAGTTTAAAAAATAAGGTTAAGGCTGAACTTAAGAAGGCACTTGAGTCCTATTAGCTGGTGAACTGCTAATAATCTGGGTATCAGCAAAGACGTGGGAATTTTTTCATGCCATGTTTTGCTGGTGGGTAGAGCGGTGGGTAGAAGAGCCCCAAAAACAAAGAGCCCCGTGGTTAGGGGCTCTGCTGTCGTATATGGCGGAAGAGGTGAGATTCGAACTCACGGAGGACTTTCATCCTCGCCAGTTTTCAAGACTGGTGCATTCAACCGCTCTGCCACTCTTCC
>TBL_comb47_HYPODRAFT_10005713_pt1 | contig 13771 bp, 10 predicted proteins | sample TroBogypolimnion_40_FD_10682 | JGI IMG/M metagenome (IMG submission 10682)
GCTACACCACCCTGCCATACGGGCTTTATTATGAGTATACCTTAAGAATAAAATAAGAGTAGGTTATGTGTACCTTATGTATTTCTGAACACATAAGGTACACACAAGGTATACTTAAGGTATACACAAGGTATACACAAGGTGGCACTTTGACCCAGCCCGATAGTAAGGGTAAACTATACTTTAGATGGCTCGTACCTATCATCCGTGAAGCAAAAATGGCCGTCGAAATGGTAAGGATTCAGGATAAGACCAGTCGGTGTCATAGCTGTCATAATTTCTGTATTTTTGTGGTCACACGAATCTGTAAATCGTCCGTAATGTCTTTAGGAATCCTCATTCAAGCCCGAACAGGCTCCACACGCATGCCCGAGAAGGTGATCCTGCCTTTTTACAGGGAGCAGTCCATCCTGGATTTGTTGCTTGAGAAAGCCAGAAAAACGAATTTGCCTTTGGTTTTGGCTACCACGGTTAACCCCCAGGATGACCGGCTGTGTGAATTGGCTAAGAAACACGGCGTGCCGGAATACCGGGGATCGGAGAATGATGTATTGGACCGTTTTATCGGAGCTGCACGTCAGTTTGGATTCAATAAAATCATTCGGGTATGTGCTGACAATCCTTTTCTCGATCTGGCCGCATTGCAGACATTGGCTTCCGCCTTCGAAGAATCGGATGCCGATTATCTGGGATATCAGCTCGAAGGGAACAAGCCTTCTATCCTTACTCATTTTGGTTTCTGGGCAGAAGCAGTTCGACTGGATGCGCTTGAAAAGGCAGTGTGTCTTACAACTGAAAAGCTTTACCACGAGCACGTGACCAATTTCGTTTACGGTAACCCTAACCTGTTTAACGTTCAGTTTCTGAAAGCCGATCCGATAGTGTTTTCACGTACTGATATCCGCATGACATTGGATACTGCGGAAGATTTTGATATTCAGCAAAGAATATTTGCAACAATCAGCGGGGAAAACGCTAATTTTGGTATTCCTGAGATTGTCAACTGGCTGGATGGGCATCCTGAGGTGTTGGAACAGATGAAAAACGAAATCAGGAAGAATCAGAAATAGGACTTCACAATTCAAGAATATGGTAAAACCAACTTATATTATCGGCGAAATCGGACAGAACCACAATGGCGATGTGGAGATTGCCAAAAAGCTGATCGACGTGATTACCGAACCAGTGATCGATCATCTCTTTGGGCAGAAGCTAATGCCCATGAACGCGGTAAAAATGACACGGCGCGATCTGAATGAGGAATTGTCGGCTTCCGAGATGTTTCGTCCCTACGAGAATGCGAATTCATTCGGGAAGACTTACGGGGAGCACCGGGCCTTCCTGGAATTGAATGATGAACAGCACATGGAAGTCTATCAGTATGCGAAATCCAAGGGCCTTGAAGTGGTCGAAACGCTTTGCGCCAAAGGCTGTCTTTCGATGCTGCGTTTGTTTACTCCCGACCGGCTGAAAGTGGCATCGCGTGACCTGACCAACCTTCCGCTTCTGGAAGCAATGGCTGAGACCAAGATAGCGATGATCCTATCGACCGGGATGACTGGCCAAAAGGAACTGGACGATGCTCTTGAAATCATCACCAGGTACCATTCAGGGATCAGCATTCTGCACTGCCTTTCGCAATACCCCTCGGAATACCAGAACATAAACCTGTTAAGCATTCAATACCTGAAGGAACATTATTCACAATATACAATTGGCTATTCCGATCATTCCATCGGTATCCTGATGCCAGCTGTGGCCGTGGGGATGGGCGCAGAGATCATTGAGAAGCACATTACACTCGACCGAAACATGAAGGGTACGGACCATCGCGGATCGCTTGAACCTGAGGGCATCTGGCGTATGGTGCGCGACATTCGCAACACTGAATATGCCATCGGTGAAAACGCCCTATTTGTGAGCGACAAGGTGCAGGCCACACGGGTGAAGCTGGAACGCTCGATCGCAACCCTGCGCACGATTGCTTCCGGAGAACTGATCACCGAAAACGATCTGCATATGCTCAGCCCCGGCGACGGTTTTAAATGGGCTGAAAGAGGTCATGTGGTTGGCAAAAAAGCGAAGGTTAACATTCCCGCCAATGAAATCATATATGCTGAAATGCTTGAAAGATGAAGATAAAACTCGTATTGACCGATATTGACGGAGTGTGGACGGATGGCGGTATGTATTACGACCAGGGTGGGAATGAACTTAAGAAATTTAACACGAGCGACAGCGCGGGTGTATTATTCCTGAGACTGCTCGGGATTCCGATGGGAATCATCACGGGCGAGAATACGCAGATTGTTCAGCGTCGGGCAGACAAGCTAAAGATCGAACGTCTTTATATGGGAGTCAGAAACAAGCTCGAAACGGCTGAAAAGATATGTGCAGAAATGGATATTACACTTCAGGAGGTGGCTTTTATTGGTGACGATCTGAATGATGCTTTGTTGCTTAAGGAAGTAGGGTTCAGCGCCATTCCTGCCAATGCCCCGGCTTATATGTTGAAATATGCCGGCCTTCGGTTAAGCAAGAATGGCGGAGATGGCGCCTTCCGTGAATTCGTTGAAATACTGCTTCAGAAGGAAAACCTGTTGGAACAGGCTATTGAGAAATATTTGGAGGCTACAAGGCAGAAGTAATATTGTCTTTACTGTCTTCTGCAATATAGCCTCTCTTCGTCATGCTGAACTTGTTTCAGCACCCCCTGATAATGCGAGGGGGTGCTGAAACAAGTTCAGCATGACGAAGAGAGCGAGATCGCTTTAATGCATCGTTCAGCCACTTTCCCGTCGATCAGAAAAGCATACTTCTCAATAAAAGCATCAACCTTAATGCGGTCAATTTGCAGTGTCCCGTCCAATATTCCTGAAAGAATTGATGTCAGACTATCAGCATCAGTAGCCTGAAAGGCCACGCCTTCGGCGGCATATCCCATGACATCCTGCCTCAGATGGTCGAGAATAATCAAGGGTTTGTGAAAATATACCGTTTCAGTACCGACCGTTGAAAAGCAGGTAATGAGTACATCACACGATGCAATAAGCTGATATAAATCTGATGTCAGGTCGAAATTGTAATTGGTACATCCGGCTTCTGTAGCAATGGAGGTATAGTATCCGGCATCAGCATATTCACGGGGATGGAGCTTAACAATCAACCGGGCTTCGGGAATATTTCCGGCGGCTTTAAAAACATCGAATGCTGCCTGGTATCTCAACTCCGGATCGCGCTGGGGCTGAGAGGCAAATACAATTTTAAAGGTCGCATCTCTTTTTTGTTGTTCGGCCTTTAGTAAAACAGGGATGATGTCGGTACGGATCTGGCCAGCAGAGATGACCGACCCCACAGGATAATTGCCTTTCTCAACCAGGAATTGCTCCCAGTATTTTCCCCAGGTCAGGGTCAGGTCGGGCATGACCCGGTTTCGGGCATCATTGGGGGTATACAGATAGGCTGGATGCAGATCATGCATGGTGCCGTGCTGCAATCCAATGATTTTTATTCCGCAGAACCTGGCCGCATCCAGGAGCGATTTGGTTAGCGGACTGTTCTCGTCGGCAGCAATCACAGCCTTTATTTCGGAGGATTTAAAATAATTCCGCGCCGCGAAGTAGCGATACAGAAAGAAGCCTGAGGATTTATGGAGCGACTTGAACACTTCGAACGTTATTTGATGAACAGTCGAAAGCCCCACAAGAGGAACTTTCTGATAGGCCAGACCTATGGTTTCCTGCGCCTTATGCGCTGATTTCCGTACACTGCCTTTGAGCCATCCCGAAATCAGGAACCCTTCGACAAAGATCTTCGGACGATGATTCCAGAAAGATTGATACTGCCTCCACGAAAACGAATAATCAGATTTTCCTTTGGGTTTCGGCATTAATACCTCCGTCAGCAATGCAAAGCGGTTATCCAGTTCTGAAATCAGGTACTCCAGTATGTGATGACCAGGAAGAACTTTCAAGGTGGATTTATCCAGAACATTGGAGTATTTCTCAGTCAGGTACAGGAGGTACTCCGGTTTCTTATCCGATGAAAACAAATAGAATAGAAAGCGGTACTTGACCAGAACCAGATAGCTGATCAGATTGCTTAAGTTAAATTTATCATTGGATTTTACTGCTGAGAACCGAAAATCTACTTCAGGATATAAATTCGCGAGCGGTTTGGCTTCAGGAGAAACGAACCAGGTATGATCCTTGAAATTGTTAAAGTTTTTCTCAAGGGGCTTCAGAAAATACATCAGGTTACGCACTGCAAAATAGACCCTGAACTTATGGTAATGCCAGACACTGGCAGTATCGATACGAAACAATTCGGCCAGGGTTTGATCACCGACAGGCAAATCACCAAAGCGGAGCACTTCGGCCATTGTTTCATAATTGATGTTCTTCTTTCCTTCGTGACTTAAAGCAATCCGATGAGCAAATTCAGGGATGTTACTTCCATTCAAAGCAAATACCTTTGCTCCGTTTTCAGACCAGCGGATTACTTCAGTGAGCTCTGCCTCAGAAAGCGACCGGTTTATGATTATCGTTTTGCTCATCCGTTCGATTGTTTAGTCTCCAGAAGCCGAACAATCTTCCGGGTCAGCTCTTTTCGGGTATACTGGTTCGCCAGTTCGGGATTGGTCACTTTAACCGGATGATCCAGATTTTCCCGGATATATTTCAGCATACCTTCCGTATCTTCATAATCGAAGAGTTTTCCGCTTTGGGTCTCCTGAATTATTCCGGCCAGGTCACCATCGGTTGGACCAATTGCAAGAATTGGTTTATGGGAGGCCAGGTACTCGAAAAACTTGCCGGTTAGTATTCCCCGATTGTTTTTCACCTTCGGAATAACCAGCAGGAGCATATCAGACCGTAACAGGTATTCAATGGATTTTGGGTGATCGACATATCCGACCATCTCCAGTTCGAGACCTGTAGCTTTGAACTTCTGTTCGACCGATGGGGGCACTTTGCCCACAAAGCGAATCAGTAATTCAGATTTCAGACGATCGTCTAAGCAGGACAGGGCATTCAGGAGACAATCCACATCATAAGCTTCAGAAATGGTACCGGTATAGGTAATAATCTTTCTCTTTTCTACAGGAACAGAAGGTATATTGAAATCTTCCCCGTCGAACCCGTTGGGAATAATAGCCGTTTTAGCTTCAATATTTAAATCAGACTTTTCAACAAAGATTCGTTTTACATCTTCACTGACTGTGATCAGGAGATCAGCATTTTCAATTACTTTCCGTTCATAGGTTTTATCAATTCTACGAGCCCAGACGGTATGATTAAACTGGCTGTAATAATAAATATCCGTCCACGGATCACGTAAGTCGGCAATCCATTGCAGGTTGAATCGTTGCTTCAGTTTTAGTCCGATGAGCTGCGTTGAATGCGGCGGACTGGTTGTAACAACAGTATCGATATTGTATTGCCTGATGAGTTCAACTGCCTTTTTATAGGCATATCTGTTCCAGCCTTTACGAGGATCGGGCAATAAAAAATTTCCCCTCAGGAATTTGGAGACTTTCTGGAAAATCCCTTCTTTTGAATCGTTGGCAAAACCACCATAGGGAACTTCCTTTTTCCCCGAAATCAGTTTATAGAGGTTATAGAGTTCGAAGCTTTTGGTGGTATAAACCAGGCAATCGGGATCCACCTCCGAGAGCAGACTTTCGTCCCGTTGAGGATAACTGGCATACATAGGATCGACTGTCAGAATGATGGGCTGCCAGCCGAATTCAGGCAGGTATTTTGCAAACTTCAGCCAGCGCTGAACACCTGCCCCACCCGATGGCGGCCAGTAATAGGTGATAATTAATACCTTCTTCATATACAGTCCATATGATGTAACTCCAGTTTGGTAAAGATAATTTTTTTCGGTTGGAAAGTTAAAGCAGGTAATTCATATACTGATAAAAAATAACCTGCTCAATTTGTATTATTAAGTTTAAGTCTGCTGATAATAAAGATTAAATCAGCAAGAAACAATCAATCAAGAGTGGTTTTTATTTACATGCACCTGATTTGAATCATAAAAAACCATAAAATGCCAATGTTATATACTAGTTAGGAGTATCTTACGTTTTTGATAGATATTACCGCTATTTTGTATAAATTAGACGAATTAAATAACTGTTGGATGATAATTAGGACAATAAACTCTATCCATGGAAGCTAATCGAATTCACAAAATATACATCCTGATTCTCGTCCTCATTGCAGCTTTAATCACAGTTTACCTTGGGTATAATGGATATTCCTACTATTTGTCAGGTATAGAAGATCGTTTTTTCCATCCTGATCATCAATTGCTCAAGCCGAGTGGAGTTTGGGGACACGGTTTTGGAATTATCGGATCACTGATGATCATTCTTGGTGTTGCACTATATATGCTTCGTAAACGAATCAGGAGATTTTCAAGAGTCGGTATTTTAAAACACTGGCTTGAGTTTCATATTTTCTTGTGTACTCTGGGCCCAATATTGGTACTTTATCATACGGCCTTTATTTTTGGCGGACTGGTTGCGATTAGCTTTTGGAGTATGGTGGCTGTTGTTTTTAGTGGAGTGGTTGGCAGGTATATATATTTGCAAATTCCAAGAACCATTGAGGGCGGAGAAATGAACCTGAATGAAATAAACCAAATCAAGGAGAAGCTTAATAATCAGCTTACCATCGTTCATCACCTGGATGAAAGTGCTCTTGATGCTATTTTGCAGGCCTTAAAAGACCGGCCAGACCGATCTGGGAATAATATTCTAAGCAGAAGTATAGATAAGTACAAGTTTGAACACAGAACGATCAGAGAGGTCAAATCAATCCTTCGTAAACAAAAAATATCAGGGAAAAGTTTCAATAAGGTTGTTGGACTTATCAAAGAGGAAATTAGTCTGAACCGGAAAATTGATAGACTAATTACCATGCAAAACCTATTTAAGTATTGGCATGTAGCGCATCTGCCATTTGCCATTCTGATGTTGATTGTTATGATTATTCATGTTATTGTAACTATTACTTTTGGAGCACGATGGATTTTTTAAATCAACATGATGGAAGAATTAACCGAAAATATTATTATCTATTCATTCTTTGCGATACTGTTTTTTTCTATCCTTTTTTTCTATCTCCGTAAACAAAGGAGAAATTCAAAAATAGTAGAAGAAAAAATCAGGATTGCTAAAGAAGAAGGATTGTATGAACCTGTTTCATTACATCCTGTCGTCGATGTCAATTCATGTATTCAGACTGGTGCCTGTATCAGTGCCTGCCCCGAGAAAGACATTCTGGGCATACTAAATGGAAAAGCAACTGTTATTAATACTTCCCAGTGTATTGGCCACGGGGCTTGCTTTAACGCCTGTCCGACACATGCAATTACCTTATGCATCGGAACTGAAAAGCGGGGAGTAGATTTACCACATGTGGATCAGTTGTTTGAAACCAACGTTCCTGGAATTTACATTGCCGGAGAAATAGGTGGGATGGGATTAATCAAAAATGCAGTTGCGCAAGGCAAACAGGCAGTTGAAAATTTAGCAAAGAAGATTAACAAACATGTTAATGCTGATTACGATCTGATTATTATCGGGGCGGGACCGGCCGGAATTTCTGCCTCATTGGAAGCAAAAAAACTTAAACTGACTTCACTGACCCTGGAACAGGATTCTTTGGGAGGAACGGTATTTACATTTCCAAGAAAGAAAATTGTAATGACAACTCCTATGGACATTCCGCTTTACGGAAAAGTAAAACTCAATGAGACTTCCAAAATAGAATTGTTGAATTTATGGAATGAAGTTTTAGGCAAAAATGAGATCACGATTAAAGAACACGCAAAAGTAGAACGAATTGTTTTTCATGAGAACAGGTTTATAGTGGAAACCGCTGGCAAGGAGCAATTTACTGGACGGAAAGTATTGTTAGCCATCGGAAGAAGGGGAACTCCGCGAAAATTAAATATTCCGGGTGAAATGACAACTAAGGTTGCCTACCGATTGCTCGAACCTGAACTCATTGAAAACAAAAAGATTGTAGTTGTTGGTGGTGGTGACTCGGCAATTGAAACTGCCTTACTTTTAACTGATAAGAATCAGGTCACTCTTTCCTATCGGGGCGAAACATTTGGACGAATAAAGTCTGCTAATGAAGTTAAAATAAAAGAGGCTATCTCGCATAATCGTATTGATGTCAGGTTTAATACTATTTTAAAATCTATTGAAGAGGATCATGTGAAAATAGCAGATTTGCTTACAAACGAAATTACTCAGCTGGAAAATGAGCTGGTCTATATTTTTGCCGGAGGAGAACTTCCAACCCAATTCCTTGAAAAGACTGGAATTAAAATTAACAGGAAATTTGGCGAAGTTATTATGAAACATTAAATTTAATTCTTAATGACAGTAATCTAATTTGCAGCAGTAAAAGCATGAAGAGAAGATTTGCATTAGTTTTTATCTGTATTTTCTTGACATTCAATATTCATTGTCTGGCTCAGATATCACCTGGCAAATTGGCTTCTGCACATGCTAAATTGGAAGGACTTTCAAATTGCACTGCTTGTCATGAATTAGGGAAAAAAGTCACCAATTCAAAGTGTCTGGATTGTCACAAAGAAGTTAGGTCATTGATTGACTCGAATAAAGGCTACCATTCCTCGGCTGACGTTAAAGGGAAAGATTGTTTTTCCTGTCACAGCGATCACCATGGGCGGAATTTCCAGATAGTGCGTTTTGATACAATCAAATTTGATCACCAATTAGCTGGGTACACATTAAATGGGAAACATGCCAGGGTTTCATGCAATTCCTGTCATAAGAATGAGTTCATTCCGATTAAAAAATCACAGAAAAGTATAGGAAAGTCTTATCTGGGTTTAGGTGACAAATGTATTTCGTGCCATATTGATTATCACCAGAAGACCTTGTCAAGTGATTGTGCATCCTGTCACAATACTGATACATTCAAACCTGCACCGGGGTTCAAACATCAAACCACCAAATATCCATTGCTTGGAAAGCATGCTGATGTTGCCTGTGTTAAATGCCATCAAAAGGAAAAGAAAGATGGACGGGACTTTCAGCGTTTTTCAGGTATTGAGTTTAAGAACTGTACCGCGTGTCACAAAGATGTTCATGAAAATAAATTTGGTAATGATTGCCGGAAATGCCACTCAGAAGAATCATTCCATCAGATTGCCGGGGTAAAAACATTTGATCATTCCAAAACGAATTATCCGTTGATCGGGAAGCACTTGTTGGTTGATTGTAAAAAATGCCACAAAGGCCCCAATTTTACTACACCGATGAAATTCGCCCGTTGTACTGATTGCCATGACGATTACCACAAAGGACAATTCATTAAGAAAGAAGCCACATCTGATTGCAAAGACTGCCACAGTGAAACCGGATTCCCCGGATCTTCGTTCACCTTTGAACGTCACAATAAGAGTAACTTCAAATTGGATGGAGCACATGTCGCAACTCCTTGTTTTTCATGTCACAAGAAAGAAAAAGATTGGAAGTTCGGTGAAATGGATAAACGTTGTATAGCCTGTCATGAAAATATTCATCAAAACCATATCAAGGAGAAGTTTATCCCTGAAGGACAATGTGAACATTGTCACCTGACCGATAGCTGGACAAAGGTTACATTTGACCATAAAACAACATCATTTGAGTTAAAAGGGAAACACGCGGAAACATCATGTAGTGATTGTCATCTCAAAAAGGATATGGACAATCAAATCATACAGAAATTTTCTGAATTGACAGGTCAATGTGAAGAGTGTCATGCTGATGTACATCAAAAACAGTTTAACACAAACGGATTAACCGATTGTATAACCTGCCATGGAGTTGAAAGCTGGAAAGCAGAAAAGTTCAATCACGACCAGACCAGGTTTAAACTGGATGGAGGACATAAGGGAGTGGAATGTAAAAAATGTCATTTTGAAAATAAATCGAATACTGTTCCATTCATTCAATATAAAAACACCAAAATGCTATGTGTAAGCTGTCACCACTAATAGTATTTATTGTGTTTGCCTCAACGGCCTTTGCTCAGTCACCACATGGTGAGGAGTTTAAAATGGATTGTGCCGCTTGTCACACTTCTCAGACATGGAAGATGGCCAAAGCAAATATGACATTCGATCATAATACCACACATTTCAGGCTTACAGGACAACACCAGAATACCGATTGCATCAACTGCCATAAAACATTGCTATTTAATGAGGCAAAAACAGAATGTTCTGCCTGTCATACAGATATGCACCAAAATACACTTGGTCCGGATTGTGCACGCTGTCATGATACCAGGGAATGGATCATTAAAAACATCATTCCTATGCATCAGATGAGTCGTTTCCCATTGCTGGGGAATCATGCCGTTCTTGATTGTTCTGCCTGTCATAAATCAGCCTCAAATCTGCAATTTCAACCTTTAGGTGTTGAGTGTATCGATTGTCATAGGAGCGATTACCTGGCAACCACTTCACCCAACCATCAAATGAATGGTTATCCTACCAATTGTCTGGAATGCCATGATGTAATTGCCAATAATTGGAACCTGACTAATTTTAATCATGGATCATTTCCTCTGACAGGAGGTCATAATATTGAATGTGCAGATTGTCACAAAGGTGGAATCTTTCAGAAAATATCCACAGATTGTTTATCCTGTCATCAGGCTCAGTTCAATAGTGCAAAAGATCACGTGGCCTTGAAGTTTCCAACAAATTGCAGGATTTGTCACAACATGAATAATTGGCTGGGTGCAAAATTTGACCATAACACCACTATTTTCCCTTTGACTGGAGCACATACTACAGTTGATTGCGCCCTTTGCCATACAGCAGGATATGCCGGGACTCCTACGGATTGCAATAGCTGCCATCAAACGAACTATAATTCAACGACAAACCCAAACCATAAAGCATTGGGATTGTCGGTTATTTGTACAGATTGCCATACCACAAATGCCGGTTGGCAACCTGTAACATTCCCTATTCATAACAATTACTATGCATTAACCGGAGCTCATGCTACAATTGCAAATAACTGTGTTGCATGCCATAAAGGGGTTTATACTCCTATTTCGACTACCTGTTATTCCTGTCATGCCACCGATTACAATAATACCACGAACCCTGCCCATGCAGCTGCACAATTTCCTACTACCTGTGAGACCTGTCATACTGTAACAGCCTGGGCACCTTCAACATTTAATCACACTGCATATTTCCCAATTACCAGCGGAAGGCATAATGTCAGCTGTTCACAATGTCACACAAGTCCAACCAATTATGCCAATTTCTCTTGCGTGACTGCTTCTTGTCATGGGAATGCACATAACCAGAACCAGGGCAGTGCCGGATGCTATCGTTGTCATCCAAACGGGAACGGTGGCGGTTAGCTGAGTTCATCGAAATTAAAAGAATAAACTGATGAAAAAATGCTCACTATTGATATTAATTCTATTACCCTTTCTGCATCTTTATGGTCAGGAGGCAAAAGTTCAGGTTGAAGGAAAAGTTTCCTATATCACACCTCAGAATATCTATGTGAAATTTGATCAGGCAGGAATAGTCCATCCGGGAGACACAATTTTCATTCGGAAGGATCAGGTTTTAATTCCTCTGTTTGTTTCCGAATCTGTTTCATCAACTTCAAGTGTAGGAAAACCTATTGGAAAACCAAATGTTCAGGTGTCAGATGTTGTAATACTAAAAATTACAAAATCTGTAAAACCGACAAAGAAAAGTATTAATGAAATTGTACCTTCACAAATAACAATAAATCCCCAGGACTCCGGAAAGACACAAATACCAAAGCTTCCTGAAAAAGCGTCAATTGCAGCAGGTCATGCCCAGAAAATCAGGGGGCGGTTGGCTGCATCATCCTATACAAGTTTTTCTAATTCATCTGATTTCAATCAGCGTATGCGGTACACTTTTGCCCTTACTGCCGATCATATTTCAGATAGTAAGTTTTCGACCGATACCTATATCACATTTACACATCGGATAAACTACTGGTCAGATGTAAAATCGAATATATTCAATGCATTAAAGATATATAGCCTCGCTATAAACTATGATTGGACTGACAAAACCCATGTTGTTTTTGGCAGGAAAATTAATCCGCGAATTGCCAGTGTTGGTGCAATTGATGGGTTACAGGCTGAAACTAAGACCGGAAATTTCACTTTAGGGGCTGTGTTGGGAAGTAATCCGGATTATACCTATTATAGTTTTAATCCCAAACTTTTCGAGTACGGTGCCTATCTGTCGTATGATTACAAAAACAAAAACGGCATTCTGGTAAATTCTTTTGCTTTTCTTCAACAGTACAATAAAGGAAAGACCGACCGACGTTTTGTTTATTTTCAACAGGATAATTCATTGGCAAAAAACTTAAACCTATTCATTTCGTGCGAATTAGATCTGTATGCCCTGAAAAACGGACTTCCGACCAATGTTATAAGCCTGACAAGTCTTTATCTTTCATTGCAATACCGATTCTCCAGACAGCTTTCAATGTTTGTCTCCTATGATGCACGTAAAAATATAATTTATTACGAAACCTTTAAATCCATTCTAGACCAGATGCTTCAGGATGCTACCAGGCAGGGATATCAGTTCAGGATCAATTACAGACCTACCAATCTGATCGCATCAGGAGTTTCCGGTGGATATAATTCCGAACAGAATGATCCGCATCCAATGATTAACGCCAATGGATATGTATCGTTCTCGAAAGTGCCCTGGATTAATGCTTCAGTTAACCTATCAACCAACTGGTTGAAATCAAGTTATGTTGATGGAATGATTTACGGAATCCGGGTTGATCGTGATATTATACCTTCTAAATTAAGTGGTGGTGTATCTTTCCGATTAGTTGATTACAAATATCTGAGTACCAGTACAAAATCATTACAGAAAATGCCAGCCATTGATTTGATGTGGCAGATCACCAGAAAAATATACTTTTCAGTCAATTATGACGGAACGTTTGATAAGTCAAACAATTACAATAGCATTTATATTAGTCTGGTTAAAAGGTTTTAAGAAAATATTGTGTACCATTAGAATGCTGAATTTAATATCAATCATATCGATAAAAGAAAAGTATCATACCCTTATTCCAAAAACACCGTAAATTGATGTATAAGATCTCATTACTGATTCTTTTTATTGTATTTGCCGTTACTGTCTATGCTCAGTCACCACACGGTGAAGAGTTTAAAATGGACTGTGCAGCCTGTCATACTTCTCAGACCTGGAAGGTGGCCAAAGCAAATATGACATTCGATCATAATACCACACACTTTAAGCTTACAGGACAGCACCAGAATACCGATTGCATTAACTGCCATAAAACTCTTGTCTTTAAAGTGGCAAAATCAGAATGTTCGGCCTGCCACACAGATATGCACCAAAATACACTGGGTCCGGATTGTGCACGTTGCCATGATACCAGGGAATGGATCATTAAAAATATAATTCCTATGCACCTGATGACCCGATTCCCATTACTGGGGAATCATGCAGTTCTTGATTGTACTGCCTGTCATAAATCAGCTTCAAATCTGCAATTTCAACCATTAGGTGTTGAGTGCATCGATTGTCACAGGAGCGATTACATGGCAACCACAGCCCCTAACCATAAATTAAATAATTACCCAACCAACTGTTTGGAGTGCCACGATATAATTGCCAACCACTGGACCGTAACCAATTTTAATCACTCATCATTTCC
>TBL_comb47_HYPODRAFT_10005714_pt1 | contig 13769 bp, 10 predicted proteins | sample TroBogypolimnion_40_FD_10682 | JGI IMG/M metagenome (IMG submission 10682)
CCCNCCGTGTTGTATAACGACGGAGAAAACACCAAAAAATCCTTGTCACGCAGAAATCCTCTCACCACCTGTTCGTCAGTGGGTGGCAAGGGACCAAAGTTCGATTGCTTGGGTGAGTAGTAAAGCCCCCGAGCCAGTTTTTTGAGCAACCCAGTGGTCACCAGTTCATTCAGATGCCGATCAACTGCATTACTCAGGCGAGCGAGATCCTCACGCCGATAGACACGGCCTGGCTGCAACTCGTGCGCAAGGTTCGCAGTGGCGCCCCTTAGCGAAGGAGATGATAGTGTGGCAGCTGCTGACATGGAGGATTTTTCATTGAAATTTCATGCATTTTAGCGCTTCTTGCCCGACGTGTCACCCCCCTTGATTTGAGTGCATTGTTGGGCTGCGGACTCGGATTCAAGGGTGATTTACGGAATTGAACCCCCGTCCGCAAATCGATAGAATTGAGTGCATTGGAATGGCTGTTCCCAGTGTGAATTGTCGTAAGAATTGGGGATGGCTAGCGGTGGCTAGTCAGGACCGGGGATCGCTATTCCCAGTTCGTTTGCCCTCTGGTAGCACCCCACCCCAACATTTGCCCAACACACCGCCTATGCTTCGCTACGAAACCATCCCTGTCACGCCTTTTGAGCAAAACTGCTCGCTCATTTGGAACACCGAAACGCTCGAAGCGGCCCTGATGGACCCAGGCGGTGATCTGGAGCACTTGCTCTCGCGCGTGAAACACCACGGTCTGCAACTCACCCAGATCTGGGTCACCCATGCCCACATTGACCACGCGGGTGCGGTGGGGACGCTCGCCCAGCAGCTGAACTTGCCCATCACGGGGCCGCACCGAGGAGACCAGTTCTGGATCGATCTCTTGCCCACCCAAGGCGCGCGCTACGGGTTTGAGAACGCCCAGACCTTTGTGCCCACGAGATGGCTTGTGGACGGTGACGAGGTCGAGCTTGGCGGCGAAAAACTCTGGGTGAGGCACTGCCCGGGGCACACCCCTGGCCATGTGATTTTTTATTCCAAGAGTCTGAACCGTGCCTTTGTCGGGGACGTGCTGTTTGCGGGCAGCATCGGGCGCACCGACTTTCCACAGGGTGACCACGACACCTTGATTCGCAGCATCACCGAACGGCTCTGGCCCCTGGGTGACGAGACCATTTTTATCCCTGGGCATGGCCCTGAGAGCAGCTTTGGGCGGGAGCGTCAAACCAACCCCTATGTGGGTGGCACCTGAGGCCTCAAACTCAGTGTTGACCGCGAGCGGACTCCTCGAGGTGGTAGGTTTTCACCCGCTCGAGATGCTGAGCATGCTCAAAAAGCGGCATCACTTGGGGCAAGTGGCGCTCAATCTCGCTCAGACGACTCTCATGGCTGGGGTGGGTGCTGAGCCACTGCGCACCTTCTCGTGAACTCATCTGGGCCATTTTTCGCCAAAGGCCTAGGCCTGCCCGCGGATCAAACCCCGCACGTGCAGCCAAATCCAAGCCCACCAAGTCCGCTTCTGTTTCTTCTTCTCGGCTGAATTTCAAGGTCCACAAATTGGCACCCTCCAAAGCCAAGCGGTCGGTCAAACGCGGGTCCACCCCCAAAACGCCTGAAGCCACCACCCCAACGCTTCGGCTCACCCCTTGCGCTGCCAGACCTTTGGCCAAGCGTTGGCGCGAGTGCTCTCGAAGGGCATGCGCCATTTCGTGCCCGAGCACCACCGCCAACTCGTCGCTGCTCAGCGCCAAGGTTTGCAAGAGACCGGTGTACACCACCACCTTGCCCCCAGGCATGCAAAACGCGTTGATTTGAGAGTCCTTCACCAAATTGACCTCCCAGCGCCAACCCGGTGCCATCGCACTCCAACGCGGCGCCTCTTGGATCAGCCGCTGTGTCACGCGCCGAAGAGAGAGGACGCGCCCATCCGTTGACGACACCAAGGTGCCGTTCATTTGGGCACGCAAGATCAGTTGCGCATAGTCACTTGACGCTTGCGCTTCCAATGGTGCTCTGGGCACCAGTCGCATGGCCAGCTCTACCCAGGCAGGAATGGGCGACAACACCAAGCCCACGCCTTCGCCAGAACGCTGTGGTTGGGCTGAAACGCTGGCCGTGCCGTCAGCGCCCAAGGCCTCCAAGGAAACCAGTCCACCAAGGGTCAGGGTCAGGGCCAGGGCCAAGCACGACCCAAACGCCACGCCACGGGCCTGCAACACAGGAACAGGGCCGAGTTTGCGTTGGGGCATGCCTGGTCGAGATGGGATCAAATGGGTGGGCGTTGTCATGGAGGAGCCGCTGGCGCGTCAATGAATCATATCCGACCCCATGCCGCCTGTCGGGCTGCATTGTGAGCGACAATGGCAAGAGGGTGAACTGCTTATTTGAACGCACCAAGAACCCAGAACCCAGCCACACGCCGCGGGGATAGCCCCATATTTCAATGAACACACCGCCCACGACCCACAACGCCGCGAATCGGGCAAGCCCCGTTGCTCGGCTTGCATCCTGGCGAGAGAGCCTGGCTTGGTATGGCAGTGGGACGAGCCTGCGCATGCTGTGCATGGGCTTTTCTGCTGGAGTGCCCTTGCTCTTGGTCTTGGGAACGTTCAGTTTTCGGCTGCGCGAAGCCGGGGTGGAATTGAGCACCATCGGATTTTTGAGTTGGGTGAGTTTGGCTTACGCCTTCAAATGGCTTTGGGCCCCCCTGGTGGACCACCAGCGCATCTTCTTTTTGAGTGCGCGACTGGGCAGGCGGCGTGCTTGGCTCTTGGTCTCTCAATGCGGCTTGATCGCGGGGCTTTTTTTCATGGCCCACACCTCGGCCCAGACCCAGTTGTCGGCCTTGGTGATGGGCGCCTTGTTTGTGGCACTGGCCTCGGCCACCCAAGATATTGCACTCGATGCTTACCGCATTGAGTCGGCGGCACTTGAACAGCAAGCGTCCCTGGCCGCCATGTACCAAACCGGCTACCGTCTGGGGATGATCTGGGCGGGTGCCGGCGCGTTGTGGATTGCCGCCCGGGCCCAAGACCTGTTGCCCCCAGCTTCCGCCTTGAGCCCCCAAGCGGCCAGTCAGCTCGCATGGGCGAGCGCCTACAGCTGCATGGCCTTGTCCATCGCGGTGGGCATGCTGGCAGCCCTCTTTTCTCCGGAAAACCCCACCCCAGCGCCTCCCCCCCAAAAAAACCTCCAAGCGTGGCTACAAAACGTGATGTGGGCACCGTTTCAGGATTTTTTCAGTCGCTTCACGCTCGCGCAAGCCGCCACGTTGCTCGCCCTCATTGCCCTGTTTCGCATCAGCGATTTGGTCATGGGCGTGATGGCCAATCCGTTTTATGTGGACATGGGTTTTACCAAGGACGAGATCGCTTGGGTCTCCAAGGTCTTTGGTGTGTTGATGACCCTTTGCGGTGCGTTCCTGGGCGGCGCCTTGAGCCAGCGCTTTGGGGTGACCCGGGTGTTGATGTGGGGGGCGGCACTGAGCGCCACCTCCAACCTTTTGTTTGCCTGGCTCTCCACCCTTGGCCACTCCTTGGGCGCTTTGATCGGGGTGATCAGTGCAGACAATTTGTCGGCAGGAATTGCACAAGCCGCCTTTGTGGCGTTTCTCTCAGGTCTGACTCGGATTGAGTTCTCCGCCTCACAGTACGCCATGCTGAGCGCCATCGTGTTCCTGGTCCCGCAAAGCTTGGCGGGTCTATCGGGGGTGGCGGTGGAACACCTCGGCTATTTTTGGTTTTTCATTGGCACAGCTCTCTTGGGGCTGCCGGTGCTGATCTTGATCAAACAACTGCAACGCTTGAACTTCATCGCCCCGTCCTCCAGCCCCTAAAGGCAAGACAATGGTGTCACCTTCGCCGATCCATTGTTCAAAGGGTCAATCTGTCTTGATGACCACAGGGTGTCATGCGCTGGCTTAGAAGATGCCTCCCCGTGACACCCTTGGCTCCAATTTCGGACCCTCTTTTACCTATCTTTACGTGGGGTTTAAATTAACGCCACCTTGCGGGTGCATCCTATGAGCATGGAACACATACTTTTAATCGAAGACGATCAACGCTTGGCCAAAATGGTTTGCGACTACTTGCAGCAGTTTGGCTTTGTCATGGATCACGCGCTCAATGGCCAAACGGGCCTGCAGAGCTTACTAGGCCAAAACGGGACGGGCGGGACGGGCGGGTCTGGTGGATTGAGCCGGGCCAATGGAACCAATGGAACCAATGGAACCAATGGAACCAATGGAACCAATGGAACCAATGGAGCCAATGTGGACCATGGTGCTCCATCACACCATTTGGTGATCTTGGACTTGATGCTGCCCGACATGGACGGACTGGAAGTGTGCCGCTCCATCCGTGGCTTGCCCAACGCCTGCGGTAAAGTTCCCGTGCTCATGCTCACGGCCAAGGGCGACCCCATGGACCGGGTGGTGGGCCTGGAGTTGGGGGCCGATGACTATCTGAGCAAACCCTTTGAGCCCCGAGAGCTGTTGGCCCGTGTTCGGGCGATTTTGCGCCGCCAAGCCCTGCAGCACGAGGTGGGCACGACGGCCTCGGTTCAACCCATCTTGCGCTTTGGTCGCTTGGAGTTGGACCGCGATAGCCGCACCGTGAGTTTGGGCAGCAAAGCTTGTGATCTCACCTCCTACCAATTTGACCTCCTCATGGTGCTGGCCGAACGCGCGGGTCGGGTGCTCACGCGAGACCAAATCATGGAAGCGGTGCGGGGTCGCGAGCTTGAAGCCTTTGACCGCAGCATTGACGTCCACATGGGGCGCATTCGCGCCGCCATTGAAGACGATTTGAAGTCACCCAAACGCATCCTGACGGTGCGTGGGGTAGGATACGTTTTTGCAAAACAACAAGACTAAAAGATTCACCGCATCTGCCATTGGTGTTTTTTTCTTGGGGATTTTCTTCGCCGGTTTTGGGGGTCAGTCCTTCTGAGTTGACGACTCAAGGCCACGCCGATGCTCACCTTCTTGAGCGTAGCTCTCTATATTAAAAGTCACCCTCCATGCTTTTGCTTCGCATTTTTTTGAGACGCTTGTATGTCCGCATTTGGGCTGCGGTGGTCTTTGCCATTGTGGTGCTGAGTTTTCTCTCGGCCTGGGTGATGCGCGTGACCGCGGAGCCCCCACTCAGAGAAGTGGTCATTCGCTCGCAAGAAGGCGTCATCTTGGGCAAAGGACTTGTTCGCCTTGGAAAGGCCAAAAGCTCTGTGGCTCCCCTGTCCTCTGATTCAAAGGAAGCTGACGCTTCGAGCGCCATAGCCCTGAACATCAAAGAAAAAGGCCCGCAACAAGATTCGCATTTGTATGCCCAGCGCAGTGAGCCCAATGTAGATCCCACTGAGAACAAGCCCCTAGATGCCTCCAAGAGCATGCCGGAAAAAGGCCAGTATGGCCCTGGTCCAGAGTTTTTGGTGACCCTCAGAGACGGTCAAATACTCCACGTTCATTTGCCACACCCCCAAAGGCCGCGTCCCTTTTTTGCGCCCATGGGCTTCATTTGGTTGTTGACTTGGGTGGCGCTCGCGGTGGCCTTGGCGACTTACCCCATCGTGCGGCGTTTGACGCGGCGCCTTGAGGCCTTGCAAGCTGGCGTGGAGGAGTGGGGAGAGGGCAATTTATCGGCTCGGGTCGCGCAAACGGGTGAGGATGAGATCGGGTTTTTGGCGCAACGTTTTAACCATGCGGCCGAACAAATCGAAGCCTTGATCGTGTCCCATAAAACACTGCTGGCCAACGCCTCTCATGAATTGAGAACACCACTCACCCGCATGCGCATGAGTCTAGAGTTGATGCCCGAGTCGCTGGACCCCTCTAGACTGGCGGAAATCAAACAAAACATTGCCGAGTTGGATCAATTGATTGACGAAATTCTCCTCGCCTCCAGACTTGATGCCAAAGCCGTTGACCTGGGCGCCACCGAAGAGCTCGATTTGACCGGATTGGCCAGCGAAGAATGCTCAAGAGCGGGGGTGGAGTTGGAACTCGGCCCCAACCCCAGATCCCTGGTCATGATGGGGGTGCCCCGACTCATGCGCCGTCTTTTGCGCAACTTGATAGACAACGCTGTTCGACACGGAGGCGGACTTGAAGGCGTGACGGTCACGCTCGCACGAGATGATCAGGCCAAGGTGGTCACCATCACCGTGGCCGATCGAGGTCCTGGGGTACCGCCAGATCAATGCGAACGCATTTTTGAGCCGTTTTTCCGCTTGGCCGGTCAACGCGACAACGACAAAGGGGCGGGCTTGGGGTTGTCGCTGGTGCAGTCCATTGCCAAACGCCATTTGGGCAAGGTACACCACGAAGCGCGCGAGGGAGGGGGCAGCCTCTTCATCGTCAGCTTGCCACAAGACATCTAAGTCAAGAGTTCACAAACAAGGGGCCTAAGACTTGCGCTCGCCTTGTCCCGGTCTTTTTTCCCCGCGCTTGAGTACCTCACCCACCCGAGGTCTTTAACGCGGTAGAGTCCACCCTTGGACCCAGGGCAGCACTCGCTCCACACTCAAATCATTCATGCAACGCAAATGCCCCAATGGGCAAGTTCTCTTGAAACACGGGGAGCACGCCAAGTCACCCGTGTAATCGGGTTGTGTTTTGAGCCAAATCACGTGTGCGTTCTCCGACAAGGGCGGCGTGTGCAAAGGGCTCGATGACCCAAACATTGCCACTTGCTCAATGTTCAGACCCGCCGCCACATGCATCAAACCAGAATCGTTGGACACCAAGCCACGCGCACCCGCCACCCAAGCCAGGGCTTGTTTCAAAGTGGTCTGTCCGGTGAGGTCAAGAATCCGGCCTTGATCTGAGGGCTCAACGGCATTCACAATTTCGTGGGCAATGGCGCGGTCTTTCTCCGACCCCAGCAGCACCACGGGAAGCGCAAACGACGCGCACAGTTGCGCAAAATACCGGCTTGGCCAACGCTTGGCAGGACCGTATTCCGCTCCTGGGGCCACCACCACATAGCCGCCCGCTTGAAACCCATGGGGCTGCAAAGCGCTTTGAACCCACTGCTCGGGGACAAGCAGCCTGGGCGACAGGGTGTGTTGGGAGGACAAGGCGCTGACAGGGCTGCTGGCGCCAAGCTCGGTGGTATGGCGTTTGGCCAAGGCCGCATAAAACGCCACCATGCTCGGGCGCGCCGTTTTGCTGGGATTGGGCAAAGTCAGATTCAACAGCCAGCGCCGCATCTCTCCCTCATAGCCCATCCGCATTGGAATATCAGCCCAAAACGCCAAGAGCGCACTCTTGAAGCTGTTGGGGCACACATAAGCGCGGTCAAATTGGCCTCTCAAGGCGTGTGCCCAAGCCCTGCGTTTTTGCAGCTCAAGAGCGCCACGCTTAAAGGGCAAGACCAAGATTTGCTCACATTCGGGCATGGCCTCATAGATGGGTGCGACCCACGGCATGGCGGCCACCGTCAGGCGCTCGCCACGGCTTTGCAATTGCGCCATCAAGGGTTGGGTCATGACGGCGTCGCCGATCCACTGGGGTGCGATCAACAAGCTGCGGGTCATGACGGCGGACTGTGCGTTGCGTTCAGGCACACCAGGGCCAAGCCGCCCATCTTCAAGCTCAAGCTTTGGCGCTATGAGCGGCGGCAGAACTCTGGTCCGCGGCCCCGGGGCTCAACACATAACGCGTGCCGCAATAGGCGCATTGCGCCTGACCCGTGGTCGAGACGTCCAAAAAGACCTTGGGGTGATGGTTCCAAATGGGCATGTTGGCCAAGGGACTTGGACAAAACACACCGCCATGGGAATTCAAATCCTTGTCCAGCACCAAGATATCGGGGGATGTTGTCATGCGCTTTCTCCGTGAGCTGGTCTGATGGACCAAGACCGTTCAGTGTGGCTTTACACCAAGGTGAGCCAATGGGCGTATTTGGGATTTTTGCCGTTGACAATATCAAAAAAAGCCGTCTGCACTTTCTCGGTGATGGGCCCGCGCGAGCCCTGGCCAATTTCAATGCGATCGAGCTCGCGAATGGGGGTCACCTCGGCCGCCGTTCCAGTGAAGAAGGCTTCGTCACAGATGTAGACCTCGTCACGGGTGATGCGTTTTTGCACCACGGTGAGGCCCAAATCTTCGGCGATGTGCAGCACGGTGTTCCTGGTGATGCCGTTCAAAGCACCCGCCGACAAGTCCGGTGTGTAAATCACGCCATCTTTGACCACAAAAATATTTTCTCCCGCACCCTCAGACACAAAACCACTTGGGTCAAGCAGCAAGGCCTCGTCGTATCCATCGTCCACGGCTTCCATATTGGCCAAGATCGAGTTGGTGTAGTTGCTCACCGCCTTGGCTTGGGTCATGGTGATGTTGACGTGGTGGCGTGTGTAGCTTGAAGTTTTGACACGAATGCCTTTGGCAAGCCCCTCTTCACCGAGGTAGGCCCCCCAGGACCAAGCCGCCACCATGGCGTGAATGGTGTTGCCTTTGGGAGAGACGCCCAACTTTTGGGAGCCAATCCAGACCAAGGGGCGGATGTAACCACTCGCCAATCCATTCTCGCGCACCACGCCCAAATGCGCTTGATTGATCTCTTCATGTGTGAACGGGATGTTCATGCGCAAAATCTTGGCGCTGTTGAAAAGCCGCTTGGTGTGCTCTTGCAAACGAAACACCGCGGTGCCCTTCGAAGTCGGGTAGGCCCTCACCCCTTCAAACGCGCCACAACCGTAGTGCAGGGTGTGGGTGAGGACGTGGATTTTGGCGTCACGCCAATCGACCATGTGGCCATCCATCCAAATTTTGCCGTCGCGGTCGTCCATGGAAGGGGGTTGTGTGCTCATGCTGATTCAAGTCCTCGTCAGTTGCAGAGTGCAAAATTTAAGACAATCCAATGCGCCCAGCAAGTTCTTCCCCGTATTGGGTTGGCAAGGGTAAGACGTTGCAGTGCCTGAATGGAAAAATAATGGGTCAATTGACATCGAGATGAGTCGTTGACGCTTGGACAATTCTAACCACGAAAAGACCGACCCAAACGACCGGGCCCAAACACCAAAGCGAAGTTGACCTGTCTGCCTGAACATGAGCGAAAACATTCAAAAACATGCGCAAACATGCGAAAAAAACGCCCTGCAAGCGTTCTGGTGTGGTCGGCCAAGTCCATCAACACGCCAGGGTATTGAGTGCTCTTTGAAAGAGGTTAACCTTTCCAAAAATACCAACTCAAGCTTTTGCCGCTATCCATGAAACGATGCAAGCGTTGCACGTTTTGGGTGTTGCTCGCATTCAACCGATCAGGCCTTTGTCGCCAAACGAGCGCCGAGCTGCGCGAGAGCTTGTGCACACGAAAGCGTGAAAAATCCGGCGGTCCTGCCTTGCAGTTGTTGACCTGGATTGAAAACAATGGACTTCTTTCAATCGCTTGAAGTCGCCTGGGGGTCTTGCCCCGAAGAGGCACTGAGCTCTGGCTGAGGTCGGGTCAAGGTCCAAGATTTCAAACGTCCGCCTTCGAACTCGCAGCGCACAAAACTGCCCTGTGCGTCACGCCAAATAAAAACCTCTTTGACCGCTTGCGCCAATTGACCGCTCAAGGGCTGGACTTTGGCCTGAGCGGGGGTGAGCAGGCCCGGTCCTAGAGACGCCTGTCCGTGGCTGGGTGTTGGCGTGCTCGATGCGGCCTCCAAGGCGCCCAGGCTTTTGGTGAGTGCAATGACCTTGATCAAGGGCATCTTGGTCCTCAGTTTGACGTGAAACATGACAGCACTGTCGACGTGGCCCACTGGGCGACTCGAGGCTTGTTTAAAGATGTGCATGAGCCGGGTGTAATGGAGGAGCAGCCACATCACCATGGCCGAGACCGTCATGGCCAAGCCCATCCAACTCCAGCTCCAGTAAGCCCAGACCAAAAAGGCCAGGGAGGCAAGCGGCACCAAGATATTTTGAAAAAGCGTTGACAAATGGACTCTCTTTTAAAGCTTACGCCGCGGCTCAAGCGCGAGCGTTGGCGTGAAGTGGGGAATTCTAACGGGCTGGAGGGTCTTGAAGGGTAGGAGGGCTAGGAGGAGTTGTGCCCAGCCTCAAGAATTCTTTTGATCAAGACCCAGGGTGATTGCGCACCCAAGACATCGCTTCTTCAACGCGGTCAACGGCCATGATCTCGATGCCTTCAATTTTCCCTTTGGGTGCATTGGCTTTGGGAATCAGGGCATGGGTAAAGCCGAGTTTGGCCGCTTCTCTGAGACGCTCTTGACCCCTGGGTGCGGGTCTCACCTCACCGGCCAAGCCCACCTCTCCAAACGCGATCAAGCCTTGGGGCAGGGGTTTGCCGCGCAAACTGCTGTGGATGGCCAAGAGCACCGCCAAGTCGGCCGCGGGCTCACTGATGCGCACACCGCCCACGGCATTCACAAACACATCTTGGTCCATGCAAGACACCCCCGCATGGCGATGCAGCACGGCCAAAAGCATGGCCAAGCGGTCCCGCTCCAAACCCACCGAAAGTCTTCTGGGGTTGGGGCCCCCGGAGTCCACCAGGGCTTGAATTTCCACCAACAGCGGGCGCGAGCCCTCCAAGGTCACCAGCACACAACTGCCCGCCACAGGCTCGGGGTGTTGACTCAAAAAGATGGCGCTCGGGTTGCTCACCCCTTTGAGGCCTTTTTCTGTCATGGCAAAGACGCCAATTTCGTTGATCGCACCAAAGCGGTTTTTGATGGCCCGCACGAGCCTAAAGCTCGAATGCGTGTCGCCCTCAAAATAGAGCACCGTGTCGACCATGTGCTCAAGCACCCGCGGGCCCGCCAAGGCCCCCTCTTTGGTCACGTGGCCCACCAAAATGATGGTGATGCCGCGGGCTTTGGCAAGCCTTGTGAGGTGAGCCGCACACTCGCGCACTTGGGAAACTGAGCCTGGGGCACTCGAGAGCATCTCCGAGTACACCGTCTGAATGGAGTCAATGACCGCGACCCGGTGAGGGCTTGAATCCAGGCCCGCCACCATGCGCTCGAGTTGGGTCTCGGCCATGACTTGCACCGGACTGCCCAAGAGCCCCAGGCGTTTGGCGCGCAAGGCCACTTGTGGGCCGGATTCTTCACCGGTGACATACAAGGCATTGGTGCCATTTCGCGCCAAGTGGTCAAGGGCTTGGAGGAGCAAGGTGGATTTGCCAATTCCTGGATCCCCGCCAATCAACACCACACCACCGGGCACCCAGCCTCCCCCCAGTACCCGGTCCAACTCGTCTTGGCCCGTGGGGATGCGTTCGAGCTCGCTGGCCTTGATGTCGGACAAAACGGACAAAGGCGTGCTCGGCGCCAAGGCGCTGGCTTGGTAGCGGTTTTTCCCCGCTCCAGCGGGACTCTCCCACGTTTCCACCAGGGTGTTCCAGGCCTCACAATGCGGGCATTTACCAAGCCATTTGGGGCTGATGCCGGCACATTCGGAGCAGACGTAATGGGTTTTTTCTTTGGCCATGCTCGCATCCTACCTTGTTTTGTCGGGCGCACTGAGCCCTCAAAAAGAGGCTTCCATGAAGGCTTTTGACTTGCGGTCCCCTTGGCTTTTTGCACGGCAAGCCACGTTCTTGCCCAAACATGCCCACAGCCTTTAAGTCGATTTTGATCGGTACTTGTCTCGCCGGCCCGATAGACCCTGTGCGTGTGCCTTGTGGGCGTTAAAATCAGGTGTTTGAGGCCCTTTGTGTCGATTTGATGAACTCGGTAAGGTTTGTTTAACCCTTGCTGGGGTCAAATCTCACGCCAGGCCTTGGTAACCCACCCAGCAATTCTTATGACCCCAGATCCTAAAATAATGGCCAATGCGCTTCGCGCCCTCGCCATGGACGCCGTCCAACAAGCCAACTCAGGCCACCCCGGTGCCCCCATGGGCATGGCCGACATGGCCCAAGCCTTGTGGCACGATCATCTAAAACACGCCCCCACAGAGCCCCATTGGCCCAACCGAGACCGCTTTGTGCTCTCCAATGGTCACGCCTCGATGCTGCTCTACGGTCTGCTGCACCTCACGGGCTACGACTTGCCCTTGAAAGAGCTCCAGAACTTTCGCCAACTCCATAGCCGCACGCCGGGCCACCCCGAAGTGGGCATCACCCCAGGTGTTGAAACGACCACCGGTCCTTTGGGTCAAGGCGTGGCCAACGCGGTGGGCATGGCATTGGCAGAAAAACTCCTGGCCCACGAATTCAACCGCGATGGCTTTGCCGTGGTCGACCACCACACCTACACATTTTTAGGCGACGGCTGTTTGATGGAGGGCGTGAGCCACGAGGTGTGCTCCTTGGCCGGGGCTTGGCACCTGAACAAATTGATCGCCCTCTACGACGACAATGGCATCTCCATCGACGGCCAGGTCAAGCCCTGGTTTGCCGACCACACCGCCGAGCGCTTCAAAGCCTATGGATGGCAAGTGCTCGGACCTGTTGATGGCCACAATGCCCACGCGGTCTCCCAGGCCATAGCCGCCGCGCGTGACTCCACATCCGCGCCCACCTTGATCATCTGCAAGACCCAGATCGGCAAAGGCAGCCCCAACCGCGCCAACACGGCCAAGGCCCATGGCGAGCCTTTGGGCGAGGCTGAAATCGAGCTCACCCGAGGCGCTTTGGACTGGCACCACGCCCCGTTTGAGATCCCTCAGGGTGTTTACGCCATGTGGGATGCCAAAGCCCAGGGTGAGAAAAAACTGGGCGACTGGAAGACCTTGTTTGCGGCTTATTCCAAAGCGCATCCAGCTCTTGCCAGCAGCTTTGAAGCCCGCATGAAGGGGGACTTGAGCCTCGACCTCAAAGCCCTGTTGGACACCGCCTTTGCACAAAGCGAAGCCCACGCCAAGCCAGTGGCGTCTCGCATGGCGAGCAAAATGGCTTTGGAGACCTTCACCCGCGCCATGCCTGAACTCTTGGGTGGCAGCGCTGACCTCACAGGCTCCAACCTCACCCAAACCGCCTCCCAGCCGTCCTTGCGTTTTGATGCCAACGGCCATGTGCTCGTCACCTCAACGGCTCAGAACTCGGCGGCTCAAGACTCGGCGGCTCAACACCAGGCTGCTGGCACGTCTTGGCACATCAACTACGGCGTGCGGGAATTTGGCATGGCCTCCATCATGAACGGTGTGGCGCTGCACGGTGGTTTCATCCCCTATGGCGGCACCTTCCTCACCTTCAGCGACTACAGCCGCAACGCCATACGCATGGCCGCCTTGATGAAATTAAGGGTGGTCCACGTCTTTACCCATGACTCCATAGGCCTGGGCGAAGACGGTCCAACCCACCAGTCGGTTGAGCAAGCGGCAAGCCTCAGACTCATCCCAGGACTCGATGTGTGGAGGCCTTGTGACACGAGCGAGACCTTGGTCGCTTGGGGACATGCCCTTCAAAACCAACACCGCACAAGCGCCTTGCTGCTGTCGCGACAAACACTCCCGCACGCGCCCAAAAAGACCTTGGCCTCGGTTGAAAAAGGCGGCTATGTCTTGTCCGAGCCCAAGCACGCGGGTCTCAAGACCGACGCCGTGGCGGTCTTGATCGCCACGGGCTCCGAGGTGGGTTTGGCCCTGGAGGCGCAAGCCCTCTTGGCCAAGATCGGGATTGCCACCCGCGTGGTCTCCATGCCCTGCACCCAGGTCTTTGATCGCCAGCCCCTGTCTTACCGCCAAAAGGTCCTGCCCGCCCATTTGCCCCGCGTGGCCGTGGAGATGGGGGTGAGCGACTATTGGTGGAAATATGGTGCGAGTGCGGTGGTGGGCATCGACACTTTTGGCGAGAGTGCGCCTGCCAGTGTCTTGCTGCCCCTCTTTGGTT
>TBL_comb47_HYPODRAFT_10005719_pt1 | contig 13748 bp, 12 predicted proteins | sample TroBogypolimnion_40_FD_10682 | JGI IMG/M metagenome (IMG submission 10682)
TGATTTGTCTGATCAATACAGCTTTGGTGAACTGCGTGTTACTCATGAGCAAAACTTGGTACTAGCTGATGTTGAGCAATCCAAACTATTGGAGCTCTGGCAGGCCGCCAAGCAACAACATGTAGCCCTGCCGAACATTGGCTTGCTCACAGACATCATCGCTTGCCCTGGTGGGGACTTCTGCTCTTTAGCCAATGCTAAATCTTTACCGATCGCCAAAGCAATTCAGGAACGCTTTGATAACTTAGATTACTTATTTGATCTGGGTGATATCAGTTTAAATATTTCTGGTTGCATTAATTCTTGTGGCCATCACCACGTTGGCAATATTGGCGTGCTTGGTGTCGATAAAGATGGTGAAGAGTGGTATCAAATTACCCTGGGTGGCGAGCAAGGTAATGATGCAGCCATCGGCAAAGTCATTGGACCATCCTTCTATGCCGATGAAATTCCAGATGTGATTACGAATATCATCAACATTTATGTTCAAGGTCGTAGTGAAGGTGAGTCTTTTATTCAGACTTATCGCCGCTTAGGTGTTACTCCATTTAAGGGGGCTGCCTATAAAGACAAAAAAGGGCATGCAAAGAAAAAAGAAGCTCAAGATCAAACTGCTGGAGGAAATACATCATGAGTAATTCAGCTCCAAACCCAAGCGGTTTAATCAAGTCGCATTCACAAGTGCTGCACTTTCCCAAAGGCGGCAAACCCAGTCTTGCACCAAACGAATGGCTTGTTTGGGGCGGCAGCCAAGATGAGGGTGGCTTACCTGATTTAGAGCACGGCGCCCATAAAGTACTCGTACCATTTACCTGGTGGATAGAACATCATCATGAAGCTGACGTCATCGCTAAAGCTAAAAATGGTCAGATTGGCGTCTGGTTTGCTACTGATGACGATATCTTGAAGCATGCTGATCTTATTGAAGCCGGCAAGCAATACTGGCCAGTGGTAGCGGCATATTTCCCACTCTTTAGAGATGGTAGAAGTTTTAGTACCGCCGCCCTACTTCGCGATCGTTTGGGCTGGGATAAAGAAATTCGTATGATTGGTGATGTCTTAATTGATCAATTACTTCAGGGTGCTCGTGTCGGTTTTGATGGTTTTGCGTTACGCAATGACCAAGATCTAGATGTAGCCCTAAAGCAATTTGATTTGTTTTCAGTAACCACTCAAAACAGCTGGCGCGGTAAGAGAACTTTGCTGCAAGCCAGTTAAGAGTCAAAGAGAGCTCAGCAAATCATGACAAGCCCTTCTTCCGCTCTCGGTAAAGTATATTTGGTAGGCGCCGGCCCTGGGGCTGCCGATCTAATTACTGTGCGTGGCGCAAAGCTATTAGAAAAAGCGGGTATTGTATTTCATGATGCATTGGTTGATGCACAAATGCTCGAGTTCTGCCCGCAAGCAGAAAAAGTTGCTGTTGGTAAACGTTGCGGAAAACTTTCTTCTGCCCAACACTTTATTAACAAGCGTTTAGTAGATGCCGCCAAACATCATCAGGTGATTATTCGCCTAAAGGGTGGAGATCCGATGCTCTTTGGTAGATCTGATGAAGAAATTCAGGCGCTAAAAAATGTGGGGATTGAAGTTGAAGTAGTGCCGGGCATTACTGCAGCTTTGGCTGGAGCGGCTAGCTTGCAGCAATCACTCACATTACGTGGAATCAGCAGAAGTGTCGCATTTATCACCCTGGCACAGGGCACGGAAAATGTAGCCAATGATCAAGCTCTTCAACCCATTTCTAACCCCAGTGCCGATACCTTGGTCTATTACATGGGGCGCAAAGATGCTGCAAGAATTGCTCAGCAATTGATTGAGCAAGGCCCTAATCAAACAGCCAATACGCCAGTACATATTTTAGAAGCGGTCAGCACTCCCCGGGAGCGCTTATGGAGCAGCACTCTGGGTGACCTTGCCAAAGGCAAAGCTGATGAATGGTTTGATAGTAGCTCGCCCGCGTTGATTATGGTTGGCGAAGCCTTAAGAAATAAAAACCTAGAGAGAGCGAGCTCCAAAATCGACGATAGCTTGCAAGACACCCAGATCCTCGCCGACAGCAAGCGTAGTGCTTAAAGAAATATTCGAGAACTTCTTCTGGCAATCCTGAAGTAGTACAGGAAAATCATTTCGCAAATGGCCACCTTGGCCAAAAAATACAGGCACTACATTAATTTGAGTTGCACCCTGAGCGGCCAAAGAGCCGACAGCCTCTTCTAAAGTTGGTTGCATCATCTCCAAAAAGGCCAATTCCACCGGCGTAGTTGCATGCTGCTCACGCCATAGGCTGGCCAGCCGATCAAAGGGCTCACGCCAACGACTATCACGTGCGCCATGACCAAATAAGATTAATGCCTTCATTTTGCTTAAATTTCCTTTAATACACTTCATAATCGGATAATCTAAGACATCTTAATAGTATTCACCCCTCAGCGCAGGAATAGATATGGCAACCCTTATTCACGAACTCTCCGGTCAAACCTGGTTTATCGTTTTCATGGCGATAGCACTGTGCGGCGGAGTGCTTTCAGCTGTTCATCATGCTGAGGTGATTGCCCATAAAACAGGTGAGCCATTTGGCACGCTTGTTTTAGCAATATGTATAACGATTATTGAGGTCTCGTTGATTGTCTCTATGATGCTGAGCGGCCATGAAGGATCGGAATTTATAGCCCGCGACGCCGTCTTTGCCACTGTCATGATTGTGATGAATGGTGTCATTGGATTGTGTATTTTTATTGGCGGACTCAAGCATTATGAAATGAGCTTTCGCAATGAGGGCACCAATTCAGCTTTAGCCGTTCTTACTGCACTTGCGACTTTTATTCTAGTAATGCCCATTGTCACTACCAGCACTCCAGGTCCCAGTTTTACTAAAAGCCAATTGGCATTTGCAGGCATAGCCTCGTTTGCACTGTACCTTGCTTTCTTATTCTTTCAGACCATTAGTCATCGTGATTACTACCTTCCCAAAGCGGTGGATAAGAAAATCGATATCAATTTTCATGCACAAAAGCCAAGCAATCTCAAGACTGGCGTTAGCGTCGTACTCCTCATTATTTCCTTGATTATTGTTGTCGGCTTCGCAGAACTTCTCAGTCCGGCAATTGAAGCTGGTGTCAAAGCTGCCGACGCTCCCAATACGATTGTGGGTATCGCCATTGCACTGTTAGTTCTACTTCCCGAAGGGTATGCCGCAGTGAGGGCTGCTAGAGCCAATCGTCTACAAAGTAGTTTGAATTTGGCGCTGGGTTCAGCCCTCGCCAGTATTGGCCTCTCTATACCAGTGATAGCGGCTATTTCAATTCTCTATAACCTCCCAATTAGTCTGGGCATTAGCAACCTCAATATGACACTGATGTACTTAACTTTCTTTATTGGCGCGCTGACATTAGCCATTGGCAGAACTACCCGCCTGCAGGGTGTTGTTCATCTCATCATCTTCTTTGAATACTTATTCTTAAGCTTGGTGCCTTAAGAAAGCCAGCGTAAGACTGACAAAAACTAGGGGCACCAGTCAAGGAGCTTCAATTTATCGAGAGCACGCTTTCGATAAAAAAGTAACCAAGCGATGCAATGTGAGATCCCAGGATAAGGGATCAGGTTGTGGAATTGCTGGTTTTGCTTCTGGAGATGAAAATGCACTCGATACAACATTGACCACAGAATTATTAGAGACGGGTTGACACAATTGCTGCATCGCAATTTTTCCGATTGCAAAAATCAGCACAACAAAAGCAATAACGGAGATTAAATTTTGCTTGGTCACAACTTGGGAATTTTTTTCAAATCAACCTGAATGGTTGCGCCATATTGTGCACTTAAGCCAATAACCGAACGTAAAGGCACATGCTCTTTTTCAGAAAACCAAACCTCAAAAGTAGCGGCGTCATCTTTAGATGTTGTCTTATAGTAGCGAATGGCGCGAACCGTTCCCCCATCAAATGGAAAGTCCCATGGCTCCCCACGAACTAAGGTGTATGTGCGTAATGCGCGACTATCTGTTACTGGAAGCGCCACGGGTTTAGTAGGTAGCTCACGTCCAATGAATTGATATCCCACCGATACCATGTCAAACAGGCGTCCGGTGAATGGGGCGTTACTAACTGGTGGGTTGCGCGAAGAAACTTTATAAAAATTCAGAAGATTCTTATCTACCTTGGCTATCAATAATTCAGTGTTACCACGCTTCTCCTGATAGGTATTGGTTAGCATGCCATCTTTTGTAATGGTTCCAACGGAATCGCGTAGTAGTTTTTGATCAGCCAATACTGTTCCTAAAACCGCACCCAGAGTTCCAGTGGAATTAATATGATATTGATCCTTGCGAATATCTACTTTATCCACAACCGTGGCAACCTGCATAGAGCCCTTAACCAAACTGAGCACTTGCTCATAAGGGGTAGGAGCCTCGCCAGACTGCTTAAGGTAGGCCGCTCTTTTAGCAGGATCTGCTGTGATTTTGAGGTCATATTCAAACTGCGCAATTTGAGCAAAAGCACTGCTCGGTAATGCGGCAAATGCTATCAACCCCACAAAAAGATTGGCACATAGGGAATTTAGTAAGTTTTTCATCCACCCATTCTACAAAATAATGATTACTTGTGGCGATGTCTTATGGCCATTAGATAAATAGTCACTTGCATAGCTAACTCCTTGCGCATCTCTTCAAGCATTTGATTTTGTTGAATATCTGCCGATAAAACCGTACCAGAAGAAAAGTTGACATTGCGAACGGCATAAATTTGGGTAAGCGGGACAATCTGATTGCCCGCTACATCAAATACTCGAAACTCGACCACATCGTTAAGATCATAGGCGGAAATCTGACCGGTTGCTCCATATGAGGCGATCTGACTGCTAGGTGCATCGTGAAATATCTCCAAAATTAAATCGGCATCCTTGGGTGCAATTGCAACCTTAATATCAATGTAGGTCAAAATATCAAATGCCAATTGACCCGACAAAACGGGGGATGCTTTGCCTGCAATCGCTACCGCATTATATGGAATCTGAGCTTTTTGACGGGCAACAAATAAGCAGCCAGATAAGCAAAAGGCCAAGGATAAAAGTAACGCCCCTAAAAATGATTTTTGACAGACGCTCATATATCGTTTCTATAGAAGAACTGCATATCAAGTCGATTACTAATTTTTACCGCTGGACAAAGAGGGGGCATGACAATTCAAGAATTTATTAAGAATAAATAGGTTTACCATTACCACCAAGTTAAAATCTTGGATCAATATATTAACTTGCAAAGATTAGGCAACCCATCAAATTAATAGTATGATTTATAAGTAAATAGAATAATTAAAATAAATAATTGAACGTCAAAAATTAGGGCATAGCTAGAAGGTCAGCTCTGACTCTTTCTAGAACACTTTCCCAATTATGGATTTTTTCTTGGCGATATAACTTAACTGATGGATACCAAGGACTATCATCTCTATCCAAGAGCCAGCGCCAATCAGGACTAAAAGGTATTAGAATCCAAGTTGGCCTTCCAAGCGCACCGGCTAAGTGCGCTACACTTGTGTCGACGCTAATAATTACATCCATGAATTCACACAGCGCAGCTGTATCGGAAAAGTCTTCTAACTCATCCCCAAAGTATTTGATTTCAGAATGTTGTGCCAATAAATCTTTATCAATATCTCTTACTTCTTTCTGTAAACTAAAATACTCAAAGCAAGGTGGCAAGTAAGGCAATAGCTGGGAAAGAGTTAAGCTGCGATATTGGTCGCTTATATGCGTACCCCCCCCGCTCCATACAATCCCTACACGTTGCCTATTTTTTTTTCCCAATTTTATTTGCCAATTTTCTAGCTTATCAGGCTCATGGGAAATGTATCTAGACAATACAGGGATACTGTCTAGATCTGTTTTAAATACCAAAGGTAAGCTCATCAATGGGCATTGATAATTAAACTCAGGTAGATTGTCATCTTTGGTGAAAATATCACTAACACCATCCAAATTTTTTAACAATTTTAATAACGGCCGTTGAACCTCCAAGATGACTTTCGCTCCCAACTTAGCCACTAAAGGCACATAACGACAAAATTGAATCGTATCACCCAAGCCTTGCTCAGCGTACAACAAGATTGTTTGATCTTTAACCGCTTCAACCCCAAGCCATAATGGCTTCTCAAAGCCTCTAATCCCAATAGTTCTATTAATATCTTCATTCTTACTTCGCCATTCATAGCCTTGCCAACCACTCTTAAAATTACCTACTAGCAAATGACCTAGAGATAAATTCCAATGAGCTTGAGCGTAATCCGGTTTAATGCCGATAGCCTTCTCATAGCTAAGAAGCGCTTCATCTAAGCGCCCCAAACCTTGCAAGATATCGCCGCGACTAGAATAGGCCTCTGCATAATCTGGGTTCATGCTGATGGCATTGTCAAAACTGGCAAGTGACTCATTTGGATACCCCAACGCTTTTAACGCAAGACCTCGATTACAGTAGGCTTCTGCGTAATCAGGTTTGATACTGATAGCTTTGTCATAACTGGCAATTGCTTCATTCACTAGCCCCAATTCGTGCAAGGCGACGCCAAGATTAGAGTGACAGGCTGCATAATTTGGATTGCTTTTTAAAGCTCTATTTAGAAAGTAAACCGCGCGTGCATATTGCTTGCTTTGTGCTGATACCAAACCTAACAGTTGTAGCGCATCAAAATGATCGGCCCGAATCTCCAAAATCTGCTCATAAACTACCTTCGCCTCATTAAGCTCCCCCAATTGATGCAGGGAAAAGCCTTGCTGAAGCAGTGTTGTAACTTCAGATGTCGATATACCCTCTTTACCCCTAGAAAGCGCCTCAAATACTTTTCTTTTAAGCTCATTCCTTTGAACTTTTCCCGATTCAGTTCTTGGAAATTTGTCGTAGTAATTGATATGAATTGATTTAAAGCTGTCTGCTAAAACTTTTTTAATAAATATATTAAGTGCGCTCTCATCAGATCCATGTGTAGGTTCAATGCAAACCAATAAGGTTTCGAAGTCAAAAAAAGAGTTATCGCTAAATAATATGCAATCTTCAACACCATTGATTTGTCGGATAGAGTCCTCAATCGGTATCGGTGGAACTTTAATTCCTCCAAGATTGAGCATATTGTCTAATCTATCTACAACAATAAGCTTACCCACTTGAGGCATATAGCCAATGTCATTGCTATAAAACCATCCGTCCTTAAAATATTTTGAATTTAGATCATCATTCCATAAATAGCTTGAAATTTGCATGGGTGATTTAATTGCAATTCGCCCAACCTCCCCTAAGGCCAACTCCTCGCAATTATCATTAACAACCTTTACACCTATTCCAGGATAAATCACACCCTGTCCATTAGACTGCATCTCGCATATTTGGCCAGATTCATTTGACGAATAAGAATTAAAAACTTCCTGAGATAGATTATTTTCAAGCCATGTGCGAGTACGGATGGGTAAGTGAGCACCTAATATACGCAATGTAGATAGCTTATTGCCCAGCACTCTTTCAGATAAGCTTCTCTGAAAATAGCTCGCTTCGCGAAGCAGCATTGCTGAATGGCTATTGCCATAATTCTGCATGTCGCTAATAAATAAGTCACTTGTTGTGAAAATAATTGCCCCGCCTTTCCTTAGGGCTAGCGAGCAACCAACATATGCCAAGCCTATAGTTACCTCATAAAGGCACAAAAAATTATTGATTTGCGCTTTAAAATAGACTTCTTTCATCAATGCGAATTGATGGTGCATAGCGTTGTGCGTCTCAAAAAAATATTTTTTTTGACCAGTGGTGCCTGAAGTGCTGTTAAAAAATATCAAATCTGATGCTAATGGCTGATAATTAAGCCGCTGTAAATCACCGGCAGACAGTGAGATTCTATTTGTACTATCAATCCATTCCTGATTAATACTAATAAATACTGGATTATTTTCCGATATTGAAAATTGGGAGGTAGAAAAAATAATATCGCAATGTTTGACTATTTCGGCATCGGAGAGTTGAGTAACTCTTATTACCCCTAGAGCCTCAAGCGAATAGGTCAATATTAGATCAATTACGCGTTGATGCGATTCAAGATGAATGCCAACGTGCATATATTTTTTCACGCCAGCAGACTCAAACGCCTTTATGAATTTAGCTATATATATCGCCAAATTTGCATAAGTAAGCCTCTCACCCTGTCTATTTATAATAGCAATATTCTCAGGGGTTTCAATGGACCACTTGTAAATGCTTTGATTGGTTGTTGGAACTTGTGACAATTAAATGCTGCCCTTATGTTACGCCCATTATGTGTTTTAATTAGAGTATTACATAGTAGCTTATTGAGTAATCAAAAAATCTGTCTAATTTTGTTCGATAGTAATAGCTTGAATATATGAGGACATCATATCAATTAGATTATTTTCTGCCGGTTGTGGTAAAAAAGTAATCACAGATAAACTTACCGTATCTCCAGTGAATATCTGCTCATAAACCCATTGCCAAGCCGAAGATCATCCTATCCTCGTGTTATAAACTCTATTAAGGAGTATATTTGATGCACAAAGTTAGGGCAATCTTAAGCCGGGCGGAATTCAGATAGCAATAAATAAGCAGCCACGTGATCAGAAGATAAGGGCTATTGAGCTAGTATTACACCGGTTAATCTTAGCTATCTTATTAATATGTTTAACATATAGAGACCATGATAAAAAAAATACTGCCCAAGATTTCAGAATTATCCTTAGATAAAATTATTCAACTAAGTTCACATACCTACTGGGGAATAAGCGACCCCAAAAGATTTAGAGAGCTAATGGACGAAGCAATGACTCTAGTCGGGCCGGGATATTTTTTAGGGGATAATTTATTTACCTGGGGTAGAAATAATTCCGCATTAGAAGATATCCCTTTTAGAAATGCCTGGCAAGAAAACATTAAAAATTCGGCAGATGAAGCTATAGTTTGGAGAAGATATATATTGGCTTGCTCTGCTTATCACTGCATTCATTTGCAAGGTGATTTTGCAGAATTTGGTGTGTATCTAGGCTCAGGAGTTAAGACCGTTGTAGATTATTTGGGCGGCGCTAGTTTTCCAAAAAATTTTTGGGCTTACGATACTTTTGACTATAACCCGGTTGAGGGTCATGCCTTTAGTGAACAAGAGGCAGGTTTATTTGAAAAAGTAAAAGAACGTTTTAAGGACTATCCCCAAGTAAAATTAATAAAGGGATTAATACCCGAGTCCTTTTCTCAAGGTATTCCAGAATCACTTGCCTATATGCACATTGATCTGAACAACTATGAGGGTGAGATTGCGGTACTAGACGCCTTATTTGATAGAGTTGTCTCTGGCGGAATCATCATATTGGATGACTATGAATGGGCTGGAATTTATAGACCTCAGAAGAAAGCCGAAGACCAGTGGTTTGATAAAAGAAGTTACAGGGTTTTCCCATTGCCAACAGGCCAAGGCTTGGTAATTAAAAGATAATATTCTCTCCGCAACGACAAGTTTACCGATGCATATTTACTAGGGCTCGCCAGCAAAATACAACTCCAAAGCAAGGTTTCAATTAGGCTATTGGTTAAAAAAACCGACCTATAAGTAGTTTTTCTACTTAAACAAACTTCTCTTGGGGGAGTGGCCTGTGTTATCCCGCTAAATTTGGGGATTTGATTTACTGATTAAATTAATTTCTATACTACCTTCGATTACTGACGGCTTTCACTCGCCTCTGCCGCCGAACTAACATGATGGGAATTGACTCTCGCTTACCCCTCTTGAAATGTTTTTTAAATAAAATATCGCTGTCATAGTACATTTTTGAGAAAAATTTAAATAGTGGCAACAATTTACCAGGTCTAATGCTGGTAAATGCAGTGCAATAGATCGCATCCCCTTTTGAGGCTAACTCAGAAATTAGCGCATCCCTGTCATTTTTTAAACAATCCTCCTTAACCTCTGCCGAAACCCACATCCACATCATGACTGCAATTGCCTTATTGTCATCGATCATCAAAATATAGTTATTGTGAAGTATGCTTTGGTAAAAAGTGTGTATTTGTAACAATGGTAGTGATTTATAGCCCACATTGCTGATGAGCAAGTAAAGAATTATCCTAAGGGCCTCATCTTTATTTTCAAGAGTAACAAACGTGAATTTAGTAGGATCTTGGAAAGGAGTCATTTTCACATCTTACAGCTTGACGAAGAAGGAAGCCAAAGAGATGACATAAAAGGGCTTGTTGCAATCATGGATCACCATAATTATTTAAGGTATTGCTGCGAATAATATTTAAATCATTAAATGTTTAGCGCTAACCACTTTAAGTATGCATGCTATATAAGATATTGTAATAACTTCCAACTCCTAATTTTTGAGCAAATGTTTCTCTTCTTAGTTCCTTAAAACCAAATTGATAAAGATAATTTTCAATTTCTTCTGGCCTTGGGCATCCTGTATAAGATTCAAAATCCGAAACTTCAATTTTTATATACTGAAACTTCTTTAGAAGCGCTCCGCAACCTTTGAGCACCAACAGCTCTGATCCTTGTGTGTCGAGAATCAGTGCCTGATATTGCTCCAAATTAATTTTATTGCGTTGGACAAAAGAGAAAAAAGTTTGGCTTTTGATCCGAATTGAACCGTTAAAGTCGACCTTTGGCCATATTTCTTTGTGAAGCGCTAAGTTAAGGATTGATGAAGATTGGCCACCATTATTGGAGATATTAAAGTTGTATTCCTCATCATCTAGATCCGTTAGAAGATGATTAAAAGCATATTGATTACTATAATGTAAGATATTTTTTTCTAATTGTTTGAATATTTCTGGAATTGGTTCCATCCAAATAACATTCAAATTCAAATCGCCATACACAACTCTTTCTTGACCGGTATTTGCTCCTATGTGGATTAAGCCAGAAATATCATTTAAAAAATGATCGAAACTATCTTCAGCTATTTTTAACTTTGGCGCATACCAATTGTGCGGAAGAACTAAATCTGGTTGCTTTTTGAGATTTGGCCTATCCAAGGCGTGTGGAAAGATTTTACAAAATCCCCTGGGAGAGGCTCTATCTTTTCGTAATAAGGTTAATTCAAAAACTCTTGGAGCAAAAAAACCACCCAAGTTAACAATACCACAACAGTTATTTGGGTGATTATGAATGACATAAAAATCTTTTAATAATTTATGAAAAAATATCTCAACAATATCAAAATAATTTTTTTGTCCCCATGCCTCTACATTATGAATTTCAATAACAATGATGCGAAACTTTTTTAATATCTCTTCTGATGCTCCAAGAATGGAGGCATATTCACCGCCTTCAATATCCATTTGAAGTAAAAAATCTTCAGGCACATCCAATAAAGTTTTATCCCCAACCCATTTATCTAATGTAATGTATTTATCATCATCAAAAACGCCTAAATACTTTTTTAAAAAAGAAATGGGTGTATAGCCGGAGGGTGCAGAGCTAACCGAAAAGTCAGCCAAATGAGAGTTGATGCCGTAATTTTCCAGTAAGCCCTCCTCGAAACTAGCATTAACATCAACCCCAGGGGAAAAGCAAGCGTTGATACCCTCTAAATCGTCTGGTATCAAATATCCTCCATCATTATCGCTGCCAATCCTAATTAAATGGAATTGAGTTTTAACAGGCCATAACTTAATCGCTAAATTAGATAGCTTATCTACATGAGCTATCTTTTCATTGTAAATTCCTTCCGCAAAAAGCGCATACTTATCTAAGCTCATAGAATTCTCATTTAGTGTTAATCATCAAACTTTGGAATGCATTGAGGGGCCAGTAATACTTTATCGTTTAAATTACATGCAACTGTAAGCTTTATAAGAAAGTAATTATATGAAACCATACTTATTGGAGAAAATCGAATTTTTTTCCCTGGACAGCCCTCTACTAAAATTTTCTAAGAATATCGCCTCTCAATTTGGAGAGGATGGAATTATTGAAAAAATATTTGAAATATTGGGCACTGAAAATCAATACTGTATTGAGTTTGGTGGATGGGATGGAAAATACTTATCAAACTGCTTTAATTTAATAGAAAATAAAGGCTGGTCTGGCTGCTTTATTGAGGCAAATAAAGAGAGGTTCTTAGACTTAGTTGCCAATCATGGATTCAACCCTAAAGTCAATTGCATTAATAAGTTTGTTGAAATATCGGGTGAAAATTCTCTTGAGGCAATTTTAAGCTCTATTAATGCACCAAGGGGTATAGATCTTCTATCAATTGATATAGATGGGTTAGATTATTTTATCTGGGAAGAATTAACAACTTATACGCCTCGTCTAGTAGTAATTGAATTTAATCCGACCATTCCTAATGACATTGTATTCGTACAACCTAAAAATCCTTCGATTAACCAAGGATCTTCTTTATTGGCATTAATTCATCTGGGGAAGAAAAAAGGGTATGAACTAGTTTGCTGCACTACATGTAACGCATTCTTCGTTAAAAAAGAAGACTTCTTAAAATTCAAACTAAAAAGTAATTCAATCTTGAGTTTATATCGCCCCATCTCTGATGGCAGAATTTTCCATGGCTTTGACTCATATATATATGTACACGGTATGGATAAATTATTATGGTCAAAAATCCTAATTAATAACGACTCTTTTCAGGTGGTTTCCAAAGAAGATAGAATATACACTGAGACTAAACAGTTGACAAAATAAACTTAATATTTGCCCTCTAAATTTTCAAGAACAACAAGAGATTGATTGAAAGAGGCTTGACAATATTCTATGAATAATCTCACAATAATTATTCCCTCACGAAAAAATGAAAGACAAATCTCTTTTATACAAACGGCAATTGAGTCTGTACGTAGACAAACTATTGCCAAGGAGTTTGTAATTCATTTTTTAGTTAGCGTTGATAAAAACTGCTCCTTGGATCCAGCTGCTTCTGAATATCTTGGAGTGTCTTGCATTGAGTCTGATGGGGCATCGCAAGCAAAAGCTTTGAATGCCGCGATAAGACTGGCACATGATGGGTTTATCGCATTTCTCGAAGATGATGATCAATGGATGCCAGATTTCCTCTATTTTGCAATGCAAAACATAATGCTTTGTGATTTTGTTTCTTCTACTCAAGCAGAGTTTAATGAATCAAATAACTTTATTAGAGTAAATTATTTTCCTACGCCATCGGGTTGGTTTATGCCAATATCAACCTTAAAAAAAGTTGGTCAGTTCAATGAAGACTATAGATTTCATCTCGACAATGAGTGGCTTGGAAGACTATCTGAAGCAAAATTAAAAAGAATACATATGGTTGAGTCAAATACCCTCATCCAAAATATTGATGCTCGGATGGTACAGTCAAAACTCAAGAATGTATTACAGTTTTCAGGTGGATTTTGCAATCTTACTCATCATAACTCTCCAGACCCCTTAATAAGAAGGCTTGTACATTCAAATTCTGGCATGGCAAACATAGCAAGGAATAAGGAATGCCTAGAGATTTCAAAAATGGAACTGAGGGCCCTGAGAAATCGCTATGGTTTCATACCCTGGTGATACAGTAATTCACAACTGTGGATGAAGCGCCTGCATTTCCTGATATGACCAATCTATAAATAAAGCGAAATCTGTGCTCAGGCTCTAACATCAATATGTTCTGGCGGTAGATCAGCCCAATAACGCTCCATCATCTGGGTATAAGCTGCCTCTAGATGCTTGGTAAAGCGTGGGGTATCAAATAAGGGGGTAGTTAGACGATTCTCAGAGAGT
>TBL_comb47_HYPODRAFT_10005720_pt1 | contig 13748 bp, 10 predicted proteins | sample TroBogypolimnion_40_FD_10682 | JGI IMG/M metagenome (IMG submission 10682)
GCTTTTACAATGATCGGCTTTGGTCTGTAACAATTCTATGGGCTATTCAAATAATGACACGTATACAAAACATTGTTTAGCATACTTTATACAAGTTTGGTCATTTTTAGTCAGTGAGATTTTTTGAATGTAGGGTAAAGAATCTATCTTGAAAATTTACATGCGCAAGCAATGCAAAAACCATAAAAATAATAAATCATCTAGCAAGTACATCTGCACTTGTAATTTTGAGTCAAAGGTAAAGGCGGTGGAGGCTTTTGCACTACTAGTGGTGGCGGTGTGGCACCACCCACAAGCGGCCCCACATTCTTCACATACCCTCCGACAACGTTACCTGCCGGGTGAAAGCGCATGACCACCCATAGTAAACCTTGTGAGTCTAATGCTTGTCCAATTCCTATAGCTGTAGTAGCCTTCCAAACAAGTTGTGTAAAATGCCCAGCTGTGGCCGAGAATTGACCCGCTGCATAATCGTAATTGGTGCCCTCGGCATACCACAAGTCTATAACATGTTGCCAAGCAGTGGCCGAGTTGGTAATGACTCCCAAATTCTCACCATAGGTTCCATTGGAAACACTATGCACAAGAGACTGTATCACAGCCAAGTGGCCTGCCCATGTAACTGCTCCTGTCTCGAGACTCGTATCATACATTACAGGTGGAGCATCGTGTAATCTTCGATAATTATTAACATAGGCTAGCACATCGGTTTGTATGACTTGACCTTGCACAAGACCCAAAACGAATATTAATGAACAAAGAAAGAATCCCTTCATCTTATAAAACCAACATTTTTATGCTTTATATCAAGTGACAGAGTGTATAGGAAATGAATCAATAATGAATCGTAAAAAGCTAGTTGGTGATGAAGCGGGTACCAATCGACATGCTCTGGATCTCCTGCAGCAGCAGCTTGCACGCATACGGGATGCGCAACTCGGAAAAGTGCGTCGTGTTCTTGCACGGCTTGCACAGGTAGATGCCGTTCTCGGGGTTGACGTTGGCCATCATGCCGCACTTTTTGCAAATGTGCACCCGGTAGTTGTCAGAGCACTCCATGAACCGCTCCTTCAAGTAGCTCGCGATGCCGTGAGCCCAGCAGCAGTCCCCCTCCATCTCGCCAAGGCGCAAGCCACCATCCCTCGCGCGTCCCTCTGCTGGCTGCCGTGTGAGCAAGACTACCGGCCCGCTGCTGCTCCTCGAGTGGATCTTGTCACACACCATGTGCTTGAGGCGCTGGTAATAGGTCGGCCCCACAAAGATAGCCGTCTCCATCTGCTCCCCTGTGCGCGAGTTGTACATGATCTCGTTGCCATACCTCTCGAGCCCCTCCTTCTCCAGAACCTTGGCAATGTCCTCCACCGACATCCCTGTGAAAGGTGACGCATCCCCTGTGGTCCCAAGGGCGCTGCAGGCCTTGCCCATCACACACTCCATCAGCTGGGCAATTGTCATGCGGCTGGGAATGGCGTGCGGGTTGATGATGATGTCGGGTGTCATTCCGTCCTTGGTAAAGGGCATGTCACAGTCGCGGTACAGGATGCCCACTGTTCCCTTTTGGCCGTGACGTGACGAGTTGCCAGTCCACATTGTCTTGCCCCTGGACCGCACATAGAACACGTGGCTCGGCACCTCGATGCAAAACACCTTGCCCACAAACATCTCGATGTCCATCTCGAACTCGTCACACAGACACTTGTTGACCAGGGTAACAGTCGCCTGCCTTGGGCTCATGCGGTCCACCGTGACAGTGGCCGAGAGCCCTGCAGACAGAGCCACGATCTGGTACAGGTTGGCACGGTCAGTCGAGCATGCAATAGTATCGCCCTCGTCAAAGACACCCCTGATGAAGGCACCTGCATGGGCCTTGTTGTGGTAGATCCAGGTGTCGATGCGCAACAGGTTCATGTTGGCTTTGCAATAGGCGTGGAGCAGGGGCGCGGCATCCAAGGCCACACGGAGCGAGTTCTTGCTTCCAGGGCTACCACGCTTGGTCACCACCCCGTACTTTTTGAACACATTCTTGACCGCCTTGGCATTGACTAGGTAGATGTGGCCAGGGTCGGTGAAGCCATAGAGCAGAAAGATGCCATACAGGAACGCCAAGTCCTTGAGCTCTGTGATCTCGGTCTGGGGCAAGACAACCAAGACATCGTCTGTGTCTATGTCGAGTCCGTCACAGCTCTTGACAAAGCTCATACCGGGCTCGACGTCCTTGGCCAGAACAAACTCGGCCTGGCCCTTGGCCTCGGGGTCAGGTGACACCATCCACATCTTGTGCTCATAGGTAGCCTCAAGGTGCACGTGCGGTCCCGAAATGGTGATGAGCGGGCCCTTGTGGTCAAACACGTACTTGTGGGTGACCGGCACAAACGCCGCCATGTTGGTCACCGGATCCAGCTGCAATACCATCTCGCCCTCGTGGATGTCCCTTATGGTCTTCCACCCCTCGATGGTCAAGACATCTGTGGTCTCGGGCACACAGAACTTGTCGCCTACACACGGGATCCTGTCGCTGCGCACACACACCTTGGCGAACTGGTAGCCATCGCCATTGGTGGTCACATCCACAATCTGGTTGTCGTGGCAGTTCCTGTCAATGTAGCCCACCTCGTTGTTCTTCAGCGCCATACTTGTGTCCTTGCACCCGCTTGCGTTGCCCGCCTTTTGCGGCATGCAGGTGCCGATGATGACATCACCCGCCTCGACATACGTGTCCTTGGGCACAAAGCCATCATCGCCAAGCTTGTCATAGTTGAACGGCTTCATGCCTTTGGTGGTGGCCGGGTTGGGCTTGCAAAAGTACTCTTCCTCACCTGTCGAGTGGTTCTTGTCGTTTTGCTTCTTGTAGGTGCGGTAGTAGGTCGAGTTGAACATGCCACGGTCCACAGCCGTCTGGTTCATGACCAGCGAGTCCTCTTGGTTGTAGCCGGTCCAAGTGCCAATGGCCACAATCACGTTTTGGCCACAGGGCAGCTTGTCATTGTTCACAATCTTGGCAATTTTGGTCTGCACAATGGGCTTCTCTGCGTAGTTGAGGATGTGGGCCATGGTGTCAAAGCGGTTCAGAAAGTTGCTCGTGTAGATGCCGATGGCCTGCTTGCCCATGGCCGCCTGGTAGCAGTTGCGCGGTGCCTGGTTGTGGTCAGAGAACGGAATGGACCCTGCCAAAACGCCAAGCATCAGGGACGGGTCCAGCTCCATGTGGGTGTACCCCACCGGATAAATGTGGTCAGTCTTGACCCTGTTCTTCTTGACATTGTCCATGGTCATCGCAATCATCGACATGTTGGACTCTTCCACATCAATGTACTCGATCGCTGAAGGCAAACCGTGTGCCTCGGAGCCGATGACCAGGTCCATCCATGACAGCTTCTCGAGCACCGCTGGGTCCACGTCAGCCAGTGGGTGCTTGTTGTCCTTGATGAGCACAGTGGGCCTCACACACCTCCCTCCCTCGGTGCAGATCCAGATCTCGGCACGCCGGATGTTCCAGTAGATGCCAGTGTAGATGTTGATCGTTCCCGACAGCTTCAGGTCCTTGATCCTCTGGTAAAACAGGTGGGGCTCCGTGTGCACACCCACCAGGTCACCGTTCACGAACACCTTGGTGCACACACCTTCAAAGATGTCCAAGTTGTCACCCTTGTATAGGATCACGCCCAGCTGTGTGTCCAACATCTCGCGGACATGGGACGAGTTGGAGGCAATGGTGATCGCCGCCACCATGGACATGTTCTTGACAAGGCCCACTGACACTCCCTCAGGGGTCTCTGCGGGGCAGATGATTCCCATTTGGGTCGAGTGCAGCTTGCGTGGGGCGAGCAACTTGCCCGTCTTTTCCACAGGTGTCACAATGCGGCGCTCATGGGACAGAGTGGCGTTGTAGGTCAGGCGGTTCAGCACCTGGGCCACACCCTGCTTGGTCGAGCGCAGCCCCCAGTTGCCTGTGGCCAAGCCGTACTTGAGCCCGGACTCGATTATGGTGGCCTTGAAGATCTTGTTAATGTTGACCTTGTTGATCACATTGCTGAACTTCTTGGTTGCCTTCCACGCCCCATTGTTGATCTCCTTGTTGATCATGTTCTTCATGTCCTTCATGAGCTTGCCATAGTACTGGCGGAACAGGTTGGCCAAGAGGATGCCCGGGATGTCGATGCGCTTGTTGATGTACGAGTCGCGGTCATCATAGGGCAGCAGGCCAAGGTAGCACTTGAGCAGCTTGTTGACCATGTAGCCAAGGTACAGTGCCTTCTTGTAAAACTCGGGGCCCACATGAGGCAGCAACTCGTTGGTCAGGATCTCGCGGACGATCTCGATGCGCTTGGCCTTGTTCTGGCACAAGTCTTTGGGATAGGTGTTGATGTTCATGTACTTGGCCAGGTACTCGATGCCATCACGCTGGCAGGTGATGTGGTTGCCCTCCTCGAACGAGCCCGCCAACTCTGACAGGATTGCGGCATTGGTCGGGTCGTTCACATCATAGATGATGTGCTTGGCAATGTCCTTGTCTGACTCGACACCCAACGCACGGAACAGCACCACCAGCGGCAGGTCCTGCTTGACATGGTGGATGTTCATGCGGATATACCTGCCAAACTGGTTGGGCTTGTTGGACAGCTTGAGTGTGGTCGTCTTTGGCACCGAAAACTTGTTCTCCTGGACCGAGCGGATCTCGGCAATGTGCGAGTAGGTCGAGATCTTGTTGTTGACAAACACATAGGGCTTGTTCTCTGAGATGCGGTCCTGGCTCACGATGATCTTCTCGTTGCCATTCACGATGAAATAGCCGCCATAGTCAAAGGGGCACTCGTCCTTCTGGCCGCCCTGTGTGGCCGCCGGCATATCGGTCAACACACAGTACTTGGAGCGCACCATGATCGGGATCTTGCCCAACAACACATTGGCTATCTTTTTCGTCTCCTCCACAGTGGTCTTGGTGTCCGGGTTGTAGATGGTGGCCGTGATGTGCATGTCCACGTAGATGGGCGACGCATAGGTGAAGTTGCGGTTGCGCGCGTCCTTGGGCGTCATGATCTTGGAGCTACCATCCTTTTCGAAAATGGTGGGCTTGGTGATGATTGGGTTCTTGATCTCGATGTTCATGGTGTACATGTAGACGCCCTCCTCGGGCAGGAACGTGTGGTGGATGACGATCGGGTTGAAGCCGTCGATGATGTCATCGAGCTTGCGCAGCAAAAAGTCGTTGAACGAGTCAAGGAGGTGCTTGACCAGGTTGGAGCCCTTGTCCACACCGAAGCACTTGTTGACAATGTAGTCGGTGTCCATGACAAAACGAGACCTATGGAAAAATTACCTGTTACTATTTATATTTTCATAATCTTTATATCAATTTTTTAGAGATTTTGCAAAAACCAATCTCTCTAAATATAATCAGGACACCTTCCCGGCGCATACCCCTGATTTGTGACCTCGGGGTGCGCTCTGTGCCATATGACAAGACAAAGTGGTGCAAAACGGGCCCTTGTTGTCATGTTGTATAAACTTGTGTAAAGACTGTTTGGGAATGCACTATCTGTAAACGCTCGAATATGAAGAGTACAAGTAGGGTTGTCGCCATTCGTATACTCGATCGTGTTTTCCTTTTGCACCCCAAACCAAGTATCCAAATTGACAAGACCATATTTTTGTGGGATATCATTTGTTAAAAACCATCGCGATGTCTTGTCAACATCTGTCACGTTCAAAACGAGCCGTGTATCAACATGGGATTTCAAAATGTACATGGCCCATGTGCGAGCATGGCACATTTCAAAATACGTCATGCTTTTATTTGGAATACATTCACCCATTTTACATTGTAAAATTCAAAATACCTTAAAGATAAAAGATGATAAAAGTAATATAAAACTATTGAATCAACCATGAACTCTGACAATCTGCAAGCCGTTTTTGAGCAGTCGGATATCGACACGAGGTTGTCCATGCGCAAGTCGTTCCCCGAGATCAACTTTTGCAACAAGAAAATCGGTACGCTATCTTTTACACCACAAACTCCAATAAGCACAAGCGAGGACACGTGTGAGCAAGTCTGGTCTGACTACCGTGTGGTCAAGAAAATGTGCCCGTTTTGCGACAGCCCACACTACGACACCTACACCACTCATGCAACGGGCACGGCATCGCTCGACTGGCTCGCCACAAATATCGAGATCAAGAACGGCTTGGCCAACAACTGGATCGGGTCGCAATGCAGGTGCACAAGAAAAGGACCTCCCGCGCGCCTTTCAATTCGTGCACCGCCCCCAAAATATTGAATGCGATCACTGCGTATTTACGTTTTTATAGCATTGTCTATTTTCTATAGAACGTTATAATGAATCGCCAATGTGAGGGCGAGCTCGCTTTTGATTTACTTTTCAGAAATGTATGCGAGTTCAAAAAAGAATTAAACCATACTTACAACGTTACTTCTGAATTTGTTTCACATCATCTAGAAATCATAACAAAATCGGTAGAATCTTTCAAAGAATTCAAGACAAACAATATTGAATTAGACTTGTTTATTGATCGAAATGATATTGAATTATTTCGCATTCACGATGCATTATTTGGTTTCTATTCTCAAGTTCAAATGCCCAAGTTTAGAAAATTAGCAAAAGTACCTCATGACATTTTATTCGAGTTCTTGGCTATTGATCCTTTGACCCATTTTAAAAACATTGCTACAAAAATTTGCCAAGAGTTTTTCAAAGGCATTACCCTATTTGAAAATGGACAAACAAGTAAACTAAAAACTAAAGAATGTGAGTATATAGAAAGACTTGTACATGACCAAATATACATGGATATATTCAACCATAGAGATTATATAAATTTGTATAAACTTGTAGAATGTGAAAAACAATGCCAAACAAATAATATCAGCTTGCACGCACATGTTTCATATTGTGAGTACGAGATGTATCCATACGATATTCATATCATATACAACCATCAATACATTGTCGATGTTGAAAAATATAAAAAGAAATGGAAACAAAATATTGTAAACTGTGTAAAAATGTATGGCTCTCTAGTTTTAGAAAAAGTCCAAACGTTTGAAAAAGAGGAACCATGGACACATTCACGCGTGGGTAATGAGTAAAGCACCCCGTGTTGTCCACTTGTAGCCGTCTATCTTGACAACACCGTTGTGCACATCATCATGGCACTTTTCACACAGGGCCACCAAGTTTTCCTTTTTGTTCTTGTGCATGGTTCCAATGAATCCTGCCGCATTTGCTAGGTACTGCTCCTTGATGTGGTGCACCTCGTCTGCACCCGCCCCACACAGCTTGCACTTGTCCACCACTACTTTTGCATTATACTTGCTTGTCCGAAGACCACGCCCTGTGATGTCTTGCCTGACCTCGTTCGCTGTGACCAAAAAGTCAGCGGGCATGTCCAGCGCCTTGCACACCTCGAGTCCATAAAGTTGAGAGCCTTGGCCATCGCGTAACTTTCGGTTGTAGATCAAAAGGTCAGATGCACGGTCATATACTACATCCAGGTGATAAATATCCAGTTTGTTAATTTTCTTGACTATTTCTACAGATGTAAGCTCGTGCAAGTGGGTTGCAAACATGAATGCACATTGCTTCTTGGTAAGCGAAACAATACACGAGCTCACAATCGAAATGGCCGATGTAGATTCAGTGCCTGCACACAGCTCGTCTGCTAGGACAAGTGAATCCGCACTCGCTTCGTTCAGGATCTTGCGCAACTCGGACATTTCCACCATGAAAGTAGACTGGCCTGCATACAAGTTGTCAGATTTGCTAATCCTGCAAAACACGGCATCAAAAGGCGAGATGACCAGCTCAGATGCTGCCACATACATGCCACACTGGGCCATGATCACGTTCAACCCCACTGCCTTGATCAGGCTGCTCTTGCCAGACGCGTTGAGGCCATAGAGCAATATGCCGTTCTGGGAAACCCGTACATCGTTGCCCACGTATGGCTCTCCCGACTCGTTCACGCGCTCTATGATGGGATGGCGGATCCCTTTGAACTCGGCTGACGCGCTTGTACCCACATCGACGAGCTGAGGTCGAGCATAGCAAAAGTTGTGTGCATTCACCACACACGTCGACACAAAGTCCCGCTCACATATGACACTCACTATGCCCGGAAATGTGCCACCGTACACCTCCACCATGTCTGCCAAAAACACCTTGTACTTGGCCGCTGACACCACCTTGCGCTCCCGCTCCAGCCTCTCCTCCTCGTTGAAAATCGCGTCGAGTGCGGGGTGGGTCACTTTGATAGACGCCGTCATGTTGGTGACCTTGCCCTCGCGCACATCAAACTTGCTCACATCCACCTTGTCCCGCTTGTCCACAACTTCCTTCCACCTTTTGGGGGTAAATGCAAAGTAGTAGCCATCACGCTCTGTCTTGTCTACCTTCCAATAGTCTACCCCATAAATTTTATTCAAACGCCGCACTACCCTTTCCAACGCCGTCTTGCATCCATCGAGTTGCGAAAGCAAGTCATCAATCTCGGCGTGGCCCCGCAAACACGCCTTGCTCAAGTCGACATGCTTCGAGATCCACGCGCCCAGATCTTGTCCCTCGTCCACCACCACGACCGATGCCAACACATTTTCAAGGTCGGCGAATGCAAGAGAGCCAAGCTCGATGCGCCGAAAGAGCCGCTCTAGATCATATACACCACCGAACACTTTGCGAATGACCAGGGCATCCTCCAAAGACATGGCCTCGATCTTGTCCCAACTCGCCTTGATCAACTCGGCATTCCGATAGGGAAACATCAAGCGCTTTTTGAAATAGCGGCGCCCCATGGCAGTGACACACTTGTTCACAATCTTGTTCAGCCCCTCGACATCAAGCTGCTCGATGGTATTGTAAAACATGTCGAGATAGTCAGACGAGCCACAGTCCACAGGCTTCTTCATCTTGCACACGACACTGGGATTGTGACCTGTGCAATAGTCGATGAGGGCGCAATAGGCCACGAGCGCCGTAGGCTTTCTCTCCATGTCAATATACTCGATAATAGAGAGCATCGAGTCATTGTCAAAGCATCGCTCCAACACGGCGTTTTGATAGTGAATTTTCATGTAGGGTTTGGGATCCACGTTGTACGTCTTGCAAGAGACCTTGACACCATTTCCCTTGTCCTTGTCTTGCACAAGCATGAGCACCTCGCACGGCTTGTATGTGCTCAAAATCTTGTGCAACTTTTCAGCAATATCTTCAAAGTAGAACGACTCGCCAGTGGAAAGGTCAATGATGCCCGCGCCGTACACACCATTGCTAGCACTATGTGCTTCGAAAATGCTCATGATATAGTTGGACTTGCCCGCATCGAGTTGGTCCACATAGGTTCCGCGACTGATGATATGTGTCACACCACGCTCAGGGTTGGGCGGTGCTGTTGTTTGCGAGACCAAGATGACTGTGAAATCAGCTTCGAGGAGCAGCGGCAAGAAGCGTTGCAGGCTGTGGCTTGGGAACCCTGCCATGAGCGGATTGGCCGCATTCACTGTAGCAATGCTCTTGTTCTTTTTGGACACTTGTATATTGAGTAGCTCTGACACGGCCTTCATGTCCGCACCCAGGTGCTTGTCACAATCGTAAATCTCCCAAAAGGAGCCCACTTCGATCATCACCAGGGTTGTATCACCATACTTGGCCTTGTAGGTGGCCGTATATCCGGCGTAATCCTCGTAGATTGTCATGTCTGTTCGTTTTCACAAACATAAACAATTTGCTAGTATTTAAAACGTAAATTGTTTTTATATGAAAAATAAAGGATTCCATTATAAATGTCAAAAACTAACAGAGATTTATTACTAAAAATATTGGCTAATGTAAAGGAGTTCAAAGATGAAACCAATGAAAAATTTAAATCTATAGACGCCAGGTTTGAATCTATAGACGCGCGATTTCAATCTATAGATGATCGCATTGGAAAAATAGAAACCCATATTGAAAAAACGTTTAAAAATATAAACCTCGAATTAAAAAACATAAATGGATATATCAAACGTGAAGCCGATATAGCTGAAATAGAGCTGAGTGACACTGTATTTCGCCATCTGAGTCAAGCATTCCAAGGTCATTTAGTCATTCCATATAGCGATCAACTAAAGACCATAAAAGATCCCTTCACAGGTAATCGTTTGACAGATTTTGATGGATTGTTTCTTCTAAAGCATAAAGATGAAAAACGGTTTCCAAATAAAAGAATTCTTGTCATTGTAGAAGCTAAACACTACATTACAGTAGAGAAAGTCAAAGCTAAAATAGCACAAAAAAGCAAGCTAGAAGATTTTATCAAGTTGGTAAATACACCCGAAGAATTCGCCAAGACATTGAGCAAATTTAAAAAAGTAGTTCAAGCAACAAAACTAGATCAAGTCAGTGATGTATATTTGTATATAGGTGGCCCATATTGGGAAAAAGCAGCACATTCATTGGCTCTTGCCGAATATAATAAAGAAAAAACAGCTAATGGTATATCAACTATAGGTTTGATCAATATAGGAGAACGATATACCATCAAGGACTTTGCCTCGTTTGCAAAAGGGGGTAAAAATAAACTATAATCATTGAAGCCTTAAAATACTGTCCGCACAGGAAACAGTTGATTTGCAAAGTAAAGTTTTGTTTTATGCACGGTATATTTTACACATTCACTCTAGATATAATCAAAGTATTTCACTTTTCCAAAATAACACAGTGATTGTTGCACTCGAACGTCATTGACACGAGTTTGAAATCCTGTATCAACTCGAGCACTTCCTCCTTGGTAAACAAGTGATAGGGCCGGTGTACCGAGTCTTGCCATGGAATCAAGAAATCCCCATTGCCCAGATTGACCCACTTGGGCTTGTGCTCCTGTTCATAGGCCCACACCGTGAACAGAAGCCGCGCACCCGGCCTCATTGTCCTCATGATTTCTGACACGACCTGTTTGGGCGCCGAGCAGTGATGGATGACGGCAATGCATATAGCGGCATCAAATATCGAGTCACGGTAGCCTAGGTGTGTCCCATCCGCCATGATGTATTCCGAGTTGAACGACTTGTGCGTGCTATTTTTTGCTTTTGCGATCGTGAGCAATTCGGTTGAAATGTCATTTGCCAAGATGGTAATGTCAGTCCGGATGGTCTCGTTCTTGCCATTCCCACACCCGACATCTGCAACAAGCGTCGATGGCTTCAGGGACCATACGAATTGCTTGACACAGTTCCAGTGGGTGTGGCGGGTCTTGTCAAACTCTTTTGCAATCGTGTTGTATATGTCTTGCATGTGAAGCGCGTCACCAAAATAAGTGGAAATATTTATATTAATTGCAAACGAAAAGTTTAAGTAAGGCTAAAAGGTGGCCTCAAAGACATTACATTATAAATGATGTAGAGCAGAATGTTGGTGTCTTGCTTGAAACTGATGGGTCACATTGCTCAACGAACTTTTATTATCCCAATATTCTTCGGAATATCCATGCTCATAGATGAAGTCTATTTCAGGAATGGTATCCTCCAAGCATCCATTTTTACAATGTTTACGCAAAGCAATATTACATTGAGCGTTTTTTGACCAATACACTTCTGGAAGTAGCTTATGGACGATAATTTCTTTGCATCCTACTTTTACATAATCAAATTGTGAATGAATCGGTCTTGTCCACCACTCAAATATAACAGGAGTTTCTAGCTCAAGTGCTAGTGCCCACGCAGTGAGTTCTTCACTAAATTCGTCGGCATCTGACGATGCACACTTTCCATTGATTATTGTATGAAAAATATGATCGTGTAACGTGTACATGCAATATTCCATTTGTTGTGATATTCCCTCGAAACCCTTTAAATAAAGCAAGCTTGGCAATACGCCAATATAATTAAAAATACGCCAATATAATTAAAAAAAATGTGCTGGTCATTCTAAATTCTCCAGAAAATATTGGGGACCCTATATTTGCATTTCCAACTTCTTTCTCACTGGGGTGTCGGGAAAGTATTCGCCGATGAGCTTTTTATAAACTGTGCTGTCAACACACCGCAACCACTCGAGCGCCCTCAAGTTTTCCTCGCAAAGCAAGTCACAGCTCTCGACATATGCCTTGTGCTGGATATTCAATGCAGCGTATTTTTCAATGTAGCCTGTCACCCTCTGTTTGAACGCGATAAAGTGCCGCTTGTGAAAGCACTCGGTAGGCTCCTCGTCCAACGACTCGAGCAAGAGTGTTGCACACAGTGCATCCTTGGTGGGCACACGACCATGCTTTACAAAGAGCGCCGGCCACTCGACATCCATGTCCCTAGCCGCGTTCAACATATCCTTTTCTTTGAACTCGTTCTCAAACATTGGCATGGGATTCTTCTTGACATCCGACTTGTTGCATGGCAGTGACTCGAAAACAAGCGGGCGAAACTTGCTTTCTTGCATTACTTTGTATGCTCTTGTACGCACATCTGCGATATCATACCGTCCGCAAGCTTCCTTGTACAACTTGGTCGTGTCAACAATCAACTTGACAATGCTTTCAGGTGTCGATACCCTCCTGTACACGAGCAAAATGTCATGAGCTGCTCGGACCAAGGCACTTGCGGTGGGGTCATCGGGAAGCCCGTACCACTCGGCAAAGTTGGAGCTATAGATGATGAGATTGCGATGAATATCTGCCATTTGTTTGACAATAAGTATTCTATAAATCTTAAATCTATCACGTCGAGATAAAAAGTCGAAAGATCTAGTAGTTTCATAGCATATATACATTCAAGCATTCAAGCATTCAAGACAATGGCCACCTATAACATCCTCCGCGCAGTGCCCTTGAACGAGCGCATCCTTACGGCCAAGTCGCTCAAAATCGCATACCCCGAGACCGGAGAAGTGGTTGACATCATTGTGAACGAAGTCACGGCTTATGATTCTGAACAACACGTCTTCAAATGCGCGACCAAGCTGTTTGATTCTGCCATTGTTTCGAAGCGTCTCCATGGGCGCAAAGTGATAGTGGTCAAAGCGCCCATTATATATGAGGTCCCGTCTATGCACGGTGGATCCCTCGAGTACTCTTCTACATCCGTTCACGTGACCAAGACGTATACCTTGTACGGTACCGAGTGTACGTTTGGATTAAATATCGACAAGGAAAAAGACACAATTGCTATTACGGCGATTTCAATATCTGAAAACGGCAAAGTTGACTACAAGGGCGAGAAAGTGGTGAATGATACATTTGCCGAGTACAAATACCCCCCAGGTCAATACCCAATATCGGCCGAGTGGGGAAAGCACAAATTGTGTAAACAGGTATTTGAGGATGGCTTCATATTCGAATATGAAAAGGACTCGTTTTTCAATCAAAATATCTGCATCAAGTTTCCAAAAGCTGCCATGGACGAGTTCTTGTCATCCTACGTTTGTAAATGATTTGTATTTGCCCTATTATATTTTGGATTTCCTATGTTGTATAAAGCGATTGATATAGTGTTCAAGGCCAAAGAGTTCCTTGGTGGTGATACGCAATGCCGCTTCCATCTCGGCCAATATAGCCACCGACTCGCCATCCGCATGCCACTGTAACAATATTTCACATAGCCGTGGAACAGGAACACACCCTGCACCTATACTAATCACGAGATTGCGGAGCTCGTTGTAATACACGGTTTGAGTTGTGGTAGCGCTTTTCAAAAGATCCAGCTTGACCCTTACATAGTCCCCCAAGAAATCTTTCAGGGTTAGTTTCGTTTCCATTTGTATGCAAAG
>TBL_comb47_HYPODRAFT_10005721_pt1 | contig 13745 bp, 14 predicted proteins | sample TroBogypolimnion_40_FD_10682 | JGI IMG/M metagenome (IMG submission 10682)
ATAAAACAAGCCCTTGTTTGTAAAGGCTGCTCTCATTTCCCTGGAACCGCTTCAAGCATAACCTCGGTACAGTAAACCAAAAAAACTTACAATTTAGGCGGTGCGGGCAGCGCGTGGTCATTATTATAATTGAGTTTTAGGTTTTTTAAAAATATTATTATTAAAATAATCAAGCATAAGCAGGGTATTTCCCTCATTAAGTTGTGTAGGAACAAAAATATCATTAAAAATAATTAAAATTCTTTCTCGATTGATTTTAATGTTCGCAGTTCAAATAGAGTAATGCTTGAAGAAAGTACATATCGGCACTCAATCTGTTAGCCACAATCGTATTAGGTATATAAGACTTTTTTATATGAATATAAAAATAATAAGTTCCTATCTGGTTAACATTGCAACAGACAGATCGATGAATTTTATAATTCAAAAAGTTATTAGTTATGTCGAAGCATAGATTGATTGCTTTTAGGCTTTCTTTTCTATAATTTTTGCAAGATTTTCAGTCTTTTTACTATGGTAAATTTTATTATGAATATAATTCCAAAAAGAAATCTTTAGTTTTCTGGTCATTTTTATTAAACTTAAAAAAGTATCTCTAGACTTTGTGCTAATTTTATTATTTGTTTTTGAGATACGCGCTCTTACAACCGATTCTCGTCTAGATAAACTGCAACAAAACGCTAGTTCAGTTGCAGTGCTATCTTCCCATGAGTGAGCTTCGAGTAGTTTAGCCATTCATGTTGAGCTGGTCCTTTTGCGGCGATATCAGTAATTATAGTTTAAAAAAGATTGGATTTGCTTGGTAGTTCGCCCGCTTCGCTGCTTTCTTCTCAATCTTCACCTTCTAACTCACCAGACCATGGTTTAAGAGGTTATGCCATATTGCAAGGTCTTTATACCTTACTAGGTAACTTAGGCTGTCAAAAATACATTTTTTAAATTAATTTTTGAGGACCTAGACTAAGGCTCATTTCTGACTCATGCAATTTTGCAACCATCGCTTGATCACTGTGGTATCAATTTTAAAAATGATTACTCAAGATTATGATCTGACTTAATTCAATTGAATAAATTGATGATTTTTGGATCTATGATGTGTGACGAGTCTCGTTCTAAAGCGGCATTGATCATGAGTAGGGGCATTTTGATCGTCAAAGCTGGCAATAAGCTCTCAGGAACCCAATGAAAACTCGAGACTTTGCAAGAAGTTTTTCGATCGAAGGTAGAATCGAAGTGATCCAATGCGTTGAGATTTTCAGGTCGATTGGGACACGAAGCGAAAAGAAGTTTAAGGGCTACCTGCTGCTGGAAGCCCTTTTTAGGGAGGAACTATCCGAACGCTCATTTATCCGCAATAAGTATCAGTCCTAAAATGTAAATTCTTTTAATCTTAAAAAGACGCAGTCAGCTTCGATGCCAAAAACGAGGCTACAGCAGGATTGAGAAATTTGATCCACTCAGACATGCAGGTTGCCTGACCAGGTATGAAGAAGATTACGGCTTGCATGCATATTAAATCAAAAAGATTTATGTCTTTCTTTGAAAAAGCGCCCGGCTAGTGATCATTTGAAAAAATTGATTCGTATGAATGTTGATAAACTTTCGGATTTGATGTAGAATTTCGAAGCGGAGAGTTGCTGTGTTGTGTGTTCGTAGTTTGATCATTGTGTTGGTTTTTCTTCTGGCTTCGAGTTGTCGAACGGGAAAATGGAATATTAGTGCTGTTGAGGGTCAGTTTGTTCTCCATAAGGAGGAAGATCCAGATCAGGAGAAGATTTCAGATCTCGATTGGAGAAATTTTTCTCTGGCAGCACTGTCTGAGAATGGTGATTTGTGGCTTTTTTTTTTAGATTCTTTCCGATTGAGTTACGCTAATTGTCATAATCATTTTCTTGGATCTCGGATCCAATCTCGTGGACCTGGGACTGTGTATCAAATCCAATATGCAGTTCTGCCAAATGCTCGATCGTTTCTTTCTTTTCAAAAATCGCTTGTAGCTTTGAATACTAAGTCAAAGGAGGATTTTTCTTCTGCGGTACAACAAGTTCCTTTGACGAATGATTTTAGATTTTCGGAATCTGCGTCTTCTCAAGTACGAGTAGAGGATGGGTTTTTGCGTGATTTCCAAAAGATGGAAGATATTTTGAACACAACTCAAGACCCTCAGTCCTATTGTTATTATGCTCCTTTTTTAGGAGCTCAGGAAGTAAAAGTTTTGTCAACTGTTGTGGAAAAAATGAATCAGGAGTCTTTGGAGGCTTCAAAGGTCTACCTTGTTAGGATCCAGGTGCGTCCCAATGATTATAAGCTCGAGCTGCATCCTAAGCGATAATGGCAAGAGCTTCTTGCTCATGCAGGAATGACGTCCAAGAAAGAAACTCAAGTTGCAGGTCAAAACAGGAATTCCAATAAAATTTGATCCTGGTTCTTGTTTTTTAAAAGTATCGTGATTGAATTTTGTGACTTGCTATGGTTATACTTGATAGCTCGTGATTGATTGCTGACTTGTAAGCAGGAGCTTTGAGACTTGGAAATTGTGTAGCATTGTATTTTTCATCTCCCGCTTTAAGTGTTTTTTAGAAGAAGTGATTGGATTTTGGTCAAATTCTGACAGAGAATTTTTACGAGTCCAGGAAAGTCTGCGCTCGGATTCTAGGTTTTTGAAGGTGTCAAATTCAAGTTCTTCAAAACGATCCATGAAGTTTTTAGGAAGCTATTGCTGCTTCTTGATGGATCAGATTTTAAGGGGGTTGTTTTGTCACCGAAGGTATTGCTTGAGCTAGTTTTACATAAAAAATAAACATTAAAAGAGATTTTTAGTCAATTTTATACCATTGACATGATAAGAATGGTTTTTTTACAATAAAATTTCTTAATATCGATTCTTTTTGTTGATTTCTTTTTGAATTTACGGATGATACATGAGTGGTGAATTGTGTATATCTTCTTCTGTTTTTGGCGTTACCTAGTTGGGCAGCTTCTTCGGAAAAGTTAACTTTGCATGTTGCTGTCAAGCAGGCTTTACAAGAGTCTTCTACTTTGAAAAAAGCGCAAGCGCTTTATGAGCAAGCAGGTTGGAAAAAAGCAGAAGCTTTTGGAAGTGGTTTTTTACCTCGTATGGGTTTTTCAGCTCAGCATTTTTTTAAAAAGAAATATGTGTTTTCTACTATGAATTTTTCTGGTATGAACATGAGTTTTCCTGGGATGTATCCTAGAGATCAGTTCAGTGTTGATTTCACAATGCCTATTTTTAATGGATTCGCTAATATTAAGCATTACCAAGCTGCTTCCTCGATGCAGGCTGCTTTAGAAAATGAGTGGAAGCAGGCTGAGTTTGAGCTGACACAAGATGTTAGAATGGCTTTTTATCGAGCGCTTGCTGCTTTAGATTTGAAGAAAGTGGCATATCAGAATGTTACGACTTTGGAAGACCATTTAAATCAGGTTAAGGTTCAAAAAGCTGGAGGTGTTGCCACCCATTACGATGAGCTTCGTATTCAGGTTCAATTAAGTGAAGCGCGATCAGATGCGATGGATGCCGATGATAATGTCGAGTTATCTCGTGAAAAATTAAATGAACTCATAGGAATTCATGAAGATGATCGTGAGATGGAGGGTTTTCTTCCTGTTCCTGAAGATAGCGTTTTAAAAAAAGTGAAGAAGCTTACTTATTCTCAAGGGGAGCAAAAGCGTTTAGATCTTCGGGCATTGAGTTTGAAGACACAGTCGGCTCATACTTTGAGTCAGGCTCAGAGTTTGTGGTTTGTTCCATCCATCAATTTGGTAGGACAATATATGCTTTATAATGCTCAAATTTATCAAGGTATTGTCATTAATACTGGAAATTTTCAACCTGCTTATAATTTAGGTGTTTTTCTCAGATGGAATCTTTTTGATGGCGGGGTTTCCTATTCCGTTGCTCAGCAAACCCATTATGGAGGGGTTGCTCTTGAAAAATCTTTGCAGCTTTTGCAGATGCGAGCACCTTACGATTTTGCTTATTGGAAAAGAAAATGGATCAGTAGTGTGGAGAGGTATCATTGGAAGCAATTAAGTATTCGGCAGTCAGAAGAAAGTGTTCGTCTTGCTCGGGAGGAGCAAAAGCTCGGATCTAGAACAAGCACGGAGGTTTTAGATGCGGAGTTAGATTTAATCAGAGCTCGAGCAGGATCTGTGAATGCGCAATTGAGTTCAGCGGAAGCACAGGTTCGTTTAGAGCTTGCACTAGGAAGGATGCTTGATGAGTTCATCTAGTCCATTGGTTTCTGAAGAAGCAAAAAAACGAAAGAAAAGCATTGCTATGGCTATTGTGCTGGTGGTGTTTGGGATAAGCTCTTACCTAGGATACCAGAGCTACTTCTTTGTTGGGACGGATAATGCGAGCGTTCAAGGCAATAGCACTTTGCTTTCTTCGCGTGTTGCTGGGGTGATTATTCGGGTATTAGTAGAAGAAAATGAAAAAGTGCAAAAGGGGCAGGTTTTAGCCGAGATTGATCCCACAGATTTTCAAAATACGCTTCTTCATCTTCGCTCAGAAATGGAAGCCATTGAAGCTGAAGTCAAAGGGGCATCAATTCATTATGAGCGTGCGTTGAAGCTTGTAAAAACCGGTGCTGCCACTCAGGAAAAATTAGATACTTCTGAGACGGTTTATCGATCTTTGAAGCAGAAATTAAAATCTGCTCAAGCGCAGGTAGCTGAGGCTTCTCTGAAATTAAGCTATACGAAGATTACTGCTCCTGTCGATGGGAAAATTGCGCGTAAATCCGTGGAAGTAGGTATGTTCACTCATGTAGGTCAGCCTCTTTTTGGGTTTGTGGGGGGACAGGATCGTTGGGTCGTGGCTAATTTAAAAGAGACAGATATAGCCCTTGTGAAAAAAGGCAATAGCGTTCATGTCGAGGTAGATGCCTTATCAAGGCGGTCTTTTCATGCTTTGGTGGAAAGCATTAGCCCTGCAACTGGGGCAACTTTTAGTTTGCTGCCTCCTGATAATGCCACAGGTAATTTTACGAAGGTGGTACAAAGAATTCCCGTGAGAATTCAACTTTTAAATTTATCATCATCTGATGTTGACGTACTTCAAGCAGGGCTGTCTGCAGAGGTTAGGATTAAAGTGCGTTGATGGAGCATCGAACCCAGCTTCGCATCGTATTGATTGTGTTAACCGCAGCTTTGGCTTCTTTACTTGAGATTTTAGATTCTTCCATTGTCAATGTGGCTATTCCCAGCATGATGGGCAATATCGGTGCAACCTTAAATGAAATAAGCTGGGTGAGTACAGGCTACATGATCGCCAATTCTATTGTCTTACCCATTGCGGCTTGGCTTGGTTCTCGTATGGGAAGAAAGAACTATTTCACGAGCGCTATTTTAATCTTTACCGCGGCTTCTTTTGCTTGCGGTATTGCTCCTAATTTGGGGTTTTTGATTTTTTTTAGAATTTTGCAGGGAGCTGCAGGGGGTGCTTTGTTACCCACTTCTCAGTCTTTAATTCAGGAACAATTTCCTCCGGAAAAAGCGGGCATGGCTATGGCCATTTTTGGGTTAAGTGTGATGGTCGGTCCTGCTTTAGGTCCTAGCATTGGAGGTTACCTCACCGATCATTTTGGATGGCGTTCTATTTTTAATATCAATGTTCCTTTGGGTTTTCTTGCAGCTTCTTTATCTTGGTGGAATGTGCCTGATACCTCTTATACCCAGAAAAAAAGTAATGTAGATTGGTTGGGGTTAGGGTTGCTTTGTTTGGGAATAGGGTGCTTGCAATACGTTTTGGAGCGAGGAGAAACAGATGGCTGGGATTCGTTAGGGATTCGAAGTTGTTCCGGCTTGGCTTTTTTAGGGATTGCTTTTTTTATCTATTGGGAACTTAAAATTGAAAATCCTATCATGAATCTTTCTTTGTTTAAGTATAATGTCCTTCGTTCTGGAACCATGCTCATGATGTGTTTAGGGGTGATGCTCTATGCTTTGACTTTTGCGATTCCTGTTTTTGTAGCATCCGCGTTACCACAGATGACAGCTACCCAAGTGGGTTGGCTTTTTATGCCGGGGTCTGTTGCAACTGCACTTTTTATGCTTCCTGTCGGGCTTTTAGTCTCTCGCGTGAGTCCGAAATTATTGGCTTTTCTGGGTTTTGGTCTGGGTATTCTTTCGGTGCTTCAGATGACGCAATTTTCGATGGATACAGGACCTCGTGAGATTTTAGCTCCGCTCATTCTTCGTGGAGTAGGTATGGCATTTTTGTTTATTCCGATCAATCAGATGGTGTTAGGGGCTTTTCGAGGAGAAGCTTTGGGACAGGTTGCAGGAATGCAGAATTTTTTTCGGCAATTAGGCGGTAGTATTGGCATTGCCTTGTTAGATACCCTCATTACCCGATTTAGTGCTCAAAATTATAACGATCTTTTAACTTCTGTAAGTTTGTTGAATCCGGCTGGCTACCAAGCTTATGTGCAAGGTCAAGAGATTCCTTGGAGTGGATTTGCTGATGCATTGGGCCTTTGGAACCCTGAATCCATTGCCTTGAGAAGTATCCATTACCGAGCCCTTGGACAGGTTTTTGTCATGAGTTTTCAGCAGCTTTGTTGGGTTATTTTAGGTGTTGTCGCTTTGGCCTTTATTCCTCTTTATGTGATTAAGCCTGCCCAAAGATCGGGGCGGATCATGGATGTGCATTGAATAATGTAAGTTAGCTCAAATGGGATGTAGTTTTATTTGGACTCCGTTGAACATAGGGCTATCATCCCAAAGTTCACTGAATCGACGCCCAAAAAAAAAGTTCGTTTGGGTAGCCCTGCGAGACGCGGTTTTGGGCCTCTTTTTTTGTCCTAAAAATATCAAATCAGCTTGTTTCATGAAAAAGCTTATGGTTCTTTCCCATAGGAGTCACTGCTGAGTGAAAGCATCCAGTTGAAGGACTAGTTTTTTGTTCAAGAAACTTGTAACTTGGTGCTATGGGTAAAACACTTCAAATGAAGTCGATTGAGACTTCGCGAGATTGGTCTGAATTCATTGCCTTGCCATGGTCTTTGTACGATGCGGATGCCCACTGGGTTCCTCCTCTGAGAGCTTCGGTTGCTGGGCTTTTGAATCAGAAGCAAAATCCTTTCTTTGCTCATGCGAAACTGAAAGCATGGATGGTGTTTCAGGGGAATCGTTGTGTGGGTCGGGTGGCTGCAGTGGTGGATGAAGCACACAATGCTTTTCATCAAGAGAAAACTGGATTTTTTGGATTTTTTGAAACGATCAACGACGCTGAGGTGGTGCGTTTGCTGATGGATCAGGCCTCCTCTTGGCTTAAGAATCAGGGAATGGAGCGTTTGCGAGGTCCGGTGGATTTAAGTACCAATTACCAGTGTGGTCTTTTGGTTGAGGGATTTACAGATTCGCCTACGGTCATGATGAATTACCATCCTCCTTTTTATGGAGCACTTCTGGAAGGTTGGGGGTTTAAAAAAGCAAAGGATCTTCATGCTTACGAGTTGGATGGTCGAAAAATCACCTGCTCGCCGCGTTTGATTGCGTATGCGGAAAGATTTCAAAAGCGCCATCAAGTTTGCTTCCGTGGTATTCGTATGAAGTCTTTTGATGAAGAAATAAACGCAATTCTTTCAATTTATAATGATGCTTGGGAAAGCAATTGGGGTTTTGTTCCTTTGGATCCTGAGGAGTTTCGGCATATTGCGCGTGATTTGAAATTGATTTTAGATCCCCGTCTTTGTTTGATCGCGGAGAGGGAAGGAGAGCCGATTGCGTTTGCTTTGGCTTTGCCTGATGTGAATCAGATTTTAAAAAAAGTAAAAAATGGTAAGCTTTTACCTTGGGGTTGGCTCAAGCTTTTTTGGTATTTGAAGGGTCCTGGTAGAAAAAAAGTGATGAATCGGTGTCGTATTGTCACTTTAGGGATTAAAAAGAAGTACCAGTCTTTGGGAGTGGGTCCTATATTTTATACAGAATATTTTAAGCGTGGACCTGAGCTAGGGTATCCTGTGGGGGAGGCTTCTTGGATTTTGGAGGATAACGAAGCGATGCGAAAGGCACTGATGGTGATGGATGCTCAAAAGACGAAAACTTACCGTATTTATGATCGGATTTTAGAGTGAGAATTTTGGGTGTGGATCCTGGTTCGCGTCGAACCGGTTATGGTTGCGTTGAGTTTTTAGCTGGAAAATTACGTTATATCGAACATGGAACGCTTTTTGTGATGCAAAAAGAAAAGGCCTTGGAAGATCGGTTGTATGCTATTTATACCGAGCTTACCAAAATCATTGAGAAATTGCGTCCTGAGGTGATGGCGATTGAAAAAGTTTTTTTTGCCAAATCAGCTCTTTCTAGTTTGAAATTGGGACAAGCGCAGGCTGCTGCCATCGTTGCGGGTAAAGCGGCTTCACTTAGTGTGGCTCAGTATAGTCCTACGGAAGTGAAAAAAGTGGTGGGAGGCTATGGTCAGATTGCTAAGGATCGGGTTTTTTATATGGTGAAGCTTTTGTTAAGTGAGCCTGTTTTACAGGAAGGTTTAGATGCTTCGGATGCGTTGGCACTTGCTATTTGTCATGCTTATGCAGTGAGATTGCAGCTTGGCTTGAGTAAGAAAAAGCAATCAATTTCTGAGGCGTTAGCACATAAGGCAGTGAAATCATGATTGGTTATTTGCGTGGGATTCTTTTAGAAAATGACGAAGGTAAGGTGCTTCTCGGGGTGGGAGAGGAAAGTATGGTGGGGTACCATGTCTTTGTGCCTCACCATGAAGTTTACCGGCAACTTGTGGTGGGAAAAAGAACGGAGTTTTTTATTTATAGCCATGTGAAAGAAGAGTCTTTTGATCTTTTTGGATTTTTTTCAAAACCTGAGAAAGTGCTTTTTACATTGCTTCTGAGTGTGAGTGGGGTGGGACCCAAAAGTGCCTTGGGGATTTTATCTGTTTTGGATCATCAAAGGCTTTTGGATGCTCTTTTCAACGGAGATTCTGAAGTTTTTACCCAGGTTTCGGGTATCGGTAAAAAAACAGCGGCACGATTGGTGCTTGAGCTCAGGGATACTGTGCGTAAAAAAGTCGAGCAAGGTCTTTTTGTAGGATTGAGTCGGTCTTCTCAGGTGAATCAAGGTGATTCTCGTATTTTTCAAGATGCTAAAGAAGCGCTGGTAGATTTGGGGTATCGGGAGCAAGAAATTCAGCGTATTTTTACTAAAATTTTAGAGGATCCTGATTTTCAAGTGGAAAAAGTGGAAGATTTAATTCGGATTGCTTTGAGGAAGGTGGGGTAAATGAGCTATCCTCCTTTAGAGAAGACCTTGCGTCCTGCAGGTATTCAGGACTATGTGGGACAAAAAAAAATCAAGGAGAATTTATCTCTTTTTATTCAAGCTGCTTGTGCTCGAAAAGATGCTTTGGATCATGTTCTTTTAGTGGGGCCTCCTGGTTTAGGAAAAACGACGCTTGCTCATATCATCGCTCATGAAATGGCTGTTAGTGTGCATACCGTAACAGGACCTCATGTAGAAAAAAAAGGGGATCTTGCGGCCCTTTTAAGTAATTTGCAGCCAAGGGATGTGCTTTTTATTGATGAAATTCATCGATTGCCGAAACCTATTGAAGAAGTCCTTTACGGGGCGATGGAAGATTTCAAATTAGACCTTATTTTAGGTCAAGGTCCTTCTGCTCGTACGCTCAGTATTGAGTTACCGCGGTTCACGTTAGTCGGAGCAACCACGAGGATGGGTTTATTGTCTAACCCATTGAGGGATCGGTTTGGGGTGCATCTTCGCTTAGATTTCTATCCTGTTCATGAGATTGAGCAGATCTTAAATCGTTCTGCTCAACTTTTAGGCATTCTTTTAAAGAAGGAAGGTGCGAATGAGATTGCGATTCGTGCTCGAGGGACACCGCGTATTGCCAATAGGCTCTTAAAAAGAGTACGTGATTACGCTCAGGTGCGCATGCAGGAGTCTGAAGCTCCTATTGATCGATTGATGGCCCAAGAAGCTTTGAAGCTTCTTGAGGTAGATCATCGAGGTTTAGATGGAATGGATCGTAAATTTCTTTTGACGATCATGGATAAGTTTGATGGAGGTCCTGTGGGTATTGAGACTCTTTCTTCAGCTATTGGAGAGGAGAAAGACACACTTGAGGATGTTTATGAGCCGTATTTGATTCAACAGGGGTTTTTGCAGCGAACTCCACGAGGTCGGGTTGCCAATCGTTTGGCCTATGAGCATTTGGGAAGAATTTGGATCGATCCTCCCATGGGATGAGATTGTAGTAAAAAAACGACAAGTAATTTCTCTTTGCAACGTAAAGAACACAGTCAGGGGCTTGCTCTCTTCTTTCTCTAAGATAATGACTTGAAATCATGAGTTTTATTTTCTTATTGGATTTTATTTTTTTTGGTATGCTTATTGCATTATCTTGCTTTTGGAAGCTTTTACGGATTTTTAATGGGAGCTATTATGAACTTTCAGCAAACTCTTAAGCAATCGATTTCTTTGCAGGGAATTGGACTTCATTCTGGAAGGCCTGTGACGGTCAGCTTGAAGCCTGCTTCTGTGGATGAGGGTATTGTTTTTGTGAGAACCGATATGCCTTACCGGGTAACAGCTTCTTATCAGAATGTAGTGAGTACTTGTTTGGCGACGGTGTTAGGTTTTGATGAAACTTCTGTGGTGAGTACTGTTGAGCATTTGCTTGCTGCGTTTTATGGTGCAGGCGTGAGTAATGCGATCGTTGAGGTCAGTGGTCCAGAGCTTCCAGCGATGGATGGAAGTGCGATTGCTTTTTATCAAGCGATTTTAAAATCTGGTGTGGAAGCTCAGTTTAAGAAGCAATCTTATTTGGTGATTCGAAAAAAGATTCAAATTCAGATAGGTGAAAGTTGGATTTTTGTAGAGCCTTTTTCTGGATTCAAGATTCATGGCTCTATTGATTGGGATCATGACTGTATCGGGTACCAAGAGTATTTTTTTGAAGAAGGTAAGACACAGTTAGATTTGTTGCTTTCTGCAAGGACTTTTGGTTTTTTAGCTGATGAAAAGCTGTTGAGAGCGCGTGGGCTTGCATTGGGTGCTTCCTTAGAGAATACGGTGATTTTAGATCAGCAGAAGCTTTTAAATCCTGAGGGATTGAGGTTTTCTAATGAGTTTGCGCGGCATAAAGTCATGGATGCTTTGGGAGATTTTATGTTAGCGGGCTACCCTATGCGTGGTTTTGTGAGGCTTCATCGAGCGGGTCATGAGATTCATCGTAGACTTTTAGTTGAAATATTTCAAGATCCCAGCTGCTATGAAATCGTCCATGGCATTCCTTCGTATTTGCCTATACAGGTTCCGTTGAATTTAGCTGGATCTGAAGTATTTGTTCCTCGTGTGTCAGGATGAGATTTTTTTTATTTGCGCTTTTTTTTTTGGCGTCTTGTTCTTCTCCTGATTATACGCGTCAGTTGCCTGATGCTTCTTTGTTAGGGACCATCCGAGGTTTTTCTTATGCTCGAGTGATTACGCATTTGCATTCTCCCTATTCTTGGGATGCTTGTGATAAGAAAGGAGTGGTGAATGGAGTTGTAAACGCTTCATGTTTATCTCATTTGCGTTTGGCTATGTGTGAAAACCATATTGATTTTGCTTTTTTGACAGATCATCCGGCGAATATGGCTTTTTACGATTTTTCTGATCTTTTAATGGTTCAGCCGGGAGATCAAACGACTTCTTCGAATGGAATTGCTTATCTGAATCAGCTTTCAGGATGTTCTGATGGGTTTTTGCCTCAGTGGACGGTAGGGTTTGAAGACACAGTCACGATGGTTCTTGCTATGCGAGGTCATTTGAGTGCACCTTCTTCTATAGATTTACAGAATTTGTATCAAAGTGGGACATCGAGTTTAAGGAATCAACTGCAAGCGGCAGGTGGTTTGCTCGTGATTCCTCATACTGAGCGTTGGACTGATGAGGACATTGAAAATTATAATCCAGTTGCTTTAGAGATTCATAATATTCATGCGATGACAGATCCTAAAATTCGATTGATAGATTTGCATCTTCCTCCTTTTGAGCATTTACCAGCGATGCTTAGTTATTTGATTGATCCTTATCGTCGTTTGAATCCTGATTTTTCTTTTTTAGGTATCATGGATTATCCTTCGATTTATTTTCAAAAATGGAATACTTATATTCAGAATAATTCCAAGAATATAACGGGTTTAACAGGCAATGATGCTCACGAAAATGTTTTAGCGCAGATTGTTTCAGATGGAGAACGATTTGATTCTTTTCGAAGGATGACGCGGTTTATTAGTAATTTTTTCTTTACCCAGGATCGCACTTTGGGTTCTATTACCACTTCGTTGCAGTCAAGCCGGAGTTTTTTAGTGGTCGAGGGTTTAGGGACTCCGATGGGTATGGATTTTAATGCAGAAGTTTCAGGAACGACGGTTAATGTAGGCGATCGTGTGTCATTAAATGGGGGTCAGGCGACCTTTCAAGTAGCGCTTCCTGCTATTTTTGGAAACTTAAAGGGTGCTCCTCAGATACGCATTGAATTAAAACAGGTGATGAAACAGGGTCAAGATCAAGTAGTGGCAAGTGCTGCCAATCAGAGTTTGACTTATAGTACGGTTCTTCCAGGAGCTTATCGAGCGCATCTTTATATCGTTCCTACTCATTTAAGAGATTTTGTTCAGCCATTTTCGCATTTTGCGACCAATGAGTATTTATGGATTGTTTCCAATCATATTTTGCTTACGCCTTAAGAAGTTTTTTAGTTCTTCTTGTTTTGAGTTCTTCGGTAAGAGCTGATGGATATCACTATGCTGCTCGTGGTTCGTTAGGGTTGATTCAGCCGATTATGCTCGGCATGGAAATTCATCGTTCAGATTATCCTAACTTTGCTGCTTATTTAGATGGGGGGTACTTTTTATTCCCTTTCAGCACGAGCCACATTTACTTTCGGATTTTTTCCGTGGAATCAGGACTGAGGTATTTTTTTTGGAAGAAGAAATTCTCTTTTAGTTTAGGCTTAGGTTATCGAAATATTTTATTCTTGGGTGATTTATCTTCTTTGAAGGTTCAAGATACGACTATTGCAACACAGGCTCGCTTGGCATTTGCTGCTTTTTATTTTTCGCCTGGGATAGATTATGAAACCTATATTTCCCGTAAGTTGAGGATTTCTTTTGGTTTAGGTGTGCAAGTTCCTGTCTTTGTTTCAAGTTCTCTTAGTTTTATCAATGATCAAAATCACATCGCTGATGGTCTTTTGTATGTAGATCGTTATCCGTATTTCAATCGTGTGGCGATGTTTGTGCTTCCTCGGGTCACCTTGTTCAAGTTGATTTGGGATTTGGATTAACTTTATTTATATCCTGCATTCCGCACCAAAATATAAAAATATTTCGAATTAGCAAAAAAGCAGTACAGGAAAGAACACTCCCCCCTGCCAAGTTAAAATTTGGAGCTTGAAAGGGTAGACAAAAGACTGTGATACTCGAGTTTCAAGTTTTTTTGTAACTATTTGATTTGGCCCCTTAAACTGCGAACTGCATTATTGAGATATAAATTAAAAAACTAGTTATAATGAGTCAAAAAAATAGGATAGCCTCAAGATTAAAATTGAAGGAGTTTATCATGCCAATAGGTTACAATCACTTGAATTTAGAAAAAAGGTCACAAATTTACGCGCTGAGAGCAACGAAGACATCAACGGCTGAGATTGCCCGAATACTTCAATGCCACCCATCTACCATCACTCGTGAAAT
>TBL_comb47_HYPODRAFT_10005722_pt1 | contig 13742 bp, 10 predicted proteins | sample TroBogypolimnion_40_FD_10682 | JGI IMG/M metagenome (IMG submission 10682)
GGACTTGCTCACCGACGGTATCATCAATGGGCTTGGTAGCATTATCGTTTTTCTTCCCAATATTCTGATTCTTTTCTTCTCTACTTCCCTGATGGAAGATACCGGTTACATGGCTCGTGCTGCATTTATAATGGACAAATTAATGCATAAAATCGGTTTGCACGGTCGTTCATTTATCCCAATGGTCATGGGATTCGGGTGTAACGTACCTGCAATAATGGCAACCCGAACAATTCGTAATCCTGGTGACCGATTACTGACGATGTTGATCATCCCATTTATGTCATGTTCTGCACGTCTCCCTGTATATATTGTTTTGATCTCGGCCTTTTTTAAAAACTATCCAGCAATTGTATTGATGTGTCTCTATCTATTAGGGATCTTAATTGCCATTTTGATGGCCAAGGTTTTAAACAGAACCTTGTTCAGGCGTAAGGAAACCCCTTTTGTCATGGAGCTCCCACCTTACCGGATGCCGGTTTTCAGAAATACTTTGTTGCACATGTGGGATAAGGCCAGTCAGTACTTTAAAAAAATCGGAGGGACTATCCTTGTAGCTGTCATCATTATTTGGGCATTGGAATATTTTCCACAAAGAGAGAAAACAGTTTATCAGGACATCAAATCAACTTCTGAAATTGCTTCAAGCAAGAATCAGTCTCAAACACAGATCGAGAATTCTTATCTGGGAATTTTAGGTCGTGCCATTGAACCGGCAATCAGACCTTTAGGGTTTGACTGGAGAATGGGGATCTGCCTGATTGCAGGAATTCCTGCAAAGGAAATTGTTGTTAGCACAATGGGTGTTTTATATGAAACAGGTAGGGACGATCACAAAAATTCAGAATTGCTACCCGAAGTTATAAAATCCGAAATCTATCAATCCGGATCAAGAGCCGGTGAAAAAGTATTCAATCAGGCGGTTGCACTCTCTTTTCTTGTTTTTGTACTGCTCTATTTCCCATGCATCGCTGTGATCGCAACGATCAAAAGGGAATCGGGAAGTTGGAAATGGGCATTGTTTACAGTTTTTTATACCACGGCATCAGCATGGATTGCTGCCTTTATTACTTATCATATTGCATTATTCTTTATTTAATCAATTTCATCGTTATGCAGGAAATCATAACATGGATTGTCATTATCGGAGCTGTGACCGTAATGACAATCAATTTTATAAAATCGCTTAAATCTTTTCGGAAGGCAGATAATTGTAATGGATGCGGCAATTCCTGCGAAGGATGTCCGGTAGCACCACGTTCAAAAATAAAGGACAGATAAATATCATCTGCCCTTTATAAATATTTGTAATCCTATTCTTTGTTACTTCAGTTGCAGTTCGAGTATTTGTGCAACATCAGCAATTGAAATAATCCCCCGTTCGCCAATTGATTTAATCCCCCTGGCCACAAAACGATTCACAATTTTTGGAATAATGTCACTTCCCACCCCGTAATCGGCAAGTTTGGTCCTTACCCCTACCGATTCAAAGAAATTTACAGTTTTTTCAATGACAGCATCAATACGTTCATTATCATCCCCTTTTGTAATATTCCAAACCCGTTCACCATACTGTAAAATTTTCTCTTTTTTGTTTTCACGTTTTAAGTTCATGATCCCCGGCAGGATAATGCAGAGAGTCTGCCCATGGTCAATCCCATGAAAAGCAGTCAATTCGTGACCGATTGTATGCGTAGCCCAATCCTGTGGAACGCCGACACCGATCAATCCGTTTAAAGCCATGGTTGCAGCCCACATAAAATTAGCAGCCGATTCATAATCTGTGCGGTTGGCAAGCACTTTTGGCCCCTCTTCGATCAATGTTCTCAGGATTGATTCTGCAAACCGGTCTTGTATAGGTGCATTGGCAGGATAAGTCAGGTACTGCTCCATCACATGAATAAAAGCATCAACTATCCCGTTGGCTACCTGTATCTGTGGAAGTGAGAAGACAACCGAAGGATCAAGGATCGAGAATTTTGGTAAAACCATATCAGAACCAAATGCCAGCTTATCTTTAGTTTCCCAGCGTGTCACAACTGCGTTACCGTTCATTTCGGATCCGGTGGCCGGAAGCGTCAGTACTGTACCGATGGGTAGAGCTGCCTCAACATTAACTTCAAAGCGCCGCGATAAAATATCCCATGGATCAGATCCTTCCCAAAGAGCCGCAGCAGCAATAAATTTGGTCCCATCCAATACAGACCCTCCACCAACTGCAAGAAGGAAGTCGATTTGATTCGCCTTAACAATCGCTACAGCTTCCATTAAAGTTTCATAATGCGGATTCGCTTCGATACCACTGAATTCGATCACATCAAAGCCAGACAATGCGGCTTTTACCTGATCGTAGATCCCGTTTTTCTTAATGCTTCCACCGCCATAAGTCATTAATACTTTTGCCCCCTTGGGAACCAAATTTGTAAGTTTTGCGATTTCCCCTTTCCCGAAACAAATCTTAACGGGATTATAAAATTCAAAATTTCTCATATTGTACAATTTACTGCAATTCTTTAATATTATACTTTTTCTAATGATCTGTAAACCTAGTCCAGGACAAGACATCCCATTCTCCTGGTTTCCTCCCCCGTTCTCCGTTTACTGTTTTCGGGTCTAAGGACTCCATTAATTTAATTCCCCAACGTCGCCACCATCACCGCCTTAATCGTGTGCATCCGGTTTTCGGCCTGATCAAAGACAATCGATGCCTTACTTTCAAATACCTCATCCGTTACTTCCATTGACTCCAGTCCGAATTTCTGAAAAATGGCTTCCCCGATTTTGGTGTTCCTGTCATGATTGGCCGGTAAGCAATGAAGAAATTTTACAGCCGGATTTCCCGTAAGCTTCATGACCTGACTATTTACCTGATAGGGTAAGAGCAAGGCAATCCTTTCAGCCCAAACCTCATTGGGTTCACCCATCGAAACCCAGACATCGGTATATAAAAAGTCACAATCCTTAACTGCCGCTTCAATATCTTCTGTAATCAAAATTTTTGCACCGGTTTCTTCGGCAATTTCCCTGCATTGAATCTGCAATTCTTCAGAAGGCTGACAAGCTTTTGGAGCAGCGGCCCGAAAATCAATTCCCATTTTCGCAGAACCAACCATTAAAGAGTTTCCCATATTGTTCCGCGCGTCGCCAAGGTAAGCCAGCTTCATTCCTGAAAATGGTTTTTGGCAATGCTCATGCATCGTCAGCAAGTCGGCAAGGATTTGTGTCGGATGGAATTCGTCAGTCAGCCCATTCCATACCGGAACACCGGCATATTTTGCAAGTTCCTCAACAATAGATTGTTCATAACCACGGTATTGAATGCCATCGTACATCCGACCAAGAACCCTTGCCGTATCTTTCATCGACTCCTTGGCACCGATTTGGGACCCTGATGGAGCAAGATAAGTAACATGAGCTCCCTGGTCATAAGCTGCCACTTCAAATGCACCGCGTGTTCGTGTAGATGTTTTTTCAAAAATCAATGCGATATTACGGCCATTCAACTTTGGTTCTTCAGTTCCGGATGACTTCGCCCATTTCAGTTCAGCAGCAAGTTCAAGCAGGTATTCAATCTCTTTTCGGGAAAAATCAAGTAATTTAAGGAAATGCCTTCCATGCAGGTTGATATGCATAATTTGTGATATTAGGATATTCGATTTCAATATTTCTATAATCTTGTTAACTGTGGACAAAATTAGAAGAAATAATGGTTACATACCATATTTCATCGTTATTTTGGAACCAAACGACTTGTCTTCTAACTTTGAGGCTTCAGTAATCACACTTTTATCGCCCCCATTTTTAATGAATTGCAAAGCAGCCACAATTTTGGGTGCCATCGATCCTTCTGTAAAGGTTCCTGCCTCAAGATATTTTACTGTGTCGGCATAATCCAGGAATTCAAGCTTCTCTTGTGTAGGAAGTCCAAAATCCTTATAAATAAATGGGACGTTGGTCAGGATATAAAACTCGTTTGCACCAACTCCTGTTGCCAGTACCGACGATGCAAGGTCTTTGTCAATTACCGCATCTATCGTTCTGATATCTAAATTGTTATCATGATATACCGGGATCCCTCCCCCGCCGCAGGTAATGATAATATTTCCCTGAATNGCAAGATTCCTGATCAAATCGAGATTGAATATCATTTTTGGAACCGGTGAAGGGACTACTCGCCGCCACCCCTTTTCTGTATTTTTGCTTAACCTGAAAACCCACCCTTTTTCATTGGTAAGTCTTTTGGCCTGTCCTTCGGTATAGTACATTCCTATTCTCTTGGTCGGGTGATTAAATGCCGGGTCATTGGGATCGACTTCCACCATCCCGACCACTGTGATTACATTCTTTAGAATTCCATGTTTAAGCAAGACATTTCTGAAAATCCGTTCGATCATATAACCGAGTCCACCCTGAGAATCTGCAACACAAATATCCAATGGCATAGGTGCGATCCCATAAAGTTGTTCTCCGGCTGCATTCCGCATTATAATATTTCCAACCTGCGGCCCGTTACCATGGGTGACGATGAGATTGTATCCTTCCCTAATCAGAAATATCAGATTTTCAATCGTTTCTGTTGCATGATTTTCCTGTTCTTCTATAGTCCCGGTTTCGTTATCACGAAGCAGGGCATTGCCGCCAAGTGCTACAACTGCAAGTTTTTCCAAGGTATTCCGATTTTTAGGTGAATGAGTTAAAAATTTAATAACTTTCGAAATAAGCAATAATCGAAGAAACAGTCCCTGCGTTAAATCATATTTGGTTAAATTTGCAGTTCATTTCGATTTTAGTTTTTGAATATAAATTTGAACTTAGACACATGGCCCGCATTAAAAACGAGAAGCCAACTACGGCTTCGACAAAAAAAAGCGAAAAAAGTGGTCCCAAAGGAAAGGCGAGCAATTGGGAACGGGTTGGTGCTGTCCTTGCAATTCTGCTATCACTTTTTGCAATTTACCTGCTTGTTTCATTTGTCTCATTCCTGTTTTCGGGTGGTGCCGATATTAGCCACCTGAAAATTACAACGAATGAGTTGATGGACCACCCTGAACTGAAAATACAAAATGCTGGTGGCACATGGGGTGCAAGAATTGCGAATAGTTTGATTAACAATGGATTCGGAGTAGCATCATTTGGTTTCATTTATCTGATCATCATATTCGCAATAAGATTGGGAAAGCTTGGGAAATTTTCGATGAGCAGGAATATGGGCTATGGATTGTTTTTGATTGTTTGGACTTCAGTGGCATCAGGCTTCTTTTTTACTTCACTTTATGAAAAGTCCTTTTTAATTCCTGGTGGCCATTATGGTTATTTTATGAGCCAGTTGCTGAATGCCACTATCGGCAAGGTTGGAACATTTTTTCTGATCCTGGGTTCAATCCTGATTTGTATTATCATTGCCTTTGAAGAGGCATGGCCTCTTTTAAAACGTTGGTTGACCTACAAACGGTTCAAAGCTGAAAAAACAAATAAAAAGGGAGATGTTCCATTATTGACCGATCCGGATCCTGAGGATGAAGAATCGTTGGAGATTACCCAGGCTCCTGTGATCAAAACCAACGAGAAGGCTTTTGCCAAGGTTGCTGTCGGAAACAATGTGGAGATTGTTTATGCAGGGGGTAAAGGTTCAGACCAACTGGAGATTGAACGTGAAGAGATCCATCATGAGGAAACAAGCCCTTTTATTGAAAGGAAATTCACTGTTCCCGAACCGCGTGAAAGTGCAGATGATGACGGACTTTATGAAGGTGCTGAGGTGGATATGCCCGATTTTGATCCCACTTTGGAGTTGTCGCGTTACAGATTTCCACCGATCGAATTGCTGGAAGAGCGTTCTACTGGAAACCCACAGGTATCGGACGATGAATTGATCGCCAATAAAAATAAGATCCTTCAGACCCTGAAAAACTACAATATTGATATTATTAAGATCAAGGCAACCACGGGTCCAACGATTACGCTTTACGAAATTGTCCCTGCCCCGGGTATCCGGATTTCAAAAATCAAAAATCTTGAAGACGATATTGCGCTGAGTCTGGCCGCATTGGGAATCAGGATTATCGCCCCGATTCCGGGAAAGGGGACCGTTGGGATTGAAGTGCCAAACAGTAAACCGGAGATCGTTTCGATGCGTTCGCTGATTGCATCCAAAGTTTTTCAGGAGACCGATTTTGAATTGCCATTGGCACTCGGTAAAACCATTTCGAATGAGACTTTTGTGGTTGACCTGACCAAAATGCCGCACATCCTTGTGGCAGGTGCGACTGGACAAGGTAAATCGGTGGGTTTGAATGCAATTATTTCCTCATTGCTTTACAAAAAGCACCCTTCACAACTTAAGTTTGTATTCGTTGACCCGAAAAAGGTGGAGTTAAACCTTTACTCGATCATCGAAAAACACTTCCTTGCCAAAATGCCCGGTGAAAACGACCCTATTATTACGGATGTCCAGAAGGTGAAGAATACGCTCAATTCATTGAACATTGAGATGGACATGCGCTATGACCTGCTCAAAAAAGCACATGCCCGTAACATCAAGGAATACAATGAAAAGTTTATCAGTCGCAGGTTGAACCCTGAAAAGGGGCACCGTTACCAACCTTATATTGTTGTTGTGATCGATGAGTTTGCCGACCTGATCATGACTGCAGGTAAGGAGATCGAATTACCAATTGCCCGGATTGCCCAGTTGGCACGAGCAGTCGGGATCCATATGGTGATTGCGACCCAGCGTCCGTCGGTGACGATCATTACCGGCGTAATCAAGGCCAATTTCCCTGCACGGATCGCATTCCGTGTGGCATCGATGGTTGACTCAAGGACAATTCTAGATACTCCCGGTGCCAATCAGTTGATCGGTAAAGGGGATATGTTGATTTCGACTGGAAATAACCTGACAAGGGTCCAATGTGCATTTGTGGATACACCCGAAGTTGAAGCGATCGTCCATTACATCAGCCAGCAACCTGCGTTTCCTACAGCTTATCTCCTACCGGAATATCAGGAAGATGGATCTGTGGAATCTGAGGCAATCGATCTGAAAAACCGAGATGAGCTTTTCGATGAAGCAGCCAGGATTATCGTAATGAACCAGCAAGGTTCGACATCAGCGATACAGCGCAAATTTTCAATCGGTTACAACAGGGCAGGTCGGATCATGGACCAACTGGAGGCTGCCGGGATCGTTGGGCAGAACGAAGGGAGCAAGGCACGACAAGTTTTATTGCAGGACGAGTATGCTTTGGAACAATTATTGAGGGGATTAAATCAATAGATGAATTTTTAATATTTCAAATTTATAAGATGAAAACAGTTATTTTATTCAGTATTTTATTTTTGGTCGGCACTACGATGATGGCCCAGCAAGACCCTAAAGCAAAAGAAGTTTTGGACAAGCTTTCGCAGACGACCAAGAGTTACAAGACGATCCAGATCGATTTTTCTTTTACACTCGAAAATAAAACCGGGAGTGTGACCGAAACCAATGAAGGTTGGGTGGCCTTAAAAGGGAAAAGTTATCGCTTGCATATGCCTGCAATGGGTATGGATGTTTTCTGCAATGGTACTGTCAACTGGAGTTACCTGACTGAATCGAATGAAGTCAATATCACCGAAAATGACCCAAATAGTGACGCAGCACTTAATCCTGCAAACTTGTTTACGATTTATGAGAAGGGATTCAATTTTACCTACATCGGCGAAGAAAACCTGGCTGGCAAAACAGCTGTGGTGATCGACCTGATTCCTACAGATAAAAGCAAGGAATTTGTAAAAGTGAAATTGTATGTCGATAAGGTTAAATCACAGATCTTGAAGGCCAAAACGTTTAACAAAGATGGAAATGCCTATACCCTTACCTTGAAAAACATGAAAACCGACCAGGTTCTGGCTGACGACTTCTTTAAGTTCGATGCTGCCAAATTCCCGAAAGTGACAATTAACGATATGAGATAAAAAGTTTCTCGCGAAGACCGCCATGAACGCAAAGGATTTAATAAACAAGACTTTGCGTAACCTTGCGTTCTTTGCGGGACCTAAAACCAAACAATATTTTTCGCACAAAGCCAGCTAAGGTCATAAAGAAGAGGCTGTTCGAAAACGCTGTGGTTCACAATATCCCCCTCGTTTGTAACGACAATACATACTAACAGTTCATACAAAGGAAATGAGCTTTCGGACGATACATGGAGGCTGAGGTGGTTGAGAGTGAGAGTGGATATGATAGGGCAAGCCTCCAAAAATGAAATACCTATTTCATGCTCATAAATATCAGTTCCCCGCCTTTAATCACCTGATCATGTTTGATCACAAAATCAACAATAGGAATTCCGTTTAATGTAATGCTCAATGATTCAGATAATCTGCTAGCTTCCTTTACAACTTTGACGATAAACGGTTTCCTGTTTTTGTCAGGTTGGATCACGATTTCATCAAAAGCCGGAATTCCCAAAACATATTCGGGTTTCCCGGGGCAAACCGGATAAAATCCCATCATCGATAAAACCAACCAGGCCGACATCTGCCCAGCATCTTCATTTCCACTGAGCCCACCCGGACCAGTCCCATACTCCTCTGAAACGACCTTGTTGATCATGCGGTTTGCTTTTGCCGGTTCACCAGCCATTGTATAAAGGTAAATGGCTTGCTGGTCTGTTTCATTGCCGTGCCAATAATTACCCCCATCGAAAAACTCATCCAGCCGCCTGATAAATGCAGGTCTTCCGCCAAGCAAACTGATCAATCCGGGAATGTCCTGTGGCACATACCATGTATATTGAAATGGTGTGCCTTCGGTAACAAAGTTGGCTTTTGCAAGCGGATTAAAAGGAACCACCCATCTCCCATCGGCATAACGACCACGTGCATAACCAGTTGAAGGATCGATTACATTAAGGTAGTTTTTTGATCGTTTCAGCAAGATATTGTAATCATCTGCTTTTCCCAGTTTTTGGGCAAATTGCGAAAGGGCATAATCGTCGAGCGCATATTCGAGCGTACGTGACACTTGCTCCCTTCTGTGGAAAGCCTGCCACACACTGTCTTCCAGTGGGATATAACCATATTTGAGATAGCTTGGCAATGCACGTCGCCCTTTCCCATCAACATACTCATCGGGGGTAGGTTGAACAAACGCATTTTTTCTCATATAATAGTAGGCAGTATCGGTATTAAAACCTGTAATCCCACGCAGGTACGAATCGGCAATCATTGTACTCACATGGTCACCGATCATCGCCGCTGTATAGTTGCCCCACATCGGGAAAATAGGCATCCATCCACCCTGTTGTGCTTTGGCAATCAGCGATTTCACCATATCAAGACTCCTTTTGGGTTCCAGGATGGTCATTAAAGGATGCAATGCCCGATAGGTATCCCACATGGAGAAATCGTCATAATAGTCAAATCCTATCGCCTTATGGACCAATGTATCCTGGCCAAAACCCTGATAACTGCCATCCACATCGCTGGCAATCCTGGGAAGCTGGTAGGAATGATAAAGTGCAGTAAAGAATTTCACCTTGTCATCATGGGAGTTCCCAATTACACGGATTTTCTCAAGTGAATTGTTCCATTCAACTTCAGTGGCTTTTTCCAATTTTTCGAAATCCCAACCCGATATTTCATATTTTAAATTGTTCCTGGCAGCAGCAAGACTTGTAAATGAGGTCCCTACCCTGACTTTTACGCTCTTCCCTTTTCCGAAATCAATCACCATCTGTTCATCTTTGCGGATCTGGGTCACCTCCTTAAAAGGGTGATCGAACTGGACCACAAAATAGCCACTGAACCCTGCAGGTTTGCCATTTCCCTGATAAATCCTGAATACCGGGTTATACCCGTTAATTTCATTTTTCTGCACGTCAACCCAGATTTTCCCTTTTTTCTCGTCGCTATTGACACGAAGATAGAGATAGCTCTCCTTCCTATCAGGAAAATTAAATCTCATCATTCCTGACCGGACTGAACCAGTCAATTCAGCATTGATCCCAAAATCCTCAAGTACAACACTATAGAAGGCAGGTGAAGAAGTTTCATTTTTATGGTTAAAACGTGAAACCGGCCTGTTTTTAAGCGTATCGATGCGATCCGAAACAAACGGCATAAAGGTTGCGCTTCCATATTCTTGTGTACAACTGCCATCCATAAAATGGGTTGCCCTGAACCCTGTCAGACGTTTATCGTCATAATAATAAGGTGAGATGCATTTATCTTCTGTTGTGCGTGTTTCGGGGGTCCATTGGGTCATCCCAAACGGGCGGCCAACAGCCGGAAAGGTTTGACCTTTTAATTCTGAGCCGGCTTCACTGTTTTTGCGGGCACTTTCGGTCGTTGCCGGGGCCGTACCGATCAATGGATCGACAAATTGTATTGGGGCTTGAGCAAAAATTGCGCAAGGCAGTAGCAGGAAAAACAGGATTAGTTTCATATCTATCAATATATCAATTAGTTAATCAATGGATTATTGAACTCCTATCGGGCTTCTATTTACACGACCATTATTTCCCATGGGTTGAAACCCATGGCTATTCACGTTTAATCAAATTTTCGCTTTCAGTCCAAGATCTGCACCTTTCATAAGCATATATTGATAAGCTTCGTCATAGTTGTTGTGTATCTCTCCTTCAAGGATGGCCTCTTTAATTGCCGATTTAATCATCCCAATTTCGCGTCCGGGCTGCAGCGAAAAAGTCTCCATAATGATTTCACCCGTGATTGGAGGTTGAAAGTTCCGGAGCGCATCCCTCTCTTCAATATCTTTAAGTTTTTCGCGGACCAATTGAAAGTTGGACATAAACCGACTGACCTTATCAGGGTTTTTTGAGGTAATGTCGGCTTCGCAAAGCGTCATCAAATCATCAATATCGTCACCGGCATCGCATAACAATCGGCGCACCGCAGAATCGGTCACCTCTTCTTCCGACAAGACTATGGGGCGCATATGGAGGGAGACCAATTTTTGTACATATTTCAATTTTTCGTTTAGCGGAAGTTTTAACCGGTCGAAAATTGAAGGGAGCATCTTTTCGCCAACGAAATTATGGGCGTGGAAAGTCCAGCCCAGGCGTGGGTCAAACCTTTTGGTAACCGGTTTGGCCACATCGTGGAGCAATGCGGCCCAGCGTAACCAAAGGTTATCGGTTTTCCTGGAGATGCGGTCAAGCACTTCAAGTGTATGGTAGAAATTGTCCTTGTGGCCAATCCCGTTTTTTGTTTCTCGACCTTTCAATTTCTGAATTTCGGGTAGGATGATTGAAAGAAGACCCGTCGATTCAAGTAGTCTAAAACCGATGGATGGCTTTGGGGAAAGGATAATTTTATTCATCTCGTCAGTTATGCGCTCCCTTGAAACAATTTCGATCCGATTGTTTTGTGCCTTTATCGCTTCAAGGGTACGATCTTCGATTGTAAAATCGAGTTGTGCCGCAAACCTGATTGCCCTCAACATTCTCAACGGGTCATCCGAGAAGGTCACCTCCGGTTCCAAAGGTGTCCTGATTATTTTTTGATTCAGGTCGCCAATACCGTCAAATGGATCGATCAACTCTCCAAATCTGTTGTTGTTCAGACATATGGCAAGGGCATTGATCGTAAAATCACGCCTTTTCTGGTCATCTTCGAGAGTTCCATCCTCAACAAAAGGTTTGCGGCTCTCACGATGATACGATTCCCTCCTTGCCCCAACGAACTCAAAATCAATATCATCAAATTTGAACATTGCAGTTCCAAAGTTTTTGAAAACGCTCACTTTGAGGCCCGGACGCAACGAGGCAGCGACCTTTGTTGCGAGATCAATTCCACTACCAACTGTAACAACATCAATATCAAAATGTTCCCTTTTTCGTTCAAGAAGTATGTCGCGGACAAAGCCACCGACTACATAGGATTCAATACCCTCATCATCAGATATTTTCCCGATCTGCCCAAAAACAAGGTGGGTGATATGTTCTTTAAGATTATGCACGAATTAATTTTAATCATTTCCAATTCGACAAAGTTAAGGATTTATCTCTGTCAACAAATGAGCGTATAATTGGATTTTCACCGATTGTCAATGGTTTAATGCTTTTTTGCTCTAAGTCGTACTTTAAATGAATAAAATGTTCCACGTTCCAACCATCTTTTCTGACATTAAAAATATAAAGTGAATTGTCAGCTTTATTTATAAAGTAATTGGTTGTCACATAAAAACGATAATTTCCGGGAATCGGTATATCCTCAAATTTCCAGATTTCAGGATTTTCTTCCTGATAGGTAAATTTGAAGAATTTAGTGACCGAATTGACAATAAACCCATCAGGTATTTCCAGAATATTTTGAATGTTGATCCGTTCGCCATCTTTAGTGTCCACAAAATTTTGAAAAGTTGATCCATCAAACCTGCTCAATCCCCTTTGGTACAAATCCATAAGTAACCCTTACTATCCTGAACAATCCGGTTGACCTGCGACTGGGCTAATCCATCATAGGTGGAATATTTTTATAGGTATAATGTTTATCAAGATGGGGCTGGGCCGCACCGTTCAATGAAAAAAGGAGAATAAAAAGAATTGACAACCGCATAAAAATTTAACCGATTAGTTGGTCAATTACAAAGGGAAAATATTTGCAATTAAATATTGCCACCAATCGAAATCCTTTTTAGTATAATTCAATACAATATTCAATTAATAAATTAGTTGTCCCAAAGCAGTAAAAAAAGCTCATTTAACTGATTCTGATTATCGGTAAGGAAATAAACCACACAAAAATATGGCAGTTCGTACTTCAAGAAACTCAATTCGTGCAATATTCGGTGTGATTGGAAGCACTGAAGAGCGACAATGCTTAATGAATTGCCATTATTAATAATTTTATCCTTTAGAATTTTAACTGAATGCGATTATCGCATAAATATAATCCTGTAATACCTAATCTAGTTTGTCAACTCCGGGAGTATAATCTTCCGGAGTTTAAAGAAAAAAAATGAATACTAAAAATTCAACCATATGGGAAAACGGCCCCGTTTTTAATAATCTGAATTCATCCAGGATATTAATGGACTACTTTTTTTCATATAATTCATTTTCATGAACTTGTATTCTAAACCTGAAACCGTTTTCGTTAATCCGACAGTTGGAAATGATGCCATAAAATCCAGATTAAACAATCGCTTTTGGGAAATTTGATACCTGAATAACTGAAATGGAAGTTTGATTATTTCAAATTTTCACTGTTTTTACTTTCAATTCCATTTAAAAACAGTTTCTACTTAGCAAAATAGATTATTTACTTAAAAATTAATTAAAACCAATTAAAATATGATTAATTTGGAACGCTTTAATTTCAAAAATTGGATGTTTTTATCCGGTCTAATTGGAAGTAAAATAATTCTGTATTCAAGTCAGGTCTTTGCCAGTTTAACCGTCATTCATCTGTGAATAATTTGATTTTTAAAGGCCAGGTGGAATAGCCATGGGAAGGTCTTCTCATCTTAGGTTTGGGACTTTCTCGCCATGGTATTTTCGTAGATTTAAAATTAACGAACAATGCAATTTTTTCATTTTTTCAAGTACATATTAAGCTATTGCCTGATCTTTATTCTGTCAATGGTGTTCAATAACAATGCCTTTTCTCAAACTCCCGTTGCCAGTTATCCGTTTAATGGCAATGCCAATGATGCAAGTGGAAACGGAAACAATGGAATATTGGCAGGCGAAAAAGCCAACCCCATCCTCACCGCAGACAGGTTTGGCAACCCC
>TBL_comb47_HYPODRAFT_10005724_pt1 | contig 13736 bp, 11 predicted proteins | sample TroBogypolimnion_40_FD_10682 | JGI IMG/M metagenome (IMG submission 10682)
GCAGAGATCACATCGGTATCCTGAAATGAGATGTTTTCTCCTGAATTATTTATTATCGATACTGAATTTTCAACCGGCCCGACACCGGGTCTGGCTTCCCAGACCGATTCGAGCAGAAGATTGGGGGATGCGCTTAAAAAGTGAAGGGTAAGTTTAGTCCCATTGGATTCTTCAACCTTTGCATCCAGGTATTTCCAATTTGGATGGCAGGTAGTGCTTCCAATTTTAATGCTCTCTGGGAAAGGCATTTTCGAGGATTCCTTGATCCAGTTCCACCCGTTTTTCGTATTCTTAAGCTGACAGATTATGGGCCGATTGTTGTTTACCGCAATCGTTATCTGGGTATCTTCAGTTTTCAGTTGCCAGTTTGGGGTTGGAGGTTGATCATGTGCGCAGACTGTTTGAATGATGGATATTGCAACTAAAAAAAGAGATATTTTTTTCATTTGACAGTTTATTAATGAGAATTAACATTTCAACCTGTTCTCTACCCATATAAAATCCCTAACGGGACAATAAAATCAGTTATAAACAGGCTCTCAATTTCATTCGTATAAATTAAGATTAACCTTCTGGTATATTGGTATTTGATCCTCATGGAACCCTCATGGATTTTATACATCTACTTTTGTAAACGTTCGTTCATGAGGGTTTCACTAGTAATTTTTATTAAATAAGGCTAAAATAAATTCATGAGAATGTAATATAATGAATAGTTTTCCCACAATATTCTGAACCGAAATAAGACATTTTAATCCATTTAGAAAACCCATATGGTACATTTTGCCTTATCACAGATTGTAAAAAGGAGGCCATCCCAATATTAAAAATGAGATAGCCTCCTATGGATGAATTATTATTGGAATAAATACTATTGATATTATTATCAGCTATTTAATGAAATTTATCTGCTTTGGGTGTACCGGTGTTTGCCGGGAATCGTATAGGCATAGCCAAATGTTACCACTCCTGCTCCGGTGTAATTTTTCCCGTTAGCTGTACCCTTTTGAATTGTCAGAAAGCCATAATTGCCTCCCCCCTCAATAAATATGACACTTTTTTTGTTGAGGCGATAGGAGATTCCGACAAACCCGTTAAGTCCTGCATTGAACGTATATAATTGGTTCTTGATGTTTGTAGTGGCAGCGAATGATACCGGTTGGGGAGTTGTCGCCGGTGGAATAACCAATTTGGTGAATGTCTTGCCATCCGTATTCATCATGGAGATTGTGCTGGAGCCACTGGTCACCTGTTTGGCATCAAGCAGAAAACCCGCAAAAGGACCCAATGCCGCATAAATCTTAACCGGACTTTTCTTGTTTATCTTCCAGGTATATCTTGCCAGAACCGGGATTAACATATAATCCATTTTTGCCTCACTCTTAAAGTCGGCGTAAAGATAAGTTGGGGCAGGATAAGGAGCAAACAATGGAGCTACCGTTGCCGGAGTGGGGTATGCCTGAAATTTATTTTTTAACCCACCCTGCGATGAATACTCCAACCCTACAGAGATTGAAAAAGGCCTGGTGACATGATATTCCCCGTAGATTCCACCATCAGCTCCTAACCGGGAAGAATATCCGTCATTTAAAGGATTGACCGAACTATTTCCACCTGTAAGATTCGGAATGCTGAGACCCCCTTTTGCTCCGATGGTGATTTGCTGGGAATAAAGAGTGCTGCTTAGGATAAACAATGCAGCAAAAGTTAACAGAAGTGCATTTTTTTTCATCTTAAAATAATTTATTGATTAATAAATTGAACTCAATATATGAAAAAAATAGGCCAGCCAATCTGAAAATATTATCAGGAACAATAGATGTAGTCAGATTCCTCGCAGACTTAAACCATTAATTATAACAAATATATACAATTCAGTAATCAAAACAATTATTACTGTAATAAAATTCTAAATATCGGTAGTATTATGTTTGCTGTTTTTTTTCTCATGGGTCATTCGGGCCACTGAAGCGATCTCGATAAATGAGGTTCCACCACCAACGCCAAAATTTCCACCCACATAAACAACCGTGTCATTTTCAGTAATCTTTCCACGTGCTTCGAGGTCGAGCAGGGACGATTCCACCAGTTTATGTTTATTCTTTTTTGATACAATCTTGCTGGCATGAACTCCGAACGAGAGTGCCAGTTCGCGCATAACACGTCCGTTGTGGCATTTGGCATACACCGGGCGCGGACTTCTGAACGCAGAAATATAGCGGGCAATTTTACCGGTGAGGGTATCGGTGACAATAGCAGCTACCTTTAACTCATTGGCGGCCATAACAGCAGCCTCAGCCAGGAAGGCTGAAACCTCGTTGTCGAGTCGGGGAATTGGCATATCGTTACGCCTGTCTTTACTCGACTCGATTTCAAGCGCCACACGGGTCATCAGCGTGACCGATTCGACAGGGTATTGTCCATAAGCGGTTTCTCCGGAAAGCATAATGGCGTCGGTCCGGTCAAAGATGGCATTGGCAACATCGCTAACTTCAGCCCGGGTAGGCCGGGGACTGCTTATCATTGTGTGCAACATTTGTGTGGCAATGATTACCGGTTTCTTGCGCCGGATACATTTTCGAATCAGAGTACGCTGGATAACGGGGATCTTTTCGGCTGGAATCTCAATCCCAAGATCACCCCTGGCTACCATAATCCCATAGGAATGATCGAGGATTTCATCGATATTATTCACCCCATCCGTATTTTCAATCTTCGAGATAATCTTGATCGGGCTTTTTTTGGCGTCCAGGATTTTCTGAACAGCAAGGACATCTTCCTTATTGCGGACAAAAGAGTGGGCTACAAAGTCGATTTCATTATCCGCTGCCCATTCAATAAACATTTTATCCTTTTCGGTAATCGATGGTAAGGCAATTGAGACTCCCGGAACATTAATGCTCTTTTTATTTTTAATCTCGCCGTCGTTGCATACCAAAACTTCCAAAGCGTCTCCGACTTTGCCGGTAATTTTGAGTTCTACTTCGCCGTCATCAATAAGCATGGAGGTTCCAATCGGAACATCGATAGCAAAATACTCATAGTCAACAATTAACAGGGTATCGGTAGACTCTTCATTCCCGCCCTTAACTAAAAGGTGGTCCCCTGTTTTAACAATGATTGGATTGACGATATTTTTTGTTCTAATTTCGGGTCCCTTCGTGTCTACAAGTATGGCAATGCAGTCGCACACAGTGCGTACATTATTGACTATTTTTAGTGCTGATTCGGGTGTTTGATGAGCGGTATTGATCCGGACGACATTCATGCCGGCATCATAAAGAGTCTGCAAAAATTCGGGTTCGCAGTGCTTATCTGAGATGGTAGCAACGATCTTCGTGTGCTTTATCGAATTCATATTTTCCATTGTTATTTTTTGTTTACAACTCATTGCATATTATCGGATTGGTGCCAAAAAGCTTTCAACCCCAAGACGATACGAATCGAGCCCGAATCCCATGATAGAACCTCTGCACACAGCTCCGATTAAAGATTCATGCCTGAAATGCTCCCTTGTGAGGATATTCGAGATATGAACCTCAACTACAGGAGTTGTTATGGCCGAAATTGCATCGCGGATAGCGACCGAAGTATGGGTGTAGGCACCGGCATTTAGTATAATACCATCGGCCGAAAACCCTACCTGATGAAGATAATTAATAATTTCTCCTTCAATATTTGACTGAAAATAGTCAAATTCCAAATCGGGAAAAGAGACCCTCATATTCTCGTAATAACTTAGAAATGAAGTGTTACCATAAATTCCTGTTTCCCGGACCCCTAATAAATTCAAATTTGGACCATTTACAATAATAATTTTCATGTATATAAAATATTTTGTATATTTCTATTGTATATTTATATTGTGCAAATTGCAAAAAAATGTTACAACATTTATGCTTTTTCGTTTGTTCATTAAAATATATTTAGATTAATATATTCTTTCATCTTAATTAAAAATAAGCAATATGAATTGGTTAGAAAGCAAAAAAGGGTATGAAACATTTCTGAGGATTGAGAAATCGCTTTCTCCAAACTCAGTAAGTGCTTATGTTAATGACATCAGCAAACTAATTTTATTTGTTGAAGAGCATTATCCTAACCTCACACCGGAAACGGTAAAATTAGCCCAATTAAGAAAGTTTGTTGAATGGATGAACCTGAATGGAATTAGCCCGAGAACCCAAGCCCGGACTATTTCAGGTGTTAAATCTTTCTATAAATTTTTGCTAATTGAAGAAGCTGTGGAGAACGATCCGACCACCTTGCTCGAATCACCGAGAATTGGCCGCAAACTCCCTGAGATACTTACAGACGATGAGATAAATGATCTGATAGATGCCATTGATGTGGCAAAGGCTGAGGGACTCCGAAACAGAGCAATCCTTGAAACCTTATATAGCTGTGGACTAAGAGTTTCAGAGCTTGTAGATCTGAAGGTTTCGAATCTTCATTTTGAACAGGAATTTCTCCGAATTGCGGGAAAAGGAGAGCGCGAACGACTGGTTCCTATCAGCAAAAGAGCGATCGAAGATATCAAAAAATATCTAGTTAGTTCCCGCAAGAAACTTTTGATTGAAAAAGGATTTGAGAATATTGTGTTTCTGAACCGGAGAGGAAAGAAACTAAGCAGGGTGATGATCTTTACCATCATTAAAAATCTGGCAGAAAAGATCAAACTGGAGAAGAACATTAGCCCTCATACATTCAGACATTCCTTTGCCTCTGCATTGGTGCAGGGTGGGGCTGATCTGAGAACAGTGCAGGAGATGCTCGGACACGAATCAATTCTGACTACAGAGATTTATGCCCATTTAGATAAAGAATACCTGAAGGACACCGTAAACCGATTCCATCCAAGGTCATAGGATTAAGTTTGCAGATTCATTACAGGAAGTTTTTTTTGACAGGGGGACAAAGGTGGCTAAAATGGTTGCTGGTCCTCTTTTTTTACACCCATAAGATTAAATAATCCAAATTAATACCTGCGAAAAAAAGAGTCGTAATCCCGATTGTTAAGTATTACTTAATTTATTAACTCAACCAAGGCAGTGGCAATAAAAACTGTTATCTTTGCATCCTTAGTCTAAGATTATTAACTTTTAATTTACAAGATATTATCAATGAATCGATTGGGTGAGAGAATCAAGCGTAAAAGAGAAATGTTAAGTTTGCCGTTGAGCGATCTGTCAAAAAAAGTAGGAATTAGTGCCAGCGCACTCTCACAAATCGAAAATTCCAAGGCATTTCCCTCGATCGTTACCTTAAAAAGCATCGCCAACAGCTTGTATGCCACAGTGGGTGAATTGATCGGCGAACATGAATCTCTGACTAAAAATCCACTGATCAAATCGGGAGATCTCAAATTTGTTAAGGTAAACTCAAGTGGGACAAGTCTTTTTCTTCTTTCTCATCATGAGAACAGCAAGCAAATGGAACCCTATATTTTGAAATTTGTTGAGAACTCTGACTCAGCCGAAATTATGCATCCTCATCCCGGGCAGGAATTTATCCATGTACTGGAAGGTAAATTGTTGATCACCCTTGACAATTCACAATATATTCTGGAAAAGGGGGACAACTTTTATTTCAACTCCACAATTCCTCACACCTTGAAAAATATTCATAACTCATCTGCAAAAGTCATTTGGATTGTTACTCCTCCAAACATCTGATATGGATCAAAATCACGCGATGGCTATGTCAAATCTTTGTTAAATTTTAGCTTTTCCAAAGCAGAAGTTAGAAAAACCAGGTAAATTTGAATAATTTTGTGGTTAAGTATTAATTAAATTAATTAAACAGCACTTAATGGACAGACAAGCTACAGACCTGAACGAGACCATTCAAAAACAAAATAAGAATGTTCTTGAGTTATTAAGTGAGAGAGGTAAAAATATCTTTTTTCCAAAGCTAGGGATTCTGTCACAATCGGCTCAGGCCAAAGGTAAAAATATTAATGCCACAATTGGTGAGGCAATCGAGGACAATGGTTCGTCTATGCACCTTTCTGAATTTGACAAGCTGATTAGTTTACCTTTGGGATCAGTTTATCCATATGCTCCCAGTTTTGGGAAAAAAGAGTTGAGGGATTACTGGAAAGAATCTATTTACCGGAAGAATCCCTCGCTCGGAACCGCTCCAATCAGTACTCCTATTGTTACAAGCGGATTGACCCATGGAATTAGCATCTCAAGCTATTTATTTGTTGATGAAGGGGATACGGTCGTTATTCCGGATCTGTTCTGGGAAAACTATTCGTTGATTTTTGAGAATGCCTATAAAGGTAAGGTTGTTACATTTCCCCTTTTTAAAAATGGAGGGTTCAATGTCGGGGGTTTTTCTGATACCCTTGATTCCATTTCAGGAAAAATTGTTCTTTTATTGAATTTCCCCAATAATCCCACAGGATATACACCATTGGTTTCCGAGATAGGGCCGATCGTAAACGCAATTCAAAAGCAGGCCGATAAAGGGAAAAGCATTGTGGCTATCATTGATGATGCTTATTTTGGTTTGGTTTATGAGAATGGTGTTTACACGGAATCGATTTTCAACCAGTTATCCACATTGAGCGAAAAGGTACTTGCGATAAAACTCGACGGGCCAACCAAAGAGGATTATGTATGGGGTTTTCGGGTAGGCTTTATCACCTTTGGGGTGAAAAACGGCACGCCGGAACTCTACGAAGCATTGGAAAATAAGGCGGCCGGGGCTGTTCGGGGTAATATCTCGAATGTGAGTCATCTGTCGCAGTCATTATTATATGCAGCCTATTTTTCGGCTCAGTACGAAGCCGATAAAAAAGAGAAATACAACACACTTAAATCAAGATATCAAGCTATTATAAAGGTACTTGAACATCCTAAATATACAGAATATTTTAAGGCATTGCCATTTAACTCCGGATATTTCATGTGTATTGAGTTGGATAATTCGTTAAAGGCCGAGGCCATCCGGAAAATTCTGCTCGATAATTACAGCACCGGAGTCATCGTATTTGGAAATTTGATCAGACTGGCATTTTCGGCTGTCCCGGAGTCGAAAATTCGGGATCTTGTAGAGAATATTTATCTGGCCTGTGCTGATTATAAGAAACAAAACTAGAATAAGCTTCAATGGGAAGTAGAATTCCTTTTTATTTAATCGTTTTTTAATAAAATTTTAATGACTAGTAATCAGAAATTGATCAATTGGGTAAACGAATGGGCAGAGCTTTGTCAGCCTGAGAAAGTTTACTGGTGTGATGGTTCCGAAGAGGAGAACACCCGTCTTTTAGGTGAAATGGTGGCTACAGGGATGGCTGTTAAGCTGGATGAAAAGAAACGTCCGGGAAGTTACTATTTTCAATCCGATCCAAGTGATGTGGCACGTGTCGAAAACCGAACATATATCTGTTCAGCAAAGGAAGAAGATGCCGGCCCGACCAATAATTGGGCGGATCCTGTCGAGATGAAGGCTACTTTAACCGGTTTTTTCAAAGGATGTATGAAAGGTCGCACCATGTATGTGATTCCTTTCAGTATGGGTCCCCTTGGTTCTGACATTGCCCATATCGGAATCGAATTAACAGATTCTCCATATGTTGTTGTTAACATGAAGGTTATGACCCGCATGGGAAAGACGGTTCTGGATGTTCTTGGGAACGGCGAGTTTGTCCCCTGTATCCATTCCGTGGGTGCTCCACTTGAGCCTGGGCAGCAGGATGTAAAATGGCCATGTGCTCCGATTGAAGATAAATATATCTGTCATTTCCCCGATACCAATGAGATTCTATCATATGGTAGCGGTTACGGAGGTAACGCATTACTTGGTAAGAAATGTTTTGCACTACGCATTGCATCGAATATGGCGAAAAGACAAGGTTGGCTTGCCGAGCATATGCTTATCATGGGAATTACTAATCCTGACGGGGTTAAAAAATACATTGCTGCGGCATTCCCAAGTGCCTGTGGTAAAACTAACCTTGCCATGCTTGTCCCAACTATTCCGGGATGGAAAGTTGAAACTGTAGGTGACGATATCGCCTGGATGAAATTCGGGATAGACGGACAGCTTTACGCGATCAATCCTGAAGCCGGTTTCTTTGGCGTTGCTCCGTTTACATCAATGGATACGAATCCAAATGCGATGTTATCTGCCAGGGCAAATACAATTTTCACAAATACAGGATTAACACCCGATGGTGACATCTGGTGGGAAGGTATCGGGTATGATGCTCCTGAAGGGACAATTACCTGGACCAATGAGATCTACGATAAAACCAGCGGTAAACCTGCAGCTCATCCGAACGCACGCTTTTCAGCTCCGGCTTTTCAGTGTCCCTGCATTGACAAAGATTGGGAAAATCCAACAGGTGTTCCAATCGCTGCGATCCTTTTCGGTGGTCGTCGTCCTGGAACTGTACCATTGGTTTACCAGTCATTCGACTGGAATCACGGCGTGTTCATGGGATCTATTGTTGGTTCAGAAGTTACTGCGGCTGCCATTGGTTTGAAAGCCGGTGTTCGTCGCGATCCGTTTGCGATGTTGCCATTTTGTGGTTACCATATGGGCGACTATTTCGGTCATTGGGTTAAGATCGGAGAAACTGCTCCGGACATCACAAAGCTTCCTAAGATATTCAATGTCAACTGGTTTCGCAAGAGTGCGCAGGGAAAATTCCTTTGGCCTGGCTATGGGGATAATATCCGGGTATTGCAATGGATTTTTGAACGGGTTGAAGGGAAATCGGCAGCTGATGAAACGGCTATTGGTTATGTTCCACAACTTGGATCAATCAACACAATGGGATTGGATGGCGTTGAAGCAAATATGCCGGAACTTCTTGCTGTCGACAAAAATCAATGGAAAGATGAACTTGATCTGGTACGTGAACAATATGCCACTTTTGGATCTCATCTTCCTGAAGAGCTTGCAAAACAGATTGTTGCAATCGAACAACGTTTCGAAAAGTAATTAACTGCCACTATATAATCTAAAAACCGCTCCATAAATGGGGCGGTTTTTTTGCGGATAAACCCTGTCAGGTTTTCGAAACCTGACAGGGTTTGAAGCATGATCCATGAGAAACATAAAATTCCTGACAATCTTTGGTTTAATGAATATTAATTGTTAGATTTAAACCAAATAAGCTGCTAAATTTGTCATATTAAACAATTACCTAAATGAGACTTTTCAGGATTTCACAGAATAAAATCCATACCAACGAGTACTTAGTTCTAATTTACCGGTTTGTCGTTGTTATGTTTTTGTATTCATTCGGCCGGGTACTTTTTTACCTGTTTAATCAATCGTTGTTTCCTCAGGTTAATTTAGCCTCTTTTATCCAGATTATGCGGGGTGGCGTGATGTTCGATACCAGCGCTGTTTTATACCTGAATGCAATCTATTTTTTGTTTTACCTGATTCCTTTTCCTTTAAAATTCAATGAGAACTACCGTCGCTTCCTGAAATGGATATTTATGGTTATAAATGGTCTTGGGCTTGCATTTAACCATATCGACATCATCTATTATCGCTTTATTTTAAAAAGAACCACTGCAAGTGTATTTGATATTGTGAGTTACGATGACGGAAACTTCAGGTTGATATTCAGGTTCTTTTATGATTTCTGGTACATTGCAGTGATTTGGTTGTTAACCCTTTTTGTGCTTGAACGGCTTTATTCCATTTTAAAACCTGTTCCTGTATTTAACGGAAAAGGTTGGAGATATTTGGCCTCATCGGTGGTGGCCTTAGTGGTAGTTGCCGGTCTAAGTGTTGTCGGAATGCGGGGAGGCTATATGCCAAGTACCCGCCCAATCAGTATGAATAATGCAGGTAAATACGTGAACTCAACACAGGAAATGGCGTTGGTTCAGAATACCCCATTCTGTATCCTGAGGACCTGGGGCAAAAAGGCTTTTGAAGTGAGACACTTTTTTACTTCAGAGGAGGAGTTGGCCCGGATCTACTCTCCTGTAAGAATTCCAAAACATACTGAAAATCAGAGGCATGATAATGTAGTTGTAATTATTCTCGAAAGTTTCAGCCGTGAATTTGTGGGATCATTAAATAAAAATCTTGATTATGGGAAATACAAGGGGTATACACCATTTATCGATTCCCTAAGCCGTAAAAGTTTGGTGTTTACCAACGCCTTTGCAAACGGTCGTAAATCAATCGATGCTATTCCATCTATCACTGCAAGTATCCCAGCCCTTGTAGTTCCATACGTGATATCTGAACGGTCGGGGAACCGGATCAACAGCCTTGCTGGAGTGTTATCAAAGGAAGGTTATCAGACTGCCTTTTATCACGGTGCTCCCAACGGTTCGATGGGCTTTGATGCGTTTGCCAAAATAGCCGGATTTCAGCGCTATGTCGGGAAAAATGAATATGCCGATGATAACGGTTTTGACGGAGTCTGGGGTATCTGGGATGAACCTTTTTTCCAGTTCTTTGCCAATGAAATGAATCAAATGAAGGAGCCTTTCTTTACAACGATTTTTTCTGTCTCATCTCACCATCCATTCAAAGTTCCGGAACAATATAAAAAACAGTTTCCGGAGGAGCACATTCCGCTTCAAAAATGTATCCGCTACACCGACATGGCACTGAAAAAGTTCTTCGAAAAAGCGTCAAAGATGCCCTGGTTCAAAAATACCCTCTTTGTAATTACCTCAGACCATTGTTCTGAATCTGATTTTAAGGAGTATAAAACGGCTGTTAATTATTATGCGGCACCGCTGATATTCTTTAAAGGCGATAGCACGCTGCGGGGTAACGACGATTCGTTGGCGCAGCAAATTGATATCATGCCTACAATACTGGGGTACCTTAACTATCCAAAACCATTTGTTGCTTTTGGCAATAATCTGTTAGACCCTTCTGCACAGCGTTTTGTAATCAATTATCTGGAGGACTCCTATCAGTTTCTGCACGGAGATCTTGCCTTCTATTTTAGCGAAAATAAGCTTACTGGTATTTTCAATCGTAAAAAAGATCCCTATTTGCTTCAAAACCTTTTGGGACAGACAAGTTACGAGAGCGAGCAAAAATTATTTAAAGCAGTTGTTCAGCAATTTAACAACCGAATGGTGCAGGATCGTTTAGTCATTGATCACAACTAGTGTAAAATATTTAACCTTAGTTAATGATTTCTGGCATTGAAATTGCAATCTTCTGATTGTAAATTAAGATGTACAATTATGAAAACAAAAATAACGTTCATCACGCTGATGATGATTTTTATTCTTGGGCCCTGTTTTGCCCAGCAGAACTCCAGAAAAGCTCATCGGGAAAATGCAAAAATGGAACGTGTGCGTCAGACTAAAATCCTGATTAACTCAAGGGAGTTTGTTTTTACAGCTACACGGGCGCTGCCACTGGGTGGTGGTTCAATTGATCTGACAACCAATCCAAATTACTTAAAATTCCATTCAGACAAAATTGAGAGTTATATGCCGTTTTTTGGAAGGGCCTATAATGTCGATTATGGTGGTGACGGAGGAATAAAGTTTGAAGGAAAGCCAGAAGAATTCAAAATTACAACTCGCGGGAAGGGTTATGAGTTAACAGCAATTGTTTCGGCCAAACTGGACAGTTATCAACTCAATTTGTTCGTCACTCCTGAAGGTAGCGCGACACTGATGATCACGAGCAATAACCGCAACCCAATCTCCTATTATGGCGAAATTAATAAATATACCGAGGCAAAAAAGGATGAGACTACAGGTAATCAGTAGTTTATAGGTTGCGGTATCTTTCTTTAATGGAGAAATAAAAGTTGCCGGCAGCCGATTGCCGGAATCAGTTTTTAATATCAGGCTCAAAATCAGTTTTTGTTCCATATCTTTTCTATTTTCGCACCATATTTTCAGAAAGAATGATCATAAGGAAAAAATTCAGTTTCGAAGGAGCCCATATCGTTCGAAACTGCACTTCTCATCGATGCCGTGAAAATATCCATGGTCATTCCTATGAGGTGGAGGTTTTTTTGAAGCCCGATCTTTCCCGCCCCTGCTTAATGTATATGAATGCTGCTCTTTTTAACAATATCAGGGAGTTTATTCATAGTTTTGATCATGCTTTTACCTTATGGGACAGGGAGCCCGATGAGATAAAGGATGGCATATACCGGATCAATACCAGGGTTGCAGAAATACCTGTTTCTCCTTCTGCAGAGGGATATGCACTATTGTTTCTATTCATGGTTGACCAAATTGTTTCCACTCATAACCTGGTCAATGGGGAGTGTAATATGAAACTTTACGCGGTGGGGGTTCATGAAACTAAGTCCGGTTATGCCGAATCCACCATTGAAGATTTAAACCTTGTCCGATTTACAAAAGAGGATGTTAAATTCAACGAAGGGATAAAAAGAGAATGGAAAGAGAGCGAATGGTGGACTCGGATACCCGGATGTTAACAATTTATAAAATACTACCAGGGTATTAAAAAAGGGTTACTTTTGCACACTAAAGGTAAGTTTGTGCAAATTATTTGTTTTGAAAGATTCCACGCGTCATAAAATACTTAGTGTAGCCCGGATTGTATTTGCCCGCAAAGGGGCTATTAACACCACAATGGAAACCGTGGCCAGAGCTGCGGGTCTCGGAAGAAGAACTATATACACATATTTTAAAACACGGGAGGAACTCCTTGACGAAGTGATCAGATGGGAAAAAGAAAGTATCATCTATCAACTTAATCAGGTGATCATCAAAAGTTTATCTCCAGAAAAAAAAATCGTCCAGTTCATGACTGCACATATGAAAGCCATCGAAAATCTGATTGAAAAAAACCATTTGCTAAGACTTGAATTTCTCAGAGGAAGCGAGCGAATTGAAATCTACCGGAAAGAAGTCGATGTCCATGAAAAGGATTGCCTGGTATCAATCTTAAAGGAAGGGGCTCGGTCGGGTGTATTCCTGATTGACGATTATGAAAATACAGCAATACTTACACTTACTACGTTAAAGGGTCTTGAAAACCAATTTATCCTTGACGATTTTGGGAAATCCTGCCAGGAAAAGCTTGAACTCTGGCAAAAGATTCTATTCCGGGGCATCAAAGCTTCTGCTTAATTAATTGAAAATTAGATTATCTGATATGAGAATGTTTATAAACACGATTTCGCATTACATTCCGGAGCAGCGGGTTCCAAATGAATATTTCAAGAATCTAAACGGATTGGATGACGAATGGATTTTTGATCGGACAGGTATCCGTACTCGGTCAAAGGCGGGTAAAAATGAGAATGCCAACACGATGGCCGTTGAGGCTGTATCACGGGCACTTAAAGACTTGCCTTTTGATATTAAGGAGATTGATTTGATTATAGGAGCCTCCTATACTCCTTACGATACCGTTGCTACCATTGGTCATGTTGTGCAGCGTGAGTTTGGGATTCCTGAGGCCCAGGTTCTTTATGTATCATCCGCCTGTTCTTCACTGGTTAACGCGATGGAGATTGTTGAAGGTTATTTTGCTATTGGTAAAGCCACTCGTGCCCTGATTATTGCGGCCGAACACAATACCATGTACAGTGACGAGACTTGTGAAAAGAGTGGTCATCTTTGGGGAGACGGAGCAACAGCGATATTTATTTCGGATGAACCTTTAGGTGTTAAACCGGGCGAAATACTGAATATTTTTACCCGCGGACTTGGTCATGTCGGGAAAGGCCCGGAAGCTGTTTTCCTGCGTCCGGGTGAAAGGGGGCTTCAAATGCCTGATGGCAGGGATGTTTT
>TBL_comb47_HYPODRAFT_10005725_pt1 | contig 13735 bp, 13 predicted proteins | sample TroBogypolimnion_40_FD_10682 | JGI IMG/M metagenome (IMG submission 10682)
GGCATCCATGATCTGACTGTCAGTAAATTTAGAACGCTTCATGTAGAACTCCTCTAATTGAGAAAATTCTACTTCTGATTACTTTGGTTCTAGGGGACGATTACCTATGGATTGCGTATAAATTATGGCTAACTGCGAAGCAAGGATAAAAAGATAGCGCGAATTATTTTGTAATTGCCAGAAAGCATTTTTCCAAATTTTGATTCGCCATGCCTCTTTTGCACAATAAATGGAATTTGCTCAATGCTATACCCACTTTTGACTGCAAAAAATAATAATTCTGTACCTACAGAGCCATATGAATCAAAAAATCCTAATGCGCTATAAACATCCGCTCTATATGCCTTAAACCCGCACAATGGATCTCTCACCCTAAACCGCAAAGCACTATACCAAGCGAAGAGATGCTCCGAAAAACGCTGGCGATGGTCTCTTAGCCCAACAACAACATCGGCACCTAATTCAATGCAAGCAATAAAATTTTGTATGATGGAGGGATTGTGTTGGCCATCGGCGTCTAGAGTAATAATTATCATTACTCCTAACTGGCGCGCCTTTAAAAAGCCTGAATTAAGCGCAGAATCATAACCACAATTCTCACTGTGCCTAACAATAACAGCTCCAGACTCTAGGGCGAGCTGTGCAGTAGCATCTGTAGATCCATCATCTACAACGATTGGGATACCAAATTGACTAACCTCTTTAACTACCCCACCAATCGTCAAAGCTTCGTTTAAGGCAGGAATAACAATCCCTACTCGAAGTCTATCCATCGAAGATGTTCTCCAGCTTTAATTTCCCGCTTTAGCCTTCTGCCAATTATTTCACCTAAGCGGTAAGGCGGTAATCCGTCAACTGGGCAGGGTCGCAGCATAGAAACATCATCTCGAGATAGCTCTCCCCCAGCAGGCAGATTAACATCCGCTCGAATTGCTCGTCGCTGCAAAATAACGGTTTCCATCTCATTTTGTTCGACTTGCTTAATCCCGCATCCCAATGAATATTCAAGTTCACGCGTACGATCAACCATTTCACGCCAAGAGCATGCATCCATTGAAAATTTATGGTCAGGCCCAGAACGGCCCACGTCATCTGTAAAGTGTTTCTCAATCATGCTTGCCCCTAGCGTAACCGCGCCCAGCACAGTGGCTAGACCCGGTGTATGGTCACTTAATCCGAGTATCAAATTGGGGAACATTTCGCGATAGGTCTTTAAAACATTCAATTGAATATATTTGAAATTATCTAAACTTGCAGTGTAATTTGTATTACACTGCATTAAACAGAGCATGGGATTAATATTCAGCCCAGCCAATACAGCACGCAAAACGTCATCGAATGAAGACGCACCAGTAGCAATAATGTAAGGCTTTTGTTTTGATGCGATATATTGAATCAATTCAATCCAAGTAATATCACCAGAGCCAATTTTATATGCTGGAACGAATGAATCAATATAATCTACAATTTCGGCTGAATATGGGCTGGTAAAAAAGGTAACTCCAACTTCGTCGCAAGCCTCCTTCAGTGCCATTGTCCAATCTAAGCTTACACTAGCATCTTCATAAACATCAAATACAGATTTTTTCCAATTCTTCTGATGTGACCGCTGTGCACCGATGGCTTTAAAACCGAAGTCACTTACTATAGTTTTTGCAGAAAAATGCTGAAATTTTGCAGCATCAGCTCCAGCCTCCGCCGCTAAATATATTAAATTTTTAGCGCGATTTAAGTCGCCATCATGGTTAGCGGCTATATCTGCAATAAAGTAAGTGGGATGGCCATGGCCGATTTTTTTATTCCCAATCTTAAAAATTGGATTAATTAACATCTATATATTCCAATGCTATTTTCTCAATTAAGCTACTTAAATTTGGAAGTTGAACACCCATCCTAGTTTCGAATTTTGTAGAATTCATGCGCATATCCTTCGGGCGATAAGCCCTTAAAAAGGTGGCCCGGGATGATTCAATCCTCTCCATGTTGGATGTTGAAAATTTTAAGCATTCAGCAAACGCAAAATCAAAATCAGCCTTACTCATCCCACCGCGAGATCCGAGATTGTAAATACCAATCGGTCTGAGGCGCACCACAAGCTCAATCATCTCAAGCAGCACCTTTATTGATAGGGGACTGAATAGAACATCGCTTAAAACCTGTACATTTTTATTGGAGCTTAAAGAGTTATAAACCCAATCTGTCAAGCTTTCCCTATAGCTAACGGTACTACGGCCGACAAATGTAGTTCTAAGAATAGTGCTTGGGACCCGAATAGCAGCTAACTCTCCAGCATACTTTGAAAAAGCATAATTGTTAGTAATCTTAACGTTACTTTCTATTTGCTCTCCCACTCCATCATAAACGTGGTCAGTAGAAATATGAACCAAATGGCAGCCTACCCCCCTTGATTCAATCCAATTTGATATATTCTCGACTGTAGCTGTATTTGCTAAATATGCCAAATTAACATAATCTTCACAAAGCTCAACTCCGGTTAGACTGGCAAGATTAATAATACAGTCAGGCTCGATCTTGTTAAGCAATTCATATGATTTTTTTTTCTCTGACAAATCAAAGACAAAATCAGCACTCTTCTCGTTTGCATGTGTAATAACAGTGTGGCCACATGCCCTTAAGTATGGAACTAAACTGCTGCCGAGTAGCCCAGTAGAGCCCGTAACAAGGATTTTATTCATAAACTTCTTTTCCGTTACTGTATGGATTGCAAGAAACAAACTTTAAAATGAATATATATTGCATAAATACAAGAAATCAACCATAAACCAAGCCTAAAAAGGTAAACACTGAAATATCTACTAATCAACAAACTTGAATATCGCTACCAACACGTCCAACCACCGTCCACTACAAGATTTGTTCCATTAACATAAGTTGAGGCGGATGAGGCAAGGAATAGTATCGGCCCCTTAATCTCGTTTGGACTCCCAATTCGCCCAAGCGGCACTTTTCTCGAAAGCTCCACTATAAATTCTTGATCTCTATCTTGAACATTATCGGATGGAAATGGGCCGGGAGAAATAGAATTAATACGCAAACCCTCTTTCCCAAATTCGCAGGCTGCGTAACGTGTCCACTGAATAAGGGCTGCTTTCGCAGCCCCATAAAATGGTGGGTTAATATCCTTTCTAGTGGTGTATATACGCTGATCTGGGCTAACCATTCCATACATGGAGGCTAAATTAATAACGGATGCATCACCGCAATGCTGAATCGCCATCCTCATTGAAGGAAGGGAGGCATTCAAAAGGTTATGCGCTGCCAACATAACAACATTATAACTTTGGAGATAATCAGAAGATGTTGAGGACTCAATATTTCCTGCGTTACCGGAATATGCATTATTAATCAACACATGTAGAGGAAAGTCTTGCCTTTCTGAAAAATAATTATTCACAGCATTCTGATCTGTAACATCAAAAACAGCAGATTCTGCAGAATAACCGCCATCAAGCAATAACTTAACCAACCTAGCGCTTCGATCAACTGAGCGGGAATTAACAAGTACATGGGCACCCGCTTCCGCTAACGCAAGCACAATATTAACACCCAAATGGCCAACAGCTCCAGTTACTAAAGCTACTTTTTCCGTTAAGTCAAAGGCTTCAATTCCTTTTTTCATGACCCCCCCAGAGTGATGGGTTTAAAGTTAGCTCGCTAAGAATTGGTCTTGAATTATGAACGATAATTAACTCTTCTTTATTCATAGGCTTTGCTCCGAACAGTAAAATATTATCTTGCAACTGATCAATCTTATCTACTCCAATAACAATGCCATCAATCCATTCATGCGCATTTACATATGCTATACAAAGATCGGCGATACAACGTCTTTGATGAATATTTACTTGACTTTGTAACCAGCCCCTAATTACACCAGGATCTTTAGCATTTGCATACAACCAATGATCATCATGCGAGCTTATTAAGAGCCCTTGTAACAACACGCTTCTTACATGAATTACTAATTTTCGCTTTTCTTTTTCACGCCTTATCTTGACAATACTCTCATCCCATCTCCAGTCCAACAAATTAAAAGGTAACTGGATATGCTCAATTTCAGGAATCTCAAGCACTTTCATTAGCTCTTCAGGATTTTGCACGGATACTCCCAATGCGCCGATTAAACCAAATGACAGGTGCTCTTTTAATCTCTTCCAAACAAATCCGTTTCTAGAAAATATCTGATCAGAAATATGCATCAACAGCACTTCAATCTTTTGCAACCTTAGAGAGGCTAACGATTTGTAAATACTTGCATCAACATACGCCCCAACAATATTCTCATCAGCACTATCGGGGCAACCCTTTAATTTTGATAATTTTGTAATAACCTCCACCCTACTTTTCCAACCTGCTTGCAAGGCTATTCCAATCACGCTCTCACTTTCCCCGTAATCACTAGCTGTGTCTATGTATTTTATTCCGCTTGAGATTGCAGTTTTAATTAATACATTACATTGGGATTGACTTGGCTTTCCTGAGGTGTTAGCTATTCCGTAATCAAGACCTAATTGCGCTGCACCAAGCACTAATTTTGGGGCGGGCACCCCAATAATGGAGGTGCCTTGAATTTCCTCCAAGAATTTAACCAAAGATAATACAGTTTGAAAAACTGCATCCTCAGATTTTGAAAATACAGATTGCACAACTAAATAGTCATCAAGAGAATCAATGGTGCAGCGGTAGACCCCTTTTTTAAGATGTTTATATTTATCAAAATATGTTACGCCATATTTTTTGATAATATATGGCGTAACATGCTCCTGCTCATAAATGGAGGCACTCCTAAATTTAGCCTCTCGTAAGTAATAAAGCCTTGTAATTTCAACGCTCACACCATACGGCAATCCAGAATTCTCTCCGTTACAACACATATAAGGAATATTTCTGTTTAGAAATTCTTCTTCTATTTCATCTAGTAATTTTCCATCCGGAAATACATTATCTGCGGTAAGACGTATGACAATCAAATCATCATCATAGCCCTCCAAGCAGTCTACAACTCTTTCGAGAGTATTTTCAAGACTACCTCTGAAGTAATTTAAGCTATAGCTTTGTAAAATTTCTACCAGGCCATCGTCACTGGAATCGCCTGAGGTTACAACCACTAAATTTCGCCCAGTGTTACATGCTCTCATAGCAGCAAGTACAACGACTGGTAGACCGCCAACTGGGAGTAAAACTTTGGCTGGAAGTCTAGAGGAGGTAGTTCGCGCCTGAAGTATTACAATGCTATTCATTATTATGCATTCAGACTACATTATGAGTTTTCAAATTTATAAAACTCACATGATATTTTTTTAACGATTTCACTCTTTTAGTCTTTAATGTATTTTTTATAAATTTTCAATAGATTGTATATCCAGGCCAAGTAGCCAAAGAATCTAAATATTTTCCATCTATTAATTCTGTATTCTCACGATAAATCGGATTGACCCCTGTGAAATCCTTGTATGTAATTGAATTAATACCCTTACACTTTCCATCTAAGGTAACACTAGTAATTTCCACAAACTCTTTTGCTATTTTAAAAAAATCTTCGTTATAGTTGTCCTGAGGGTAATAGACACCAGACCCTTTTTCGTACCAATGCAGACTCCTTGATGGGATATGAGTATAGTCAAATCCAATTAAATATATATGATCAAAACCCATATAAATAGACAACATAATCGCGGCCCTATTAACACCAGAAAAACAATCTATTTGATTTCCAATAAAATTATTAGCTAGTTTTCGATCAGGAATTTTTTTGAAAGTATGAAAGATATTGCCCCCTCTTAAAAATGGAAAATTACTTAGATCGATAAAATAGCTCCTCTGATGGTTTTGATATATCAACTCTTTATAAATTCTAGCCATTTTGTTCATATGCAGTTTTTGCAAACGAGGGTAACCTAAAAATGGACTAAAAAAAAATGGGGCATTAATAATGCAGTATTGGCAATTAGTTAGGTTGATATCCCTATGCAGAGGAAAATAATTAACAGCAATGCCTATTTTATCACCCAACAGCCCTAAGTCCATCGACTTTACAGACACCCCATCGCCAAAGATGTAACAAGACTCCCCATGATGAATTTTATTAAATCTACCAATCCTCTTCAGACTGGGTTTTGCCATCTCATAAAGAATATTCTTTAGAGACTCTTTCATCAAAAAATCCATTCATAAGTCCATATTTACAACTGAGCACCCCGCCAAAAACCCCCGCCGATCCAACTCCAATTTGCAATATATTTTCTATTTTTATAGTGTGCTCATCAAACACATAGGTCCATTTTTTTTTGGGCTCTATAACATCAAAATTATCACTATGGTAGTGGCCCTCCCTGGTCTTTATAGCTAGGAATGGTTGTGGGCCAAATATCTCTCCAGAAACGACTTCAACATATAGCCTATTACCCTCTAAAGTAGCGGCTAGTTTCAAAGGCTTCTTATCCTCCCATCCCAGCAAAGATATGGCCGCATCCTGGGCCCCAGCATATTTAATTAAAACTTCAGGGTACTCCACCTTTAATTTTTGTATCATTTCTCGAACTAAAATGACATCAGGCTCCATATCTCGATAATCATGATTGGCGAAAGAAAGGATTGCGGAACCAAAATCCCTAGCCTCCATAAAGGCTTCACGAACATGATCTTGTTTCAAAGAACGAAATCGTGTTCCAACATTTAAACATCTAAAAATTAAACGACGGCTATCACCCAACTCCTGATAATCATCATGACTTGGGTGATAGCCCCTCCATGTTTTTGATGATCTGCTCCAGTCACCAAAGCGCCCAAAAGACAGATCCGGCTGGTCTTGTGTTTCCTCACAAGCTTGATTAGCATAGTCAAAGGGAATCCACTGCTCCAAGAAGGCATGTGAATCAGGTCGCTCAGAATGAAATCCAGGTCGACTAACTACCGGAAACCACTTATCATCCAAAATTCGACGGCAAAGTATCTGAAGAAGAGTTGTGTAATTATTTAAATAACTTGTTGCAGCCTGAAGTGGATTCCCTGATATCGAGAGTGGATGGAAATGCCAATTTAACTCATCTTGTAGGCAATTTAACTCCATTACTTTTTTCTTGTATCGTCTGAATATTTGCCCGTAACCCAAATCTTTATGCCTTGGATTTTCTGAGTAACCCACATGGTCCATGCAATGCCATGAGTAAATCCACCCACCCCCAAAATCATCTAAAACCTCATTTCGAAAGGATTTTGACATTATTTTGTCAAGCATGGCCTCCAAACTATTCCAGTCGCAATTATATTTAAGCAGAGCAGGAGAAAAACAAGTTGCCACTGCATCTTCTTCCCCTGAAAGATCCATCTTTTTGGCTTGAATTAGATTTAAATTTTCTCTAGTCGGCTCAAGCGTAATATCAAAAATATTCTTTAAGCGATCAAATGTAGCCTCAATAGTTTCATCTAGAGGCCCCTCAGTATCAACGCAATGGACTATGTAAAGTATCCTATCTTTTGACATGCCTAGGCAATCTTTGTTGATTCAAAAAAAAGTTCAGGGGTTGAAAATTTGAGTTGTGCAGCCTTATTAATCGCTGTTTGTGAAAATGGAGATTCTAAATTCACATCATTAAGACTGGCCATGTTTGTTTGATCAATTTTATGGCAATATATTAAATATTCATAAGCTTGGTAGCTGTCTAGAATCTGATTTCCCTGATCTACAAATTTCAATAAGCCAAAATCACCTCTGCGTGGAAAAATTATTAATTTATCAAGCTCAAAACCAAGCTCTCGAAAATTTGATAACACTGATTTTAAATTGGTGAATCTATTCGGGAAGCGTTTAAGGTAAGCATTACTCTCAGCCAAATGCGCCAACTTATCATCTTCAAAATAATAATCATTTTTTCCAGTAATTATTAGCTGTCCACCCCTCTTCAAAACTCGATTGATTTCCGTAAAGCCTTTTAGATGATCAACCACATCAAAGACAGCCCAGCAAAACACCAAGTCAAACAAGTTATCTCCAAAATCAATGCGCTCGGCAGTACCTTGAATTACGCTTTCATATGGGTATAAGGAGGCTTTTTCTACTGCAAATTTGTCAGGATCCACTCCATGGACTAACTCTGAATATAGTGAGATTACTTCATACATTCGCCCCACGCTGCATCCCAAATCTAATGCACGTCGATTTTTTTCGACATTCAAATAATCAAGCAAATGTAGAGCCTCTCTAACACCTGCAATTATGGTGCCATCTATAGACTTGCTTACCGCCGCATTCCAATACTCGGTGTATTCTTTCCCAAAAATCACAATTTCCGACCTAAAACATAAATGGTTTGTGACATAGCCTGATATTCTTCACTAGAATCATCCCTGATCATGAAAAGTGGGCGACTTATGATTCGCCAAAAGGATCGACTTAGGGACAAATACACCTTATTCTTTATTTTGTAGGCTAGAAGTGCTTCAACGTAGGTTACGATAGCATAGGCCACTCCACGACAAGCTCCGCTATCAATAATCTCAAACCTACCCTCGAACAACTTGTGCAGACCTGGCGTAGTCCACCGATGAAAATCATATTTATGGTGCCTTAAGCATGCATTGGGCACACACAAATAGAAATACCCTTTTTTAGACATAACTCTATATACCTCATCAATTACTAATTTGTAGTCGTATATGTGCTCTAAAACGCTGTTCGAAACCACCAACTCTATTGAGTCATCAGCCAAAGGAATATTAGTCAAATCGGCCACTATATGAACTGGAGCATACATACCAAGATCCATATTAATCATGCCGCGATAATTATCTTGGCCTGAACCCAAATTTAATGTCAAGCCTTTAATTTTTAAAGATTTTTGTAAATCTGCAATACGTGGGCCTCCTAATTTGTTAATTTTTATCGGCTTTTCATTTCCTTTGAAGAGATTAAAACCATCACTTACAGTTTCCCATTTTTTTTCAGGTATGTAGTTTGCAGTTGTTATAACTTTTTCATCATCAAGTACCTGATAATCTCTTCCACAAGATCGACATTTCAATATAGAAGAGAACCTATCCCAAATACTAGATTTGCAATTAGTGCACATTAGCGCGGATATATTATCTAAAATTGGATTTTTCATTATTTTTTTCAGTTAAGTTACCAACACGATAAACCACCATCGATAATTATATTCTGTCCAGTCACATAACTTGACGCATCAGAAGCCAAATAAAGTAAAGCACCGACCATTTCCTCTGCATTTCCCATGCGCCCCATTGGAATGCGATCAGAATAGCGGCGCTTAAACTCGGGATTCTGCCCGCTTTCTACTCCACCCGGGGTTAAAGTATTTACCCGTATCCTTTTTTGAGCCCAATAGGTTGCCAAATGTTTTGTCAAGCCTATGACACCTGCTTTTGAAGCGCTGTAGACTGCTGGCGTATTAATCTGCCCCCCAAGATATAAAGAGCCTTCATAAATCCTATGATCTGGGGCCATGATTCCATATATTGATGCAGTCTGGATAATGCTACCGCCCTTACCTTGATCCGACATCTGGCCGCCGACTGCTTGCGCAACCAAAAACATTCCGTCAAGATTAACTGCCATAATTTTTTGCCATTGATCAAGGCTATATTCTTCAAAGGATGCAAAAAATGCACTCAAATCTTCTGATTTACCAGCTGCATTATTATGAAGAATATCAATTCCCCCAAAATCACGCACAACACATAGAACCATCTCCCTAACGGATGAGGGGTCTGAAACATTGCAACCATAACCAAGTGCTTTCACTTTATAGCGGTCTGCAAGTTCTTGCGCCAACTCACAGGCCATTTCAGCCTGTAAATCAACAACTGCTATGCTGGACCCAGATTCAGCAAGTCCGGCACAGAAATGCCTACCCAAAATCCCCGCTCCTCCAGTAACAATGGATACTTTGCCATGCAAATCAAAAAGTCCACGATAAGACTTCTGCGCATACCGATCATGATGTTCGTTGATAGCTTTCTTAGTCATAAGGATTTTTTTTCATACTCCATAGGTATTCGGCAATCTGGAAATCCAAAAGAGTATCAATATCAATTGCGCGTTCAATAGGAACTTGTACTGCCCTAACGCGCCCTTCAAATAAACCCCCATGCCTCATCACAAAATTCGAATTAGCCACATAACATACTGTAGTCATATCATAGACTACGGGAACATCTTGTCGACGAGTAATTTCTGACTTCAATGGATTAACTAGACTAACCGTACCATCAGGACTGAGATTTACCATATTAAAATATGGACTACGATGTGCATCAGTGACTGCGATTACGATGTCTGCGCTACCTTTTTCGTACTCATCCAAACATTTTTCTATATCCTCCACTAAGCGCAAAGGGGCGGTCGCAGGAACCGACACCATAGCCTCTGGCATAACGCCAGTAGACTCAGAAATATAATTTAAGGCATGGCGCCAGGCTAACCACTCGGGACTGCTGTCCTGCGCAAGCTCTTTAGGTCTAAGAAACGGAACTTCCGCACCATAACACCTCGCTACATCAGCAATTTCCTCTGAATCAGTCGAAACAATAACCCGCTTAATCCTTTGAATAGCCATCGCTTGCTCAATAGACCAAGCAATTAATGGCCTCCCCCCAAACGGAAGAATATTTTTACCCGGCAAACCTTTGGAGCCACCTCGAGCAAATATAAATGCAACAGCCGTCATCTTTTAACCTCTTCTACTTGTAGTTACATTGGAACCAATATTTGATATTTAGAAGAGGCAGCACATCTTGCAGCCTCAATTATTTGCAAAACTTTAAGCCCATCCACGCCCGTAATTGAAGGTGCTCGACTTGCCTTCACGCAATCGAGAAAATGCTCCCGTTCCGCAATATAGCTATCATCAGACTGGTGCGCATAAGAAAATAGGATTTTCCATTCTTCGGCTCCCGCCTGATATAAAGAGACTTCACCTGTTAGACCATTCCACTCCAAGCTCCCGTGTTCTCCAATAGCAGCACAACGTCTTGTGGTGTCTTGACGAATAAAATCTAGGTTCAATGAACCAATTAATCTCCGCCCATCTGAGCCGGGCAAAAAACCCAATGTTAAGCTAGCTCTATCTTCGACATTAAGGGTGAGATTACTTTGTTGGCTAAGAGTAGCGCTAACCCACTTTACCTCGCCAAAAATCCAACGCAGATAATCAAGCTCATGACTCAACTCTAGTAGCACTCCACCCCCAAGTTCTCGATTGGCCGAAACACCCTTCCGATAATCACTATTTGGACACCAAGAAGGCAAATACTGTCCAGCTTCACAGCGAACTGAGAGCACTTTTCCAATGATTCTTTCTTCTATCAGAGCTTTTCGAAAATATTGAAGAGAAGGGAGAAAGCGAAGGTTATATCCAATCATCAATACATTACGCTGCCCAAGGCAAGTCTCAAGAAACTTATCAACGTCAGTTAAAGAGCTGGCTAGGGGCTTCTCAATAAATAAATGGACGCCGGCTTCGGCAAGAGTCTGTGCATAACTAAGATGGAATACAGCCGGGCTTGAAATGATAGCAATTTGAGGAGCAAACTGAACCGCGTCTTCAATTCGATAAAAGACTCCATTAGCAAGGGGGTCTAGAGCTTGATCGCTGAGTTCATGCCTTAATATTCGTATGTTCGCGTTAGGTAAAAGACTTCTTGCTAAGCGTAAATGTCGCTGACCTATGCTTCCGTACCCCACGATAAGGACTCGATCAATTATGGAATTATTAGCCTGAATGTTCATCAGAGTTTTATGTCCTCTCACTCCTAAGGCTATCATTTATATTTGCTTGCGCCAGGTCTTGTGGGTAACCAACGTCAAGCCAAGATTCGTGCATTGGAAAAACTATTGTCTTATAGTTCTGATTTTTTACTCTATCGAATAAGGATGGCATATCGCATTTCTGACCCACTTCCAAGAAACTTAATATCGCTGGATCAATAGCATAAATTCCAGCATTAATTTGACTGCAATACACGGGCTTTTCCTCAAACCCCTCAATCTCAATTCCATTAACCTTGACAACACCAAATTGGTTTTGTATCTCATGACGTCGTACAGCCATCGTTGCTGATGCTTCATTTTTAATATGGTAATTAAGAATGTTTCTATATCCAATCTCTGTAAGTACATCTCCATTGGTCACAATAAATGGAGCCCGCGGAAGATCCGACATTAAACTTAAACATCCAGCAGTGCCAAGAGGAGAATGTTCATGTAAATATTCTATCTTTATCCCCCACTTCGTACCATCGCCAAAATACTCAACGATCATATCGCCTAGGTAGTACAAAGAAATGATAAAGTTCTTGAAGCCTTCAGATTTAGCATGTTCAATTATGTGCTCCAGCATTGGCTTTCCACCGACCTCAACCATTGGCTTAGGACAGTTTTCGGTATGAGGATGGAGTCTTGTACCACGCCCTCCAGCCATAATTACCATGAAGTTATCTATAGACGTCGGAGCGATAATGGCATCCCAAAGGTACAGGCCCTCAACCCGTCCATCGCAGTTAACTACCGGGAGTTGGTGTATTTTATTCACCTGCATGAGTCGAAGAACATGTTCTCGCCCCAATTCTGGCGGCACAACCAATGGGTTGCAATGAATAATATCGTCTATTCTGCTACCAAGAGTCAACCCCTTGAGAAATGCGCGCCGAATATCCCCGTCAGTTAGAGTCCCAACCAACACACCATCCTCAGAAACAATTAAGATAATCTGCATGCTAGAAATTTCTAGATTACGTATTGCCTGCTGAATTGTTGAGCCCAGTGGTAGCAATGCGCTTTTCCAAGATTGAGATATATTATTAATCATGATTTTAATTTAAAATAGACTGCTAAATCTGTAATTCATATTCTTCATTAAATTATTCACACCTGCAAATCATAAAAAGATTTTTTTATTAAGCCAAAGAGGGTGTAACTTCTGATTACATCTAAAATCTTTTTACTTGCTCCACCGCATCCATATGGATTTATGATGTTAGAAAGCGAGGCCTTAAACTTGGGATCATAAAGCTGCCGAAAAGCCTCTCTAATTTCGGAGTGTTCTGAAGAGCAGTGTATGATGCTTGAGGCCGAAAGTCTGCCTTTCTGACGATCACCAATATTGATAGTGCCTACACCCATGCTTGGAGCCTCCGCTATGCCGCTCGATGAGTTACCAATTACGCCATCTATAAACTGCATACACGACAGATACCTCAACTGCCCTAATGAGGTATAGGCTCGCGCATTTGGATGCCACCTAACAAACCTCTCAATCATGGCCGTTAACTCGCGGCTTCCATTATCTGCATTAGGCATTGTGAATATCAAGTGCGTTTCATCAAGCTCCGATAAGACATCAAGCAAAATGTTCATTTCTTGGCTTGAACTATGCTCATCTAATGTTGCTGGATGGAAAGTAACCAGTAAATTTTTACTGCCAAACTTAAAATCTAAAGACTCCTCTAACTCTTCGCGAGTAAGTAGCTTTATTTGCCTGATCGCATCTACCCCTAATCCACCCACCAGAAAAACTCTTTCAGGGCGCTCCCCCAATTGGATTACACGACGAGCATATTCTGGAGCAGCAACAAAATGCAAATGTGACATTTTAGTAATGGAGTGACGGATGGCCTCATCAAATGCCCCCTCGGTAGTCTCCCCCCCATGCAAATGCGCCACTGGTATAGAGGCTATCAGAGCAGCTGTAACAGCAGA